>ERZ772821.1583-NODE-1583-length-13329-cov-5.319949_pt1 | contig 13329 bp, 14 predicted proteins | sample MGYA00580859_ERZ772821 | MGnify/ENA primary metagenome ERZ772821 (study PRJEB29015, sample SAMEA2737674) | human gut metagenome | biome: human gut; feature: human-associated habitat; material: faeces | place: China | collected 2012 ...
CCCCTCGCTTTCTCCTGCTTATTTTCGGACGAGCCGTAAAACTGCCGTCAAACCGCCGATTTCCCGTGTTTGCGGTCAAATTCGGCGAGTTTTTTCAAGGCTGCCTGACGCCGATTTTCTTCGTGCAACCGTATCAGCTGTTGCTCGTAATACTGCTCTAATGCTTCCGCAATCGGGCGGATTGTATAGCGCAAATTTCCGTTGCGCTTTTCTCCTTTTTGGGTGATGACGGAAGTCGGCTCGGCAGTAATCAACTGCTTTTCAATCAGGCTGTCTACATATTTCTTGATGGTGTTTTTGCTCATGCCGACAGCGTTGCCAATCGTTTTGTAGCTTGGATGGCACTGAAATGTTTTCCTGTCCTCGCAGTACATCAGATACGCATACACTGCGATCTCACCAGTGCTGAGACCCAAGCTGAAAATTTCATTCGGCAGAGGAAAATAATCCCGGATCGCATCACGCTTTGGATATCGGGTGAATTTCAAATGCTGCCCCCCGTCTTTTCTTCGACCCATGCGCGGAATTTTTCTTTCGGTACGATGAGCCGTGAGCCGATACGCAACGACGGAAATCCTTTCTCGTGCATCAGCTCGTAGCTGCTTGAGATGGAGATACCGAGGAGCTTAGCCACCGTTTCAGCATTAAGAAACAACGGCAGATCCTCATAAGCGGTGTAAACAGATTCTTTCATTGGTTTTTCCTCCTGTTAAATTCACACGGTTTTTCGCCGTGTTATGTAGAGGACTGCTGTTTTGCAAAACAAAAAGACCCGCACTCAATCCCGATGCTGATCTGCATCGGTGATTATGTAAGTGCGAGTCTAAACTCAAAACAGAAATATGTGTATTCAATTGTCGGTTGCTTTCTTTACTTACAGTATAACATACCGGAAAAATTCTGTCAAGTTTTTTGCGCCAACAGTGTATATTCCGGCGCTTTTGCGGGAATACTGTTTTCTTTGTTTTCTGCGGTGCAGATTTTAACCGTGCTGTGTCGAACTGAAAATCGCAAGGCCAAACCGCGAAATCGGCTCGGCCTTGTTTCTGCAAATTCAATCCTCTGACGGCTCGTACAACACTTCGGTCATGATTCTCGCCGCGAGCTTAAAGCCGCTGATAAACGCTTCGCGCTCATTCATACCGTGCAGTTCCGCCTCGCAGTCTTTGAGCTTTTCAAAGGTTTCTTTTAGCTGAACCGTGAGCGTCGGTATCAAGCTGTCCTGATGCCGAATAACATAGCTCAACACTTCGCTGTAAGCACTCTCGCGCTTAAAACTGTGTTCGTGCGGAGCGATATTTCCGTAATACAGATCTTCAAGTGTTGTCATGCTCATTCCGCCTCACATAAGAAGAGGGCGGCACGCTATCGGTCATACCCGACACCGTGTCGCCCTCACTTTTCATTTTCTCTGCTGCAATCAGCGTGTGCTTGACAAGCAGCATTTCAAGCCAAGTCCGCTCATTGTACTCCGACGGACGGCCATTCGTGAGATACTCCACCGTCGCCGCGCTCATCACATCATATTTTTCGCCGTTGTAAACTTCTTCTACAGTCATTCGTGCCATCTCAGCACCTCCTTTGCAGTACACAACAGTACCACAAAGGTTTGCGAAAGTCCAGGGAAAATCGAAGAAATTTTTATAAATTGTTTAGCCTCAATTGCTCCGGTTCATTCAGAATTGTATTAACATAATCCTCACTATTAAACTGGTTATAGTGCTCTTCTAATTTTGCCTTTAAATGAAACAGTCTCTTTTCAGCAGTTCTAACTAGCTGGTCATAGGTATACGCAAATACTTCTCCAAAATCTTCTTGTGTCTTGTGAATACTGGTTGACGAATCGACCGAATCACCAATCACATATGCCTTGATTCGCGGTTTGGCATTCAATTTATTGCCTTTATATATGCTTTCCACATAGCCTTCTGCTTGATAAATCTCAGACTTACCAATTTGAAAACCGCCTTTTTTCAATTCGATAATTAGGATTTTATCTACACAAGAAATTCCATTATCATCGATTTCCTCTGTACAAGTTGCAGAAACTGTATGATCGGAGGCAAAGACCAAATCAGGACGTTTATTCCAATTGATGGTTGTCTCCTCTTTTAATTCACCATCAAGTAATTCTTTCACTACTGTTGAAAGCCTACGGTTAAATGTATAGTTGGGATTATCATACTCAATCCCAAATAACCAACGCGCCTGAGATATCAACGGATGCAACACATGCAACTCGTCAGTCCGGGGATCCGAGCATAACTTCTGAATCGCATCAATTACCGCTATCCGCGAATTGATTTCATCTAAAATGGTTTTAATATCAGAAACTGACCATTCATCCAGTATCTTATCCAAGTCGGAAAGAGAAGCATCTGACATCACTGACAGCTTTGCTAGCAAAGATAATCCTCTTTCGTTACTTAAAACATTCACGAGAGATGATACGATAATATTAAGTTCATCTGCTTCGACCTCAGGTCTTTGTTCAAGATAAGTATCGAAGAACTGCTTAAGGCTATACACTGCAGGAATTGAAAGAGTTCGAATTACTTCTTTATTCGTCCTGACCGCTTCATCACGCACTTCTGTGGTTTTACCTCTATAATACTCAATTCGATACTTACGAAGGTATGCAGTCAGCACTTTATTTGCTTCCTGAACTTTTTCTGTTTTTCTAAAACTCGTCCAGTCGTATGAGATTTCATCAATTAAAAAGTCAGCTTTTACTATAACCACATGTTTAATGGCAAATTTCCTTCTAGCATCTTCGATTTTATAATCGCCAACAGTCCAAGAAGGTTTTCCAACAAGTCTCCCGTTCACCCATATGGCGATACCATTATTGGATGTAGACTTTTCTCCATCGGGAATCCTATATATTGCCGCACTCAATTCGCCGTACTGCGTAGACAAAGTAGTTTCTTTATCCGGTCGTAATGTGCTATGATATTCCACTTTTGCACCATTAACATATACCTCAAACTGTGGATCAAACATAAATTTATATCCTAGCGTCCTGCTAATCGCAGCGGGATCTGGGAAATGCTTTATAGCGTTTACCATTATTTTTGTGCCGCTTCCAGATTTAGGCTTTTGGGTATGTTTTTCAATAGAGAATGCAGAATTGCCACCAGAAACTGCTATTTCATACCTATTTAAGCATCCTTCTTTCCAAGTTTCTATGGCATAATATTCATCAAAGCAAACGAGAGAATGTCTTCCCACACCGTTTCTACCATATGCTATTCTTCTAATCTTCGTGTTATCTGCGGCAAGAAAATCGATATGTTCGCCTTGATGATCTACGCGATTATATGCTATAACCATCCACCGACTACGAAATTCTTCGTCAGTCATGCCACTACCATTATCCTCAATAATGATCTGCTGACCTTGTTTTTGCGGAATTGTTATATCGACACGAGTAGCGCCTGCATCCCAAGAATTGGCAACCAATTCAGCAAAAGCAATCGACATATCGGAAACAATATTAGGATATGTTCGTTCTATAAAATTTCTTTCAAATAACGCAAGATCACTCATTGAAAACCCTCCTTGTAATCATATCTCTTTGACCTGTTTCAAGATTATTTCATTAATGTTTTCTTTTTTCTTTATATAAAAAACGCCATTGCAATGATCTATTTCGTGCTGAATGATTTGCGCCGTCCAGCCTGTAAAAGCTTTGATTCGAGTTTGGAATTCGGCGGTTTTTCGCTGCACTTTAATGGTCTGATAGCGTTTGCATTTTCGTGTGGTGCCCAACAAAGAAAGACAACCTCTTCGGCATCATACGATCATGACTTTTTGATAATCTCAGGATTGAACATAGTCATATATGTACCTTCATTATCAAACACAATAACCCGCTTACGTACGCCAATTATATTTGCTACCATACCAACACAACTGTCCTTGTTGGCAATCAACGTATCCAGCAAGTACTGTACCACCTGCGATTCTTCTTTTGTCGCCTTTTCCGACTTCACGCCAAGAAAAATCGGATCGTGTATTACCTCTTTAACCATTGTAAACCTCAAGGATTCTTTTTAATATTTCTTTGTCTGCCGGGCAGAAATCATAGTTAAAAATCTCGCTCGGCGCAATCCACTTGATATCGTTATGTTCTAACTTCTGCGGCAAACCTTCGGCGATTTTTGCGTTGAACAAGGTTAGGTGAACGGTGATATCGGGATACTCATGAACAACATCCATAAACACATTGCCCACCGACAAGGTAACGGCAAGTTCTTCCTGACACTCACGGATAAGCGCCTGTTCTTTTGTCTCTCCCGGTTCTACCTTACCGCCAACAAATTCCCACAAAAGTCCCCTTGCCTTGTGCGACGGACGTTGGCAGATCATAAATTTATTCTCCTGCCATATAAGTGCCGCTACTACTTCAGTCATTTTTAGCACTCCATTTTGATCAAAAATTATGCTTTCATTTTAATTTCTCCTGTTTGTGGGTCCGGAGATGCTGTAAATCTACAGTGAGGATAATTACTGCACCCCCAAAAGGTTCCGTATCTGCTTTGCCGTTCTACTAATTTGCCCCCACAGTTTGGACAGATTCCTTCAATAAACGCATTTTCTTTTAAATCGTCAAATCTTTTATCGCTTTCTCTAATTCGTTGATTTTCAGGAATGTCAAAATCCGCTATTGATGCGATGCGAAGCCTTCCTGAACAAAGCATTTCATCATCTTTTTTTGATAAAATGCAATATTCGCAATACAAGCAATCATCCACAAAGTTTGCATAAGGTTTGCCTTTCCATACACGAGATTTTATTGGGCAATTATCAACGTGTACCGCAAATCCTCTAGACACTAACTTTCGTTTATCAGAAACCTTGTAGAATTTTTGCAAATAGCTTTGAGCTATAACATTATATTTCCATTTTTTCTCGTTGCTATTGCTTAATAATAGTTCTGTCAGTTCTTCTGTAGTAATTGTCTCATTCTTTTTGCTTAAATCAATTTCAATGGTAGAAATGTTTGCTTTTTTAAGCTTTTCAAGTTTTACATCATCAATACAGTGTGTAACAAATATTTCGACAAAAAACTGTCTACCACCAGCATATATAACAATGTCCGGGATAATATCATTATAGCGTTTTTCTAATTCAACTCTATCAATATTTATTTCTCTTTCTTCACAAACTAGTTCATCCTTTTTATAGGAATCCGGGAATTTAACATATACTGGAGGTATTACAATCTTTTTTGCTTTAGATAGAATATCCTTGGCAGCTAAATGAAGGGAAGATTCATATCCGTATTCACAGTTATGCCCTGCATGATGCGCAAAGTGATGCATCATCTTTTCGCCCTTCTTGGCGACAAGTGGCATATCGCACGCTGGACATACACACCCACATTTTAATCCGCTTTCAACGTTTGAAATGCTGGTGATTATGCCATCTTTTAGTGCGTATGTCAGATTCAACTGACTTTTAACCATATTATCCTACCACCAATTTATTTGTTTTCTTTAAGTATTTTGCCGGAATGGGGGCATCTAATCTCCATGTAATATTCATCGGTCTTGAACCATTATGCGAAACATAATTTGCAGTACCAAGATAAGTGTACGGTGCAGTATTGCCGTAAACATCATTCTTAAATTCGCGCACAAACAAGAGAACCTTACTGCCGTTTTTGTGATGATTGATATACCGCTGACCGACTTTTCCTTCTGCATTGGTCGTGCTTTGACTTTGCCAATGGAACAGTGTTTCATTGATGGAATAATCCTGATACATGGTTGTAGGCGAGTAGTCTTTATCCGACTTGTTCAATGTGATAAAGAACACATCAATTTTCTTGTCGGGCAACCATTTCACACCTTCGCGAACAGTGCTTGGCTTCATAAAATCCATTGCAACAAGCAGTTGATCGCGCGTATAGGTACAATGCAGATCCAGCGGACAATCAAATCCGAGGCTGACAGGCTCATCGATAAAATCAATACGATTGTAGTTATATTTGAGTAATGCAATCAGCTCAGAAAGCATTATCGGGCTATTTGAAAGAATTTTGAAGTTTTCGAATACTTCGTCCGCGTTCCAATCCTCAATCGTTTTTCCCCACATTGTAATATAGGACATCTGAAGCATACGCTTTTCTATATCCGAAAGTCTTGTAAGGTCAAAATGGTCGATATTTTCCAAAACACGCAGCATAAACACAATCCAACGTCTTGAATCAACCAAAGCAAAACGGCTGAGTGCTTTTGACATTACCTCTTCAATCGGTTCCTCGAAATTATCAATTATATCTGCACGTGCGCACAGACGAGAAAAAGAAGCAAATTTATAGATTGAGCGAGGATCCAAACGATAGTGGTCAAGAAAGTTTTCGAGAGTAAGTTTTAGGCCGGTATCTTCTTCAAAGGTTGCTATACGTGCAACAAGGCCGGCGCTGTTCCCATAAGATGCGCGAATGTTATCAAGAATATATCTTGCTGCCTTCTTTTCAAGCTGAATATAGCATCCCTTTGGGAGTGAAATAAACCCATCCTTAATTTCACGTGTTACGCCTCGTGTGGTGTTGGAAAGTAGAGCTGCAAACTTATCTTCAAAATTATACTTTTTATTTGCTTGCCCAATAAAATCAAGCACGGTTAAGCATTCTTTATCTTCAGATAAACGCAGACCACGGCCAAGTTGCTGTAAAAACACTGTCAAAGATTCTGTTGGACGCAAGAATAAAACCGTGTTGACTTCAGGGATGTCCACACCTTCGTTGTAGATATCAACGACGAAGATAAACCGCACTTCACCTTTTACAAGCCTGGCCTTTGCCTCTTTTCTTTCTTCGTCCGGCGAATGTCCGGTCAGGAACATCGACGGAATTCCGCGGCCATTAAAGTAATTAGACATAAATTCTGCATGTTCAACCGTTACGCAAAATCCAAGCCCCTTTACATCATCAATATCTGTAACATATTTGAGCAATGAAGAAACCACCAAGTCGGCGCGACGGTTTGCCGTCATACCGCTGAGTGTATAAACCCGCGAAAGTTCGCCTTTATCATAACCTCCGGCTGCCCATTTTAAGTGATCCAAATCAACCGTATCCGTTACACCAAAATATTGAAACGGACACAGGAGCTTACGGTCAATAGCTTCGGGCAGACGAATTTCGGCAGCAATACGATTATTGAAATACGGCAAAATACTCTTCCCGTCCATACGTTCAGGCGTTGCTGTCAAACCGAGAAGAATCTGCGGATGATAATAGGATAAAAGCTTTTGATATGTAGGCGCGGCGGCGTGGTGAAACTCGTCTACGATAATATAATCATAAAAATCCGATGTTGTTTTCTCGGTAAAGCTCTGTGAGTTGAAAGTTTGAATAGATATAAAAAGATTATCTATGCTTTCCGGTTTATAGTTGCCTACGAACATATCGCCAAAGTTTGCGTCTTTCAGTACCGCGCGAAAGGTGTACATGCTTTGTTTTAGGATTTCTTCACGATGAGCCACAAACAGAAGCCGGCAAGGCTTTTCCGGGTTATGCTTGCGAAAACGCTTGTAGTCAAGCGCGGAAATTACCGTCTTTCCGGTACCTGTGGCGGCAACAACAAGGTTTCTGTGATAGCCACGAACCTTGCGCTCAGCTTCCAGCTTATCAAGAATTTCTTGCTGATAGGAATAGGGCGCAATATCCATTGTATAAACTTCGGTATTATTACTGTCAAAGTATTTTTCGGCCTTTAACGCACGGGACAAACGCTCCTTTTGATCCTCGTTGTAATATTCAAATTCATTGGAATTCCAATAGCTTTCAAAGGTGGCTTCAATTTTGTCAATCGTTTCCGGCAGGTCCTTCTTTGTAACCTTTACGTTCCATTCAAGGCCGCTGGAAATGGCAGCATTAGAAAGATTCGACGAACCAACATACGCCGTAGTAAAACCGGTATCCCGATAGAAGACATACGTTTTCGCATGAAGTCGGGTGCGTTTGGTATCATAACTCACCTTAATTTTTGTGTTAGGGAGTTTGCGGAGTTCTTCGATTGCTTTTACATCGGTCGCCCCCATATAAGAAGTTGTAATAATGCGGAGCTCACCATCGTTTTGTGTGAAGGTTGTAAGCTCATCAATTATTAAGCGCAGACCGCTCCATTTAATGAAGGATACCAGCATGTCAATGCGGTTACATGATATAATTTCCTTCTTGAGCTCGGTAAACATCTGCGGCTCATGTATTGCACCGGTAAATAACGAGCTTTGTGCAATAGACGTTTCGGGGCGAATAATCGCTGCTTTTTCATCGAGAGCCAAAATGCTGTTCTTTTTGTCAAAGAGTGCGAGCAGCTGCTCGGCCCGCTCCGCTACTGTCATTTCATCAAGTTCGTTTTCTTTTGTTTCATTGATAATCGTAGAAATAATGCGGTTTGCAAGCGCTACTTGTGAGCTCACGTCACCGCCATTGTCAGCAACATTATCAAGCCCTTTTTCTACAACTTCAGCAATATATTTTGCCAGCACTTTGGACGCCTCAGCACTATCAATGGGCACAGTAGTAGAAAGCTTGTCCGTAGTGGAAAGCTCTGTTTCTAATCCCTTATTGATAATTTGCTCATACAGTCCATCATGTAACATATTATAAAATACCTTTCTTATATTTTTCAATTATCTCCACTATATCATCCATTGTGCAACCAAGGGCTGAGCATATCTTTACAAGAACCTCACTGCTGACAACGGCACCGTCTTTGCCCATTTTGGTGATGGTGGCGATGCTGATGCCGGCTTTTTCGGCAAGTTCTTTCTTTTTCATATCACGGTCGATTAAAAGCTTGAATAATTTTTTATAGCTCGCGGCCATTGTATTACACCTCATACGCAGTTATAAATTTGGCATTTTACCATTTTCGTCATTATACCACATTTCGGTCTGAATATCAACTGCTTTCGGCATAATAATACTGCGATTTCAGCATTTGTCAGCTCTTAGCCACAAATCTGTCCTCTCATCCGTTATGTGCTATGAAACTCTTTCTATTTACTATAATGTGTTTCAAACGCCGTCTAAGAGTACATTGAAATATCAAGCAAATCATGATATAATAAATATGAAAATCAATAAAGTCTCATAGCTTGTATCTTATATAAGATCATAGAATGGTGGAGGTGCAAAACCGTGATTTCGGGAATGTTAAAAGTAGATGAGGCAATTTATGAAAGCAACAAGATTATTTGTCGCCAAATCAGTCGTTTGGGCGAATCAACACGCGGAGAGGTTTCTCAAGAAGTTTTGGAATCTTTGCGCCATTTTGTAGAACACATCATTCTTAAAGAATATGCTAACAGTGGAGATATTGAAGACACTCACGAGAATCTAAAAGCCGCGGTTAAGTACGTAAAAAACGAGCCGCAGTTAATACACTTATCTAGATTTCACCACTTCCTTCAAGTATCATCATCTCATCGTGTGCTCAAAGAACACAATGCCGAGAGACTCATGATAAGATACTATGAATATTTGTTCCGAATCAGGAAATTTCTATATGACAAATACTCTATGGTGGTACTCGAAAACCTAGAACAATTCCCTTTAGACACTAATGATGAACTCACAGAATACTATACTAAAATTGCTACCGTAGTTGATAGGTATAATGCTCCTATTCATGGCGGATTCCGTTACGATAGGTTTTACGTTCAAAAAATCAAACCATTTTTCATCAATAACAAAATATATTACGAAGTTGCATTTGTCCCTGCAAATGACAATGCAAGTAAAACCGACAGCATCATTGCTTTTACAGACATGGAAATTACCAGTTACTACGCGGTCAAGTTTGCTATAGCTGACAATAGCATTGAGATTTTTGATCAGCGTATGCCAATTCGTGTTATTGTCGATTGGGAGGTTAATATTCGCCCCTGTGAGTTAAAGAATTTCAATAGAATTCTTGACAATTCACTAAGAGACTACGGCTCAGCAGAACAACGCAATATCAGTCAATTCCTTACTAAAACAGGCCTCAGCTTATCAGAAGTAATAATGTTCTCCGATGAGGCCTTTGCTAAACTCAGAAGCCAACTTGTTCCTTCGACAAAAGCCATCCACTTTTTTGATTGTCTTGAAAAATGTCGCGATATAATAAAACAAAACGCACCCGGAAGCAATATACTGCGATACTTGTTGCACCATCTAACCAATCGTGTACTTAGGAAGCAATATAAAGATATCTGGTACTATGATCGTTTTGAAAACAAATACGTACATGTAGGAAAAAACAGCAATCTTTCTGATCTTTATTTGGACAACAAATGTATCCCTTTTGACGAGATGCCTTTCTGTTCTGGATTAAAAAATCACGTTCCCAGCTTATCGGATTTGTTTGATTGCCTTGATGTAAAGGGACGTGAGCACGAGCTTTTGGCTTGGGTCGTCCAAAACAATACAGAAAGAGAAAACATTCTATTTACGCCGCTCGAAAAAACGGAGGATGGCAAATATAAGCTTGACAACTTTGATGATGTGGAATCCCTGGTTGCCACTTACAATCAGCGGCTATACCATTCGGAGAAACAACAACTTCGCAAAATGGTTATAAAATATAATCATCTTTTCATCGAACATTACAAGGAAGATACTGTATCTATAATTAGGACGATAAAGAATCTTACCCAAAATGGTATAGACAATTATACCAACATGGCAAACTATTGGATGCAGACAACCAATCAAGTCAATAGTGATGAGAAAAAAGCTGCTCTACTCAACATGTTTTCTCACTCGAAAGTTGCTCTCATATATGGCTCTGCCGGTACCGGAAAATCATACTTGATTAATCATATATCGAACATGTTTGCGAGCAAATCAAGACTTTATTTAGCTCAAACCAATCCTGCTGTAAACAATACGAGAAGAAAAGTTACCGCATCTGCAAACAGTACTTTTATGACCATATCAAAGTTCACAAGCAACAAATATAAGGGCAAGACAACCTTTGATATACTAATAATTGATGAGTGTAGTACGGTAAACAATCAAGATATGAGAGAAGTCCTTGAACGAGCAAACTTCGAGTTGCTCGTGTTGGTTGGCGACACCTACCAGATTGAGTCAATAGAATTCGGAAATTGGTTTGATGCAGTAAGGTTCTTCCTTCCTCAAACTGCAGTATGTGAACTCACAACACCTTACAGAAGTGATTCTGTTGCTCTATTGAATGTTTGGAACGATGTCAGAAAAATGAATGGAGATATTTATTATCTTCTTCAAACTTATGGTTACTCTACCGATTTGGACAAATCAATCTTTGCTCCGGCTAGAGAAGGTGAGGTCGTTTTATGTCTCAATTATGGTGGTCTGTATGGCATAAACAATATTAACCATTTCCTACAAGAAAGCAATACAGGCAAGGCAATATGGCGAGGAATACAACGTTATAAAGTAGGCGACCCTATCTTATTCAACGATGCGTCGGACAAGTTTTTCACTCGTACAGAAGAACAGCTTCCCGTGATTCATAACAATATGACCGGTCATATTGTCGATTTTCTTTTGCTGAACGAGGGGAAAGCTACAGAAGGAATACAGTTTGATATAGAAATAGATCGACCACTCATAGACATGGATATGAAGGATATGGATTTTACCATAGTTGGAACTGCCGCTAACGGTAACTCTATCATTCGTTTTGTCGTTAATAAAAATAAGACCACAGACGAAGATGACGAAGGACCTTCAAAAGCCATTGTTCCTTTCCAAATTGCCTATGCAGTATCTATTCATAAAGCCCAAGGTCTTGAGTATGATCATGTCAAGATCATCATAACTGATGAAATTGATGAGTTGATTACTCATAGTATCTTCTACACCGCTATTACACGAGCAAGAGAGTCTTTGAAAATATACTGGACTCAACCGGTTGAAGAAAAAGTATTGGCTCAGATCAAGCCGCAAGATCATCAAAAAGATGTGGCTCTACTAAGACAAGAGATCAAATGATAAAAAAGGCGAGAGTGATCTAATAATGCTCTCGCTTTTTCTTTGTTTACAGCATCGCAGATTTTGGCTTAAAAGACTTGACTTTTTTCGGTGTTTAGAGTTACTATACAACCACCAAATGAACGCTCCCCCGAACGATTTTTGTTCGGGGAGTGTTTTTATGACCACATAACAGACCACCTACCGTTTCGGAGCACTCGGAAACAGTGGAGATAAGAGTGCTGAAGAGCGCGGTTTTCCGAGCGGAAAGGGGCGGAAAAAGCTATTTTTAGCGGAAATTGCCTTCATAGGTCCGTTTGGGACCAAGAGGCACGGAATTCAAGTATCCGCACTCGACCAAAATTTTGACCGAAAGCAGAGTTTATTCTCCGCCTTCGGTCATTTTTCACGCTTATTTAGGTGCTTTGCGCCTCTTTTTGAAAAATCATATTTTCCGCGACCGCATAATCGAATGCAGACTGAAAATTCCTTTTTCTTTTATTGACAAAACGGAGGTTATCACTGCAAATCAATATCTATCTTATAATTATTATCTATCAATATATAGTTAATTTCATTCCTTTGTGCAAGCACTAAGGTGCGTGCATTATCCTTTAATACGCTTTCCAAAGCGCAGTCATCATTCATTCGTTTTTCAATAACGTCTGCATATTGCCTTATGTCATTAAAATGCGTCCGAATATAGTTCTCGCTCATAACAAGGCAGAAAAACCTTATATTCTCAAGGTGATCGACGGAAAAATCCTTTTTCCAATCAAACGGAATGTAACAGCCTTCAATAATGAGGTTTTGGCCATTTTCTATTGCAGTTTTTATCATTTCCCTAACGATAGGCCATAGGTACTCGGTCAGTTCGGAATCATTGCTTAGCGGTGTAAGCTCTGTATTTCCGCTGCGTATCAGACCCATTTTTAAATGGTCTATTGATAAATAAGGATATTTGTATTTTTCAAGAAGCCTTTGCGCCAATAGGGTTTTACCTGTATGAGACGCACCGGCAATCAAAACAATCATAATTCTTTCTCCATAAGATAATTACCGCGCCAACCGATTTTTTCAGATTGATTATACCGCATTTAATTCCGAACATCAACTTTCTTCTGCAAAGTAACAATATAAGAGCGATCGGGCAATCCGAAAACGGGTTGCCCGACGCAGTAAATAATTACGCAAAACGGCTTTTTACCGCAATTATTCAGATTACTTATGTTACAGCTTTTTTAAATAAAAGCAGTTCATTGTGCCGTGCGGCGTTGAACAAGGCTTTTCAATTTGACGGAAGCCCATTTTTTCATAAAGCCTCAAAGCCGCCGAAAGATTCGTGTGAGTTTCAAGATAGAGACTTT
>ERZ772821.1588-NODE-1588-length-13281-cov-3.300544_pt1 | contig 13281 bp, 18 predicted proteins | sample MGYA00580859_ERZ772821 | MGnify/ENA primary metagenome ERZ772821 (study PRJEB29015, sample SAMEA2737674) | human gut metagenome | biome: human gut; feature: human-associated habitat; material: faeces | place: China | collected 2012 ...
GGAGGCTATGCCCTGGTCATCGCGGCGGAAAACACCGCCGGGGTCCTTTTTAGCCCGTAATAAGGTTCAGGATTTCCTTTGCGAAGGTAATGACAATACCGCCCGCAACAGTCAAGAATCCATTGGCACGCTGTGACGGATCGTGAGACTTAAGGGAAAGTCCGACCTGCACGATACCGAAACCAAGCATAATAAGACCGATTGCTCGGATAAGTCCGAAAATGAAATCGGACAAGTTGTTGACTACGGTAAGCGGATCATCATTTGCCGCAAATGCCGTAAGAGACATAGTGAACATAAGCGCAAGCGCAAGAACGATTGCACAGTAGACACCGAAGCCCTTTCTGACTTTGCCCGTCATCGGGAGCTTAGCGGTGTGCTTTTTGAGAACTGATTTCTTCATAGTTTTCTTCCTCCAATTTTTCATTTTTTAAGATTTCCTCAATTTCTTCCTCGGTGAGAATAGCGAAATCGCCGACCTCATCGGTAAGTTCAAACGGTTCCATTTTAAGAACAGAACTGTCAAAGCTGATACTGCCGATGCTGTAATTCGGTCGGGCGTGTTCATAAGGCTCTGCGCCGCCGTCCGCCGAGAACTTAATATTTGGGTGCTTCAAGATATCGTACTTCAAATCCATAATTGGTCGCTCACCTCTAATAAAGAGCAGAGCGTATTTGTTATCCATCATACGAACCTCGTCGGGCGTCATAAGCTCGCGTCCGGTTATCTGCCAATTTGTCGAATAGTTTCCGTTACGACCTTTGGATTGCCCGTAGGTGTTCATATCAATGGTTTCTTTACCGAGCAGCTTGGAAACATATTCGTGCGTTGATTGCTCGTTTCCGCCCAAATATAAAAACTCGTCGCAGTTGCCGACTATCGACTCCCATTCTTTTTCAAAGAGTTTTTTAAGCTGTGCCAGGTTCTGAATGATAATACTGACAGAAATCTCTCGGCTTCGCATTGTGGAGAGCAGCTTATCAAATTCATCGGGGAGCGCGACGTTCGCAAACTCATCCATGACACAATGCACATGGACCGGAAGCCTGCCGCCGTGTTTTACATCGGCACTGTAATAGAGCTGTTGGAAAAGCTGGGTGTATAGCATACCGACTATGAAATTGTAGCTTGAGTCGTTATCGGGAATAACCGCATAGATAGCGGTTTTCTTCTCGCCGAGCTTATCAAGCTCCATCTCATCCGATTGTGTAATCGCCGCAAGGCTGTCAAGGTTGAATTTTTCCAGTCGGGCCACAAGGGTTATCTGAATGGATTTCAGAGTTTTACCGGAACCCGACCGATAATTCCGGTAATATTTCAGTGCAATATGGTCGGGACTTCTTTCGGCAAGACGGGAAAACAGTCGGTCAAGCGGCGACATAAATCCATCGTCATCCTCTTTGACTTCACCCGAGCGAATCATCTCCATAACCATAGGAAAATTTTGTTCCTCGGGCGGCGCTTCGTAGTGAAGGAAAAATACAAGTGCTAATAAAAGCATCATCGCCGCCTGATCCCAAAACGGGTCTTGACTTTGGCTTCCTTTTGGCGTTGTGTTCTTAAAGATGTTCGTGACAAGCTTCTGAATATCGTTATCCGAATGAAGATAAACAAATGGGTTATAGCAATAACTCTTATCCATATTGATAAGATCAAGAACTTTGATGTCATAGCCTTTTGCTTTCAAGAGACTTCCTGTGTCCCGCACATTTTCTCCCTTCGGATCGAGAATAACAAAGCTTGTGTTAGCCTGCATAATGTTCGGTTTGGCATAGAATCTTGTTTTACCTGCACCCGAACCGCCGCACACAAGAACATTTAAGTTTCGACGATGCTTTCTACCGTCCAAACCGATTTTGGTTTTCTGCGTGAGGATTTTGTTTTTCTCGGGTTCTGCCTTATTCTCATACTTTTTGTTTACCTGTCCGGCATTGCCCCAATGTGCCGAACCGTGTTCTTCACGGCGGCGATAATTTCTCGCGGTAGACAGATAAATTCCTATTCCCATTGCATAAGCGCATATAAAAATGAAGACAGCTTTTACACTGTCCTCGCACCACACGATATGAAACGGGTTACTGAATACCACCGCAAGATTTTTGATGAGGTTCGGAAGTCCCGAGCGAAAAGCCGGAGCTGCAAGCAGCCCCAGCCATACGGTCGGAATCAGCCCTAAACAGTAGAGAATAACATTCGTCCGAGAGAATTTATCTTCCCTCACGGTCTGCCTTTCGTTTTTCTTTCTTAGTAGGGGCTTCAATGGCTTTAATGAGCAGCTCGTTTATATCCTCGGTAGGCTTGCCTTCCTCCATATATTCGGTTCGCGCCTTATTGATACAGCCGACAAGCAAACGGTGCTCAAAATCGTCCATTGTCATAATTCGCTTTGCTTCCGTCATTGCGAAGCCTCCTTATCTTGCGCCGTCATCTTTGGAGCGTTTTGCCTTCTGCTGTTCCTCCATTGCACGGCGCATATCCTGAGATATCTCGTTAGCGGAATCGCGAATCTTATCAAGCTGACCGCGAATTGTTTTCGGCTCAGCTTCCTTGAAGCGGTCCGGGGCTTTCTCAAAATTATAATCGCCGGTATCAAAGCCGCTGCGTTCGCAAAGGATATATGACGCGCAATAGGCAGTAAAGGAACAGTCCTCACGGCTGACGCCGTCCTTTGCAAAGTTTGCGATTACAATTTCCTGCGACAGACTTCTGAAAATGTCATATCCGTCAAGCCCCTGGCGGATATAAATTGCGTCGTCCTTCGGCACATATCTTGCGCAGACATTACCCTCAAGCTCATTCGTCATACGAATGTCGCAGGGAGAGGAAGCAATCAATGCTTTCAGCACTCTGCGTTCGTCCGGTTCTCTTCGTGAATAATCACGCCGGCTGTTGGTTTGCGAAACATCAAACATCCTCTTGACATTGACCGAGAAGCCCGTCGTTCCGTCCTCGCGGGTAAACTCATTTCCCGGTTCAAGCAAGGTGATTGCCTTTTCGCCCCTCTGCACAAACACGCCTTTTTCTTTCCAAGTCTCAAAATCGGCAAGGTAAGTGGCTTCATTATTCTGATAGGCAATAAGCAGTGCATTGCTGGCCGAGTACCTTCCGAATCTGCTCTGAACGAGCAGATAGTCACGGAAAGTCTCGCAATTTTCAACCGCTTCTTTAGTCGCGGTATCGAGTAGCTCAAAAGCGTCGGTTCGTTCCTGCTGCTTTTTTGCCGCCCATTCTTCTTTGTTAAACGAGCGCTCGGACTTGGTTTCATTTTTCTCGCCGCCGGCGGTGAAAAGATCATCAAAATTATTCATACATTATCTCTCCTTCGATTTTTTCTTTTTTGCCGGAGCTTTGTGCTCGGCTGTTTTTGTCGGGCTGTTTTTGGTCTTGCCTTTCGGCTTTTTCTCTCTGTCCATTTCCTCGCGTATCTCTTTAAGCTCTTTACGCACGGACGGACGGCGTTCTTCAGCGGTTCGGGCGTCAGCCGAACGGTCCTTTGAATCGTGATTGTTCTTTGAAGAAGGCACGGACTGATTTTGTTTCTCTGTCCGTGCCTGGGTGGGGTTTACAGTGTGCGGTTCCTCCTTGGTGGGGTTAGGCTTTGCCATCACCTCATCGAGAAATTTATCCGCTTCGCTTTTATCCGGCGCAGTGCGCTCCGGAGCGTCCTTTTCCTTTGTCTTTTCAGGGTGAACATCTGCGACGCTTTCGGGAACAAGACCTAAGCGTTCAAAAATGCGGTCAATCTTTGCCTTATCCTCCGCCTTAACCATAACCTCGGTGATACCGTCGTTTTTGTTTCTGTCCTTGAGCACGGTATAGATCATACCGTACTTTTTTGCCTGCTCACAAAACCTTTTCAGATTTGCGTCCGCCACCTGATAAATCTCAAGCTTCTTACCGGACTTTACAAGATTGGAAAGCCGCATCTGGCCTTTTGTTTTCTTGGTTTGCTTAGACAAATCCTTTAAGGCTTTGAAAAGCAGCTTTGCAACTTCTTTTGACGCGGAGCCTGTAATTTTTAATGCGGCTTCGGCTCCGTTAAGACTCATTCGTACTACCTGTTCTGCCGCTTCTGCTGATGTGTTCATTCTTTAACCTATCCTTTCCTCTGAATTTTTCGTCCTCGATTCGGGTTAGCCTTTCCCGTACCGAGTCCATACGCTCTAAAACACCGTCGCAAGCGTTTATCTCACGGCGCAGTTTTTTAAGCTGTCTTGAGTAAATGTCGATGTTGTATTTTGTTTTGCTTATCATTGTTTCGTCGCCGGCACGAATTGCCCGCTTTAAGGCATTTCGCATATCCTGCCTGAGTTTTATTACTTCCGGGATTTGTGCCGTTGCTTTTTCACGGAACGCTAAAAGCTGCTCTTTGGTTTCAATCTTATGCTCGGTCAGCATCAAAAGCTGATCGGAATAGCTTCGCATTTTGCCCTGATCCTCGCGAACAAGAAAGCACATTTTTTTGTTTGTATTCGGTCTTTCCGTCGTGATTTTCAAAGCCGTAACGAAGCAGTGATAAACCGCCGTGTAATTCATAGCCGCAACGCGCTCGGTTTGTCCGTCAAAAATCTGCTGCGGCGACTCCTGCGGCGGAACTTCCGGGAACTCGGGATATTCGTTATACCGGATACGCTCAAAAATTTCCTCCGGTGAATAACCCGGACCGAGAGAATTGAAACGCACAAAGCGCTCTCCTCCGATATGCTTGATTTTCGGATACTTACCGTTTTGGTCTATGATAAAGCCCATCTGATCCATTGCGTCAAGAAATTCAAGTCGGCTGCCCGAACCGCTTACGGCAATATCTATGGCTTCTCGGATAGTACCGCGCACAGTCGGTCTGCCTTCAAATTCAGCTTTCCATTCGGCATAGCTTTTGCCTTTGGTTTTCGGTTTCTCGATAACAGAAAGACCGTACTCTTTGCAGAGCCGATCCGATTCCTTGCGCATACGGCGGTAATCTTCTTTTCCGTTATGGAATTTTGTGCCGTCCTTGTATGAAGTGGCGCATATTATAAAATGGTTATGATAATGGCCGGTATTACAGTGGGTGGCTACTAAAACTTGAAATTTTTTGCCCCAAAGATTTTCGGCTAAGGTTTTGCCGATTTTGTGTGCGGTTTCAGCGTCGACCTCATCTGCCTTGAAGGATTGATACCCGTGATAGCAAACTCTTTTGCCTTTATCCCCGCAGGTATTCAAAGTGGTTTTAAAGCGCTCAACGGCGTTGTATTCGTTGCACCCAATGCCGGTAACATACATCCTTTTTTCGGTTTTCATCTCATCGGCCGCATATTCAATTACACTGTCTATTGCGTGTAATTCAGATTGAGCCGTATAATTTTTCTCAACCGTTTTTTCAGGATTGCACGCGTATTTCAAAATCACATCCAATCTGCCTTTTATGGGCCATATTGAAGTTACAGCCATTACTTATCTCCCGGCTTAAGCTCAGCCCATAATCGATTTTCGATATCGTTGAGTGATTTTAGATGTTTACGGAGAAGCGGCGCATCCACAAAACCTGTGGAATACGCATTTACCAAAAGCTGATTCAGATTATTGCCAATCCGATTCATTTCCTTTGTTAAAGCGTAAAAATCAATGGGAGGGTTTTCGTGTATCGTATATCCGAGAGCTGACATTCGCATATATCTTTCGCGCGATAAACCCGACTTTTGGACTTTCGTCATAAGCATATCTTTTTCATTTTCATCAAAGTAAACTTCGACTCGACAATTGCGTTTTCTCACATAATAACCACCTTTTCCTTCGGGGTTTTAGGGGCGGCAGAACCTAACAAGCTGTATCTGCACAAGCAGATGCGTTGCTTGCTAAGACAACACCGCCTATTAACCCCACTGTTTTATTTATCGTTCCTCACGGTTGTCTTTGTTCTTTACCTGCTGAGAAACAGCACGTTCATAATCGTCCCTTTTCATATAGCAACGGTCTATCTTCCAAGCGTTTTCTCCACGCATATATCCCTCAAGACGGACACATTGATCGGTTCCGTCAAGGCAAGAACCGTAGATAGAATAGCCACCGGCTCCGCTGATAAACGCCTTGTTGTTGCTTGACACCACATAGGTTCGGGACTGCTCGGAATAGGGCTTATCAAAGCTATCGGGAGAGAATACGATATATCCGCAAACGGGTTCCTTATGCTTATCGTTGACATGGTGGAATACATCGGACATCTCACGGTAGCTGAGGTCAATTACCGGCTCTGCCGATTCAAACTCCACGCCTTCAAAGCATTCCGCGTCAAGGATATATTCACCCCTGTACCAACCGTCGCTGACTAACTGCTCTGCTTCTTCCATGCTGTCCGCTTCGACAGTCACCTTCATTTTGAGGGTTTCGACAATCGTTACATCAAATTCCTTCGGCATTTATCTCACCTCGTTTCTTTCCGGCTTGTACTTAACTGCCTTGATTTCCTCGTTAATACGGAAAAATGATTCGGGATACTTAAACTGATTGACAAACCTCTGCTGCTGTTCCTTGCTAAGGCTGCCGAAGCTCGGCTTGCTGCAATCACAGATAAAGAAAGTTCCTGCCATAATGTCCATAATCGTCCCATCCTCGTTGTATATGGCGCGGTTAAGAGGTTTTCCGCAAATTTTCCCCTCATCATCGCAGACAATACATACCTGTTCTTCATAGGGGTAGAATGTTTCGATATTGCCGCCGACTACTGCCTGTAAATCTTTCAGTTCGGTTCCGATATTCGCAACACGGGCAAGCTTGCCGGGTTCGCAAATAACAACGGTAATCTGTTCTTTCTTGCTTTCTACTGCAAGAGAAGGCTCAAAATCAATCTTTTTGAAGCCGAAGCTATCGCAGAAGTAAAAGCCTTTTTCAACGATGTCGGAGTTCTCAATCTCCACGATATCCGACACCGAAAGAGAGTGACCGGTGAAAGACTCTGGACGGTTTTCGTTGAACATAACATAAACATCTTCAAGCCCGCTGCACTCAACATCGCCGTCAAAAACCTTGTGGTAGATTTCACTTCGTATTCTTCCGCCGGTTCGTTTAACAGTATTTTCGTAGTTAAGGAAGCTCAGACTTCCGTTATCCTTATCCCGGTCTATCTGATAGATTTTAATTTTCATCGCACCTGCTCCTTTCGCTTTTTTTGAATTTCGTTTTTAAGAAAATCATTGAAGTCCTTACCGCTTTGAGGCGGCTGATCAATGACGGTATACTCGGCAGACAGCGCATCGGTTATTTGCCTTGTTGCCGTCCTGCCGATTTCATCGTTATCCAGATGAAGATAGATAACCTTCGTTTCCTTGTGCCGGTCAAGATAGGTTTTCAGAGCCAACGGAATATCCTGCTTATTTTCCGTCTTATATACGCCCGCAAGAGAAAGAAGATCATCGTGACGGGATTGCCCGTGTCTCAGTTCAAGAGTCGCATAACTTAGCAGATCAATCGCCGATTCAAATAAATGCACGGTTTGCGTTTTGCTTTCGGCAGAGATAAAAAAAGAGAAGCGCTTATCGCTTCCCGTTAAATCCGTTTGAAATCCGAATTTGTACTCCTGACAGCGCCGTATTTCGGTGTATCGCCGTCATAGCCTAAAAAGATGCAGTTGTGATACTTCGCGTCCTCATAGAGCAGTTTGTTATTACGGCAATAGTCGATAATCGCATCGGCGATACCCCTGCTTTTGAGATACCTACGAACCGCACAGATATCCGAATTGCTTTCGGGCAGTTCCAAGGTTTTCGGCTGATTTGATTTTTGCGCAGGAGTATATACGGGCGGCAGCACTGCCGAATATCCTGTAATTATCTCAACCGCCTGCACAAAAGAAACGCCCTTGACCTTTATAAGATAGTCAAGAGCTGTTTTGCCGCCGATATGCCGAGAAAACCAATGCCATTTGCCGTTGGATATTTTGAGTGAATCGTGTTCTTTGGTACACCACGTGTCGTGCGATATCTTTTTAAGGTTATTCGGCTCATAGCTTTGCAGATAAGTCAGAAGATCTATCTGCTTTGCTTTTTCAATCTGTTCGGGCGTCACCCACATAGTATATCAATCCTCGTATCTGAATCCTCCTTTTTTCATCATACACCTTGCCATTCGGATAAAGACTGTTTCGGGCAGCTCACCCGGCATAACAATCTCATCGTAATGACGGTAGCCGTGTTCAACCACAAAGTTGTAGATATCGGTATCGGTGTCCGATTCGCCGATATATTCGTCCTTATCCTCAAGCAGCGCGTCCACGATGAAAACATTGTCGAGCAGTCCGACAGCCGCGCGTATTGGCATATCGCTGTTTTCAAGAACAGAGAGTACGCGTTTAGCAAAATAGAGCTTTTCAAACTCCTCAGGCAGATCCTCACAGTCGCAGATCATATTATCAAGTTCGTCGCTGATAATACCGTAAACAATGTCGTTGACGCGCATTTCGACAGTGACTTCATCTGCCTTTCTGATATCGTTTTTCATATTCCTTTCACCTCGTTTCTTTTCCGATTCACCCACTGAAAGCAGGAGAGTGGGTATGTAAAAAGCCGAGCAGTTTTTTATGCTCGGCTTATAAGACTATATTTTATTTTTGTTTTTTCTTTTCGGCTCTTTGTTCTTTTGTAATGAGCCTTTCGGAAACAATTCTAAATCATAAAATATTGTTTCGCCGTCCGGAGAATGATGAGAAGACGCGACAACATCATAATGCTCGGCAAGGAGCAAACGAAGGTCATAACCTTCTTGACCTTTCAATTTGATAGTGTGTATTACTTCTTTAGCCATTCAGATATTCCTCAGTCTGACGATACGCTTCATCTCCTGCAATAATTTCCGCAAGAGTTCTCGGCGTGTAGTTCATATACGGCATCATACAGCCCACATTGATAAAGTTGCCGCTGGGCGTTCCGTATCCCTTTGCTTTTGCCCTGATGGACTTACGCATTTCGGTCAGATACTCATATTCCTTTGTGCGGTGAACATGACCGTAGAGCATATACGCCGTATCGGAATATCCCGCACGAAAGAACGGTATCGGGTAATGGCACATTACAACATGCTTGCCGTCATCCTTGATTTCCTTTAGGTTCGTGATATCCTGAAACATATTGCGAACAGTGCGGCTGAATTGCCTCGGATCGTGGTTGCCGCGTATTAGTACCTTATTTCCGGAAAGCGGACCGACGAAGTACGGCCATTCGCTTTCCTTTGCCCAAATGAAGTCACCGAGAATATATACGGTATCGTCTGTCTTTATGCGGCTGTTCCAATTCTCAATGATTGCATTATTCATTTCGTTTACATCCACGAACGGTCTGCCGTCAAACCTGATTACATTCGCGTGACCGATATGCAGGTCGGATATATAATAGTTCATAGTGTTTCCTTTCCGCTATGCCCGTAGCTTTTTCTTGATTTTCATCAGCTTGCAAAGCAGCTCATCCACATCATCTGTGGGCTTTCGCTCGTCGATATATGCGTTCCGTGCTTTTATCACAAGCGAGATATATTCGTTAATTTCGCTTTTGTCTATGGTTAAGTACCGTTTTACATCTTTGAATTTCATCATAAAAACCTCCGTACTCTTGTGTCTACTACAATTATACGAAGGTTTCTACGACTATTCAAATGTGCAATTTAATTGCCACCTCGCGTCGCGGCTGTTGCTTCGGTCTTGCTTTTATATCAAAATGCAGCAGCAAACATATACGGCGGTATCTTAACAATTCCGTCCGCAACCGATAAGTTTTTCGGATGAATGATAAACGATTCGCTTATCCTCTGGCGGTAAACTCTTCTGAATTCGCCAAGTGAGGTTGCCGAATAGTTCTTCGATGATTTGACCTCTATAGGTATGATTTTGAAATTTAACTTGCTGTCGTTTGAAAGCATAAAATCAATTTCTATGTCATTTCTGTGCTTTTCCGCACTGTACCGTGTATAGAAGTAAAGCTTTTTGCCTTTTGCCGTGATCATCTGAGCAATCGCGTTTTCGTAAATCATTCCTTGATTTATAGAAAGCTTTCCATCCATAATCTGCTTATACAGATTATTTTCCGCAAGCTCGTTTTCGCTGAACGCAAGACTTACAAGAAGTCCCGTATCTCCGAGATAACATTTTACTGCCGATTCATTTTTATTAAGTGCAAATCCTACATTCGGATCATTACAACGGTAGCAAAGATTGCAGATCATAGAATCGTCAAGCCAAAAAAGCGGTTCGTCGTATTTATCAAAGGTTGCGCTTGTATCAATGTTGCTTAAAACAATTTTCTTTTCATGTGTGGACAGATAAGCCGGGATATTTTCAAATATTGCCGATACTTTGGAATTATATCTTTTTGCCGCCTTTTTGATATCATCACGGTACAACCCGAGTATATCTCTTTTTTCGGTATCCGCTGCGGCAAAGTCACGATTTCCGTTTTTATACGCCATAACCGCCTGCGGCATTCCGCCTACCAGTATATACTCCTTAAAAAGTCGCAGTGCTTTATTATGCATAGACCTTTCAAGAGGCTCTCTTTTTTTGAAGCATTCAGTAATATAGTCGAGTAAAAGGTCCTCGCCGAGAAAAGATGAAAACTCCTCAAAATCAAGCGGGTACATTCTTATTTTTCGCTCTTCCGAAGGAATAGTAATACTTTCAACATTCTCTTTTATGGAAATAAGCGAGCCTGTCTCCAGATAATCGTATCGACCGTCAGCCACAAGATATTTTATTGCTTCCCTTGCTTTTGGAAACCTTTGAATCTCATCAAATATAATAAGACTTTCACGCTTATACAGCCTTGTATTATATTCAAGCGACAATGATTGAAAAAATATATCCAGCTCTGTAAGATCATCAAAGAGATTCCGAACCCTTTTAGATGCCTTGTTGAAATCTATAAGAATATATGACTTATATTCTTTTTTCCCGAATTCTTCGGCAACCGTAGATTTTCCGATTCGCCTTGCCCCTTCAATCATAAGAGCTTTTGTCCCTTTTGCCGACTCCTTCCATTTGCAAAGGTCTGAATATATTTTACGTTTTATCTCCATCAAATCATACCGCCCTTTCATAGTACGCTGTCTGTATTATAGCATAATTGCCAACAGTACGCAAGATATAAATGTTAAAAAAGTCCGACAATACGCAAAGTGCAATTGTATTATATCCCGCCGATATGAATTTATTTATGATCTTATGCTCTAAAACTATAATCGGTATGTATAAGGCGGCGGAATTGCTCCCGCCGTCTTATATTTTACCTCGCATCGCGGCTGTTGCTTCGGTCCGGTTCTTCCGCGTCATCGCCTCGTTCTCCGTCCACAAGCTCGTTATCCCTTTTGTCCATATCAAGCAAAGTGTTAAGTTCAGCAAGACGGGCGGATTTTGTTTTCAGTTCCTCCTCGTGCGGAAACGGCTTCTGCGACTCTGCTTTAGCATTTTCAAGCTGAACCTTAGTGTCATCAAGCTGCTCCTTACAGGCAATTTGCCGTTCCGAAAACGCGCCGATTGCATTATCCAAACGCAGTATATTACCGAAAATATCCGTGCCGAGTATAACAGTATGACGCAGCTCGCCTATAAGAGTTATCTTATATTCCTTGCTGAAGGTGTCAAATGAAAGCTCCATATCAAAGCCGCGATAAGAGCCAAGCCCGATTGCGTCAGGACTTGTCATTGCCTTACAAGCGGCAATAATAGTTTCACCTGCATCTTTTTTCTCGGAAAAGGAAATGCCTTTAACGGTCATTCCGCAAAAATTATCCTTATCTCCGGCAGGGTGACTGTTTGCTGTTGCAATATCCTTGTCAAAGCCCTTAATGCGTTCTTCAAGCGCCGCAATCTTTGCCGGGAATTCCTTGTGTACCTTATCCTCCAGAGAATAAATCTGACTGAGGTGATTTGCCTTTAAGAGCTTGAGTCGGGACACATCAATATCAAGATCCATTTTCTCTTTGATATACGGATTGCCCGTACACAAAGCCTTTATTTCGGCGTAGGAAAGCGCCTGCTCGTCCACATCTTCGGCAGAGCGCACGGGAGATTTTGATGTCATAATCTGCCCGATAAATTTCTGCTTCGATTCCACCAACTGATATAGGTAGCTGTCAAAGGTGTTCTCGGTAACATAGGTGTAAATTTCGACCTCGGAATTTTCATTGCCCTGTCGGACAATTCGCCCCTCCCGCTGTTGCAAATCGCTCGGTCGCCACGGACAGTCGAGATGGTGCAGGGCGATCAGTTTCTGCTGCACATTCGTGCCGGCACCCATCTTTTGCGTAGAACCGATAAGCACTCTGACCTGACCGTTTCGCACCTTGCCGAACAGTTCCTTTTTTTGCGCTTCGGAATTTGCCGAATGGATATAGGCAATTTCCTCTTTAGGAATGCCTTTCGCTATCAGCTTGTCGCGCAAATCATCATAGACATTGAAAGAACCGTCACCGTGGGGAGTAGAAAGGTCGCAGAATACCATCTGCGTAGAACGCTTTTCGGCGGTTTTCTGCCAGATATCAAAGACATTGTCGGCACAGGCGGATACCTTGCCCGTCTCACTGTCGGGTAGCATCTCGTTTATCAAACGTCCGTCAAGGGCAAGCTTTCTGCCGTCATTGGTGATAAGCAGCATATTATCTTCGCTTGAGTTCACCATCTTATTACGCACCTTCTCAGCGCGTTTTGCAAGAGACTGAACCATTTCCTTTTGCTGCTCGGACGGCTTTAAGAGCACATTGTGATAATTGGCTTTCGGCACAGGGAGATCCAGCATATCCGCCGTCTGAATATCCGCCGTTTCTTTGAACAGAGACATCAATTCCGGCAAATTATAGAACTTCGCGAATCTCGTTTTGGGACGGTATCCGCTGCCTTCGGGGTCGAGTTTGTCAAGACACTTTTTGTGGATTTTCTAAATTAAACGATTTGTCCGTAAAGAAGCCGCCCAAAACCTCGTGCTTGCAGATGTCCTGAAACACCGTATTCAAAGGCTTTTTGGCACTTTCGGACTGCTTTACATTTACAATGAATGTTGTCTTTCCAATTCGCTGTGAATAAGAATGTTTCTGCTCTTTCATATAGTCCGATCCTCTCTTTCATAAGATTTGATTGTGGGGCATTCATATTAGAACACCCAATAACCGCAGTTTCTCAATAGTTCAAGAAGTCATTAAGTCGTGAGTATAATGGAAAAGGCTATCTTTCCATACCACGCTTGTTTCTTCGAGCCTTGATACGCTCCTGTCGTTCTTTTTCCCTTGCTTCTTTTTCGGCTCGTTCCTGTGCTTCCTTAAAAGAAAAA
>ERZ772821.1605-NODE-1605-length-13235-cov-3.802428_pt1 | contig 13235 bp, 8 predicted proteins | sample MGYA00580859_ERZ772821 | MGnify/ENA primary metagenome ERZ772821 (study PRJEB29015, sample SAMEA2737674) | human gut metagenome | biome: human gut; feature: human-associated habitat; material: faeces | place: China | collected 2012 ...
TCAATAACGCGTTGGGCGGCAGTCGGCAGCCTGCTGCACGACTCCCTCGTCCGCAAACGCCTCGGGCGCGCCCGCAAGCGAAAGCGACAGAAGGGAGAACGCAAGCAGGAAGGAAACGACCACCGAAAGCGCCTTGCTGGAAGCGCCCCCCTTCTCGAACAACCTCGCGACCATCGCCGACTCCTCACAACCAACGGCCCCGAAGCATCAGCCCCGAGGCCGGTTAACACTTGTGTCCTATCCTAGCAGATCAGAGGGATGAAGGATTGCTTAATTGCCGAACTAGGACTGGCAATCGCTTTGCCGAAAACAGATTCGGCCCCGAAAACGACATCTCGGGGCCGAATCATCACGAACCGTTCGTCGGTTTGCGCCGACAAAATACTACTTCGCCTCGGAACCGGAATCAGCAGAGGGAGCGTCGCTCGCCGACCCGTCCTCAGAAGGGGTGTCTACCGGAGGTTCGTCCGTGGAAGGTTGGTCGGTCGCCGGATCTTCTCCGGAAGGATCGTCCGCAACGGGAGAATCCTCAGAGGGATTGCCAGTCGCCGGATTGTCACCGGAAGGATCCTCGCCAGAAGGATCATCCTCGGACGGATCGCCCGTTGCAGGAGTGTCGGTAGAGGGATCATCGCCATCGGGATCATCCGCAGAGGGATCATCGACGACAGGCTCGTCCTCGTCCGGCAACGGAGCAGTCGTCGTCAGAGCCTCGCTGAACCAGCCGTAGACTTTACTACTCACGCTAGCGGTGTCACCAAGCACGAACGCCGACTCGACAGAATCAACTTCTTTGGCGAGCACCTCCTCTGCCATGTACTTGGTTCGATCATTGTCGTTCGCCAAAATCAGCACCGAACCGCGAACCGAGGTGAGGGTAACGGAAGCGAGAGCATCGGGGAACTTCTCGCCCGATGCGATCACGACACCGTCAAACGACAGGCAATCCTCGGGGGCAGGAGAGAACCCCTCATAGCCACCCGTCTCCCATTTAACAATCGAAGCCGCCGTCTCATAGCGATCTTCACCGGATAGACGGAACGCCCGAAGTCCAAGGGTGCTGATCGCATCATCGGCTATGCCCTCCGGATCTAGTTCGCTTTGCGGCTGACCAAGCACGACGATAGTGCTATATCCACCTTCCTTGATCGCCTTCTTGGTCTGAGGATCAAGCATACCGCCCGTAGAGAAAAAGATAGGGCTGGACGTATGCGCCGCCCAGGCGGAAATAGCCAAAGCGTCGGGGAAATTGGATGACTTGGTCAGAATGCACGTGTCCGAAGAAGAGTCAACAGAACGGGTCTCCTCCGCTATCGCAATAGCGGTCTCCATGCGATCGGTTCCGCTTAGACGCTGAACCTCGATGCCGGAGTTGAGTTTTGCGATCTCCCCCTCAACCTTTTCTGAGATCGTATTGCTATCCCCAAGAATGTATACCTTACCCACTCCGAGGCGCTCAAGCTGATCTTCGGCTTGAGGAGAGAGCTCCTTGTCGTTCGTCGTAATCAAAGGGCAGTCAAGCGCGCCGACAAGCGAGCTTGCCGCCAACGCATCTGGGAACTTTTCACCCGATGCAACCACAGCAACCTCGCAGCTGTCGTCTGAATAGGCCTCATCGACAACAAGCGACATGGTGTCGTAGCGAAGAGCGCCTCCCAACCTTTCCAGCGACGTATAACTCGCCCCAGTATCCGCAAAAGACTGCGAAACCGTGAAAATCGTCAAGAGAGTCGCTATCGCTCCAGCTGCAAACGTCGTCAAAAGACCCGCTTTGACGTTTTGTGACCGAAAAACCATTCGTCCTCCTTTCAAATGTGACCACAGCATCGGAATACTATAGCACTCCGCCATTATCGTACGATCAAGCACCACCCCCATAGCTAATCACGATTCAACCACCCTCATGTCCGAGTCGGGATCGCCACCCTCGATCACTTTCTAGTTTTCATCACGCTGCGTAACATCCTAGGAATCGATAGCATCGCCGATCCAACTCTATACGAATAAGAATTGCGATATTCCTCCACTTCCTGAGCAAGACTTTGCTCATGCGCTCTAGCATTTCGGAGATCCTCATTAAGGCGATCGATCTCAAGATTCAGCCTGTTCACCTCCCCAAACGAAAAGAGTCGCCTACGTCCAACGAACTCAAGAATCGAAGAAGAGCGCTCGACGTCCTGCAACCAGGAATAATTGTCCTCAGCATAGCCGTAAAAGAAGTCCTCTTTTTTCCCCCGAATTCCCAGCTCGTCCAATGCTCGGGATTGAATCAAGCGAAATACTTGTTCAAATGCTTCAAGCGCATCCGGAGACCGCGAAAGGCTCTTCAGGTTGTAGAGGCAGCAATCCAATGCGAAGGCGACAAAAGGCCTCTCTAATGAATCGAAAAGTCCCTCATTGACAAGGAACGATTTCAACGCGCAAAGTGCACTGAAAAAAGCGTCTGGATGATGCTTCTTTGTGCCTTGCAACGAACTTGACGAGTTCATGCGATAACACATCAGCGCCTCGTCGACGATGGATATCTTACCTGCGCACGATAACGCGCTTAGTGTGAATGTGAGATCGTTGGAGTTCGGAAGAGACTGAAACATCAGCCCTTTGCCCTCAACAAACTCCCTCCTGAACAGCTTGTTCCACGGAGCTGGCGATGTGAAACAGAAAAGATGGTCCGCATCGGTTTCTCGAGAGAACTCGCTTGCATCAGAAAGCATAGAAGCATTGCAGGTCCAGGGAAGATCGATCTCTTCCTGCTTATCGATATCAAAACCATGCGCTCCGCAGACGCAAACATCTGAATTCCCCGCTTTTGCTTTTTCCAGGAGTTTTGAAAGCATTTCGGGGAAAACCCAGTCATCTGCATCAAAAAACAGGAGGTATTCCCCTCGAGCAAGATCCATGCCGCGATTTCGGGCGGCTCCCGCGTTCTCATGCGACTGCGAGATGACAGTCACCCTGTCATCGTCTCGAGCGATCCCCTCCAATATCTTCAGGGAGTTATCAGTCGATCCGTCATCAACATAAATGACTTCGAACTTGCGCATGGATTGCCAGCGGAAAGACTCATACGAATTCAGAAGGTAATCCTCGGCGTTGTGCACGGGAACGATAATGCTTACCTCGGGATCCGTCGCATCCAGATGGGCATTTTTAACCGCCTCCACAAAAGTCGAATCGGAATCCGAGAGTTCGACGTCCGGAAAAAACTCATCCATGAATTCGGCGAACGTCTTCGCGGCTTCCGCCGCCTGCCGATTCGGTAAACTCAGCAAATCCTTGGCGATGAAGTCGACAAACCACTGAGCGATCTGCGGTCGGTTGCCGTCGAGCTCGCCATCCATAATGAGACGATCGAGGATTTCGCGGCAGATTGTAAAATGAGCGTTCATTTTCTCATAATGAGAGATGGACATGCGAGAAGTAAGACTGCCCGGTCTCTGCCTATAGCAATACACTTTATGGCTACGAAAAACCACATGCTGCGCTTTGGGGTAAATCGAGAATTGGAACACGTGGTCCTCTCCGAACCGCACCTTCTCATTGAAGCGTATTCCGTTGTCATTAATAAGGTCAAGAAGATAGAATTTCCCCGCGATAAGAGGCCTTGCCCCATTTTCGTTCAAAAGAGCCTCGAGAGTATTACCTTTGTATTCCACATCACGTGTTGACAAGATTGAGTCCCAATAACCTGGCGGAACCGACATGCCCCCCATCACCAGTATGTCGGGCGATGTCTGCTCAATCACCGCCGCGGCGGCTGACAGGGCATCGAAAGTGAGATAATCGTCCGAATCAAGGAAGCAAGCATATCTCCCCTCAGCCACATCGATACCCGAATTACGAGCAGCGCTCAGTCCGCGATTCTCCTGTGTCACTACCTTCATTTGCCGATGTTTGGACGCATACTCTTTCAAAAGAACAGCTGAGGAATCCGTTGACCCGTCATTCACGCAAATGATCTCAAAGTCACGAAATGACTGGGAAAAAACGCTGTCAAGACACTCTGCAAGGTAGTCCTCAACGTTGTACACGGGCACTATCAGGGAGAAAAGCGGACGAACACGATGCCCGTCGACACTTCGAATGCTCTGTTTCACCACTGTCCTCCTTGATGAAGTCGGCGATGCGTCTTCGCCGAACGGCACGAAACTCCGACCGCGTCGACCGAATCCTCTTGCTCCGGAGGCGTGCCAAAGCTGCTTTTCAATAATACCGCAGCAATCGCAAGCAGCGCATAGACGGACACGCTTAGATCGCGGAACGTAAAGAAGGAGTGGGCGACTGAATGATTTCCCATTCCCAAATACCAGAGGAGAGGCAGAAATGCTACAAACACAAGCGGCGCTATCGAAGAGAGCCGATATCTCCGCCTTCTCCAAGCAGTTACAAGCCCAATAAGGCAAGCGGCGCATCCAATGCAAACAATAACGTCGTTGATCGCGCAATCGAAAAACACTTGGATATTGACAATCAGACCATCAAGCAATCCCAGCTCCGGCAATGACTGGTCATTGAGCCCCGCGTTAAGCGCGGAGCGGACCGCAGCCTGCCCGATAGCGTCCTCGACGATGCCGACATCCCCCATGATGAGTACGGCAACCAACCATTTCGAAGCCCAAAAACAACCATAGCCAAGCAACCATATAAACGAAGCGTAGATCGCTTTTGGGAAAGCTTGCCTTGGTGGCTCCTGCGCCATAACCAGATACGTTATCAAGGGAAAACCCAGAGCCACAACCGGGTAGGTTAAGAAGTCGAAATAACTCGTAACAATGCCGACAAGGAAAAACAACATTCCTAATGAAAGATATGACGAACGGACCTTCTCCCAGAGCACCATAACAGCAAGCATCGCAAGCAAGGAGATGTAAGCAATCGATGAATACTGCAGTGACTGGACTACTGCGAGGGGAGCCAGGCAAATCACCGTCAACGCAAACGCGATGACATGAATCAGCGAAAGGCGCCTCCACAGCATCACGGCAACCGCAATTGTAAGCAATACTAACATCACGCAGTTCACATACCGAATGGCTTGATAGTCGAATAGCATCAATAGCGGCTTTAGGATCACAAGATACCCTTGCCAATAGCGTGAATAGGCAGTTGTACTCATCTGACGATCATCCATCGAAGAGGCATCATCCCCGTATTCGACAATCAGAGACTCGACCGGATCAACCCCAACCACTCTATGGCTATAACCCATCATAGCCTTTTCCACCACCGGCTCACTTCCTGGATATGCCGCTGTAAGCAACATCTTTGAGTCGGTGAAGTTATCCAGCACCCTCGAGCACGCCAGAGAAGCAACGGGGTAAGTTCCCTCGTTCTGGAAGACGATAGATGAATCCCGCATGTGGTCCTGCATGGAGGCGGTAGGCAGGCAATATGCCAAAAGGAGGGAGGTGGTTCCTACAGCAATCGCCGAAAGCAAGATCATCAGCATAGCTCCGGCAGCACGAACGCAACCATTGAAACGAGCCCCGGAACGCAAAACCCAACCTCCCCACTCTGATCTCGAAGAGAAACGCTACGACGAGAGCACAAGATCATGATACCGCATTTGCCCTGCGGCCCCATGATGCAGAACTATGTTGTAATCGCCGCGCCAGATCTCCCAAATCGACTCTTTGAACTTTTCCTGGGAACGCCCTCCGCTTTGATCGACGGCATACCGGCTGCGCTAGAATTGTTTAGATTGAGTCATCCCTCAAGACCGCTCGGAGGTGCTTCCCATGGCATTCACTGGCGCTTCGAAGAAAGCGTTCGATAGAAACTGGTTCACGCTCACGTCGCTCATCTCACGCGACTTCAAGCTGAAATACCGACGCAGCGTCCTGGGCGTCGTGTGGTCGGTGCTCAACCCCCTGCTCATGATGTGCGTCCTGGCGGCGGTGTTCAGCTTCTTCCTGCGCTTCGCCAGCATCGAGAACTACCCGCTCTACCTCATCTTGGGAAACACCCTGTTCGGCGTCATGAGCGACTCCACCTCCTCCGCTATGACCTCGATCATCGACTCGTCCTCCCTTCTCAAGAAGATCCGCATCGAGAAGATGATCTTCCCCTTGGAAAAAGTCCTCTTCGCACTGGTCAACTTCTGCTTCTCCCTCATCGCCGTCGCCGCGGTCATGATCTTCTTCCAGATCATGCCGACGGCGAACATCCTATTCCTGCCCCTTCTTCTGGTCTACGTGCTGCTGTTCAGCGCCGGCCTCAGCCTTCTCCTCGCCGCGCTGGCGGTGTTTTTCCGGGATGTCTGCCATCTTTGGAGCGTGGTCATCACAGCATGGACCTACGCGACGCCCCTGTTCTACCCCGTCGATATTCTTCCGGAATGGATGATGGCTTTCGAGCGGTTCAACCCCATGTACCACTACGTCACCTATTTCCGCGAGATCGTGCTTTGGGGGCAGAATCCCGGGCTCGAGGCGAACCTGATCTGCCTGGCGTTCGCCGTCGTGACGTTCGCTATGGGCCTGCTCGTCTTCCGCAAGCTGCAGAACCGGTTCATCCTCTACGTCTAGATTGGCGGTGCGCATCATGACCACGACCAACAACACCTCGTTTCTGGGCGTCATCTCCATGCCCGAGGACAAAGCCGGTGCCAAGACGATGATCGATGTCAAAAACGTCACCATGATCTTCAACATCGCCAGCGAGCAACTCAACAGCCTGAAGGAGTATGCCATCGCCCTCTCCCGTCGCGAGCTCCGCTTCAAGGAGTTCCGAGCGCTCGACGACGTCTCGTTCGAGGTGAAGCAGGGCGATGTCTTCGGAATCCTCGGCACCAACGGATCCGGCAAATCGACCATGCTCAAAATCATCGCCGGGGTTTTGGAGCCGTCGAAGGGCAGCTGCACCGTCAACGGCAACATCGCTCCGCTGATCGAGCTGGGCGCGGGTTTCGATCTCGAGCTGACCGCGCGCGAGAACATCTTCCTCAACGGTGCCCTTCTAGGATACTCCAACCGCTTCATCAAGGAGCATTTCGACGAGATCGTGGAATTCGCCGAGGTGAAGGACTTCCTCGACATGCCGATGAAGAACTATTCTTCGGGCATGGTCGCGCGCATCGCCTTCGCCATTGCGACCGTCATCGTGCCGGACATCCTCATCGTCGACGAGGTCCTCTCCGTCGGCGACTTCGTGTTCCAACAGAAGTGCGAACGGCGCATCCAATCCCTTATCAAGGACCACGGCGTCACCGTGCTCATCGTCTCCCATAACAACGAGCAGATCGAACGGCTGTGCAACAAAGCGGTCTGGATCGAGAAGGGACATCTCCGCGCCATCGGAGGGGCGAAGGATGTCTGCGAGGTGTACAAGGCGATCGGAGGCAGAAAAGGCTCCGAAAAATCGGAGAAAACTATCCTCTCCTTTTTGTCAGACGATAAGCCGACTCCATCCGAGCTGCGTGAATGCGTGTTCGGCGACGATCGCTACAGCACAGCGGTCCAGGCGAACGACTTCGCCGGGGCACCTGGCGACACGATCGTCCTGACCAACAGCGACGCCTGGATCGATAACAGGATCGCCACCGCCTTGGCAGGTGCGTTGAACGCCTCCCTGCTCACCCTCAACCCAGAGCGCGTCCCGGATGTGACCATGCAGGAGATCAAGCATAGGAATCCGCGCCGCATCGTCATCCTCGGGGATGAAACGCAAGTCGCCGACAGCGTGCTGAGAACCATCGAACAGGCCCTTCCGCAAGCGGACATCCGCCGTCTTTCCGGACGCGAAGGGGAGACCCTCTCCCTGCAAGCGCACACATTCGGCATGGATCAGGGCGGAACCTGGGGAACAGCAGCCATCGTCGCAAGCGACGCCGCCCGCACGGAGGCCACGCTTCTGTCCGGCTACCTCTTCTCGCACAATGCCCCATTCTTCGTTCTCGACGAGTCGGGCTCCCTCTCCCCCGAGGAGACGAACATCGTTTCAAAATGCAAAACCGTCATCGCCTTGGCAGATGAAAGCGAGATTTCCGACGAGGGGCTTTGCGCGCTTGCCCCCGACGCCAGCGTCGTCCGCTTCCGCGAGAGCAGCTTCGAAGGGGCAAGCGACGTCATCCTTCCCTGGCTGATCGAGCAACGACGGGAAAACCAAGTCGCAGTCTCCAAAACTCTCGTGGTCACCTCGCCCGATGCCGACATCGACAACAACGTAGTCGGACCACTGGCGGGCAGGATGAACGCCCTGATCCTTCCGGAAAACCCCGGAGACCTCGACAGCATCGCCCATGCCATCGACACCGCCCGCTCCCGCCTCGGCGAGGTGGATCGGATCGTCTATCTTGGAAACGAGATGAGGTTCAGCAAGCTGAACAAGGAGCTGCTTGCGAAAGCGGTTCTCGGCAAGAAGGATTCTAAACGCAACTCACGATAGAGAACGCCCGATCCGGGCAAAGGCAATCCTCTCTGCGAAAGCGTGGAACAAGCAATGCAGACCACAGAAAGATCACCGCACCTGACCAACGGCGGCATCCCTCGACTCATCGACCGCTGGAAACTTCACGCGGACGATAACGAGCGCAAGGAGCTGCTCCTGCTCGAACAGAACCCCGATGAGCTTGAAGACTCCTTCCGCTGCGATCTCACGTTCGGAACAGGCGGGCTTCGCGGCGTCATGGGGCCGGGCACCAACCGCATGAATGTCCGCACCGTCGGGAAAGCGACGCAAGGTTTGGCGAACTGCTTGAATGCCCGATTCGATCATCCCAGCGTGGCGATCGCGCGAGACACCCGCACCCTCGGCGAGCAGTTCATGAGAGTCGTCGCGAGTGTGCTCGCCGCGAACGGAATCGTGGCACACGTGTACCCAGAACCCTCCCCGACTCCCACTCTCTCCTTCGCCGTGAGGGAGCTCGGCTGCTCGGCGGGAATCTGCATCACCGCATCCCACAATCCCGCCGAATACAACGGCTACAAGGTGTACGACGAGACCGGCTGCCAGATCACAACTGCGGCGGCATCTCGAATCCAGGAAGCGATCGACGACGTCGACCCCTTCGATGACGTTCAAACGATGCCGTTTGAAAAAGCGCTCGAGCAAGGGATGGTTCATTGGATAGATGCCGATATGCACGCATCATACCTAGATGCCGTCATATCTCTTTCAAATGGGATCGATTGTTCTTCCCTCACCGTCGCCTACACTCCCCTGAACGGAACCGGAGCGGCGTTTGTTCCGGAAATCCTGAAAGCGATCGGCGTCAAACGTTTCGAGTTGGAGCCAGTTCAGGCACTGCCCGACAGCTCGTTTTCAACCTGCAGGCGTCCAAACCCCGAAGAACGAGAGGCATTGACGCGAGGTCTTGATCTGGCGAAAGGGATGCGGGCGGATCTGCTCCTCGCGACCGATCCCGATGCCGACAGGCTAGGAGTCGCCGTCAGACACGGCGAAGGCTACACGCTGCTCACTGGAAACGAAGTGGGAATTCTGCTGGTCGATCACCTGTGCTCGATCGCGCGAAGCAGAGGCGAGCGCCTCGATGATCGGATCGTAGCCACAACGATCGTGTCCTCGCCAATGGTGGATGCCCTGGCGAAAGACTATGGATTCGAACTCATCCGCACCCTGACAGGGTTCAAATTCATCGGGGAGCTGATCGACCGCTTGGAAGAAGACGGCAAGAGCTCGGCATTCCTTTTCGGTTTCGAGGAGTCGTACGGCTTTTTGACAGGAACCTACGCCAGGGACAAGGACGCCATGGTGGCAACTATGCTCGTCTGCGAAGCGGCGACACGGCACCGTTCCAAAGGCCTCGATTTGGTGGAAGCTCTCGATTGCCTTTATGACCGCTACGGACATTATCGGTCGAAGTTGATCTCGATAAGCTATCCGGGATCGAAGGGTTCCCTTCACATGCACGAGATAATGGATTCACTCAGGAACGATCCTCCAACCTCCATCGCCGGCACCTCTGTCACCAAAATCGTCAATTACCGCAGCGGCACTACCCCGCCGCCGACGATCAACATTCCCGAAAACGACGGAATCGCGAAGCCGCTCCCCTCCTCTGATGTGCTGGAGCTCGATCTGGGAAACAACGAGAGCGTCTTCATCCGCCCGAGCGGAACTGAGCCGAAGATCAAAGCGTACGTCAACGCGTTCGGCTTTGACAAGGATCAGGCACGTACGAGAATCGACTCGCTAAGCGGAGAGGTCTCACGTCTGATGGGATGACCCCTTCGGCAGGTGTGCTTCCTACCCGGAAGAGCCACCCCGCTCCGAACGCTTTAGGACAGAAGAATCAACTTAGAAGGATTGGCGAAGTCGAGCATCTCAATCTCGCTTCTGTCGATGGTTCCGGAATCCGAGAACGGACACGCTTGGACGTAATAGTCTTCTCCCTTGAACGTCACGCGACAATAATAATGCCAGTTGTACCACTCCGGAGACCCAATATAGTAATCACCGTAGCAATTGTGGATATCCTCGAAACCGCCGATGCGCTCCGCTATGGTGCAAAGCGCTGCAGGAGACGTGTACGAGTCCCATCGGTACGTGTCGAAGTACGTTCCATATTTCGATGCTAGCAGCACGTAACCGTTCTCATCGTTGTACGGATAATCGAATTCATCCCATAGACCGTTTGCCACCGCCTGGAGCTTCTCAAGTGAATTCATAGACTCGTCGGTGTACTTGTCGACCTTCTGATCGATCCAGCTATTCAGAACCGTGCTGTAATCAATTATTTCGATGTCGGCAACAGCACCGACCTTGCCTCCGGTCGTCTGCCCCCACCAATCCGTTTCAGGATCCTCGGTGATGACGATTTCGGTAGCGCCAGGAGTGTCGAAGTAGACAATCGCGAGCCAGCCGCCTTCTACTTTCCGCATATTCATAATCTGGGTATCGCCCTCATATGGAACGTCGGCGAACTCAATTCCGACGCTCCATCCCGCCATTGCGTCGCATTCGATGCTGAAACCTTTTTCCGGATCGGGATTATCGGTCTTGATGAAAAGAGGCGTGCTGCAGTTGGTGTAGATCGGATACGGATTGAGCGCGTAAATCTCGTAGCTGTACTTCAGGCGATCAAGAGCCTGATCCAGCCAAGAATACACCCTGTCGCTCACGCTATTTCCATCGCCAAGTACATAGGCGGTCAATATCTTATCCTTATGTGCACCAATGAAGTTCAACAGCGTTGCCCTGGTCGACTCGTTGTCAAAACCGAGAACCAATAGAGAGCCATTTTTGCTGGTGATGTTGACCGATGCGAGAGCATCCGCAAATTTCTCCCCAGAAGCCAAAGCCATCCCATCGAATGACAACAACTGGGACGAAGAGGGAGAGAATGCTTTGCTCGAGTCGAGCCCCGTTACCCATTTCTCGATTGCTTCCGCCGTAGCATATCTATCGATTCCAGCAAGTCGAATCGACGTTAAACCAAGGGCCTTCACTGCAGAATCTTTGATGCCGTCCGTACCGGAATCGTCACCTAAAACAATGACTTTTTTGTAGCCTCCCTGCTTAATGGCCTCGATGGTCTGATTATCGAACGAACCATACTCCGAATAGAAAATAGGGCTGGAAGTGTTCGCCGCCCATGCGGAAATAGCCAGCGCATCAGGAAAGTTGGAGGATTTGGCAACTATGCAAGTGTCGGAGGAAGCGTCGTTTGCGCGCGTCTTCGCCGCAGCCCGAATCGCTGTTTCTATTCGGGTTTCGCCGGCGAGTCTCTCGGTCTTAATCCCACCATTCAATGACGCGATCGATTGCTCCACCGCCGAAGAAATAGTAGCGTCTGTTCCGAGGATATACACATTAGACACGCCAAGACGCTGTAACTGCATTTTTGCCTCGGACGATAGAACCTGATCGTTAGTCGTGATCAGCGGGCAGTTTAACGCGCCCACAAGAGAGCTAGCGACAAGAGCGTCAGGGAACTTCTCTCCGCTGGCAATAACGGCAGTTGAACAGCTCCCTGAAGGGAAACCGACCTCAACCGCCTGAGCCATTGTGTCGTAGCGAATATCGCCATCAAGCCGATCAATGGTGTACGCCTCGGCACTTGCTTGACGCGGCAGCATCAGCACCACCGAAACCGCAATCGCAATCCCTGTAGCAATGCCTAGCATGCGCAGCTTAGAAGACGCTCGAGAAGCCATCGAACCCACCTCCAGGAACAGGGGCCACCTTTCGACTCTTTTCGCGCCAAGAAGCGCTCCTCTGAGCGGCAGCAGAATCCGCACAGTGGAGCGCTCTTGCGTTTCAAGCCTCTAACCGTTATAGAACGACACCTCGCGTTACGTAAGCAGACGCCTTTACTTGAATACGGGCACCTCGAACTGAAGTCCCGTCGCGGTGATCGCGATATCATGAAAGCGGTAGAAGGAAGCCATGACCCCTGCGATTCCCCCGGTTTCGCCATCCGTCGCCCATGTCACCGACGTCGCGTACTGATGCCAAGGATCTTCCCCCTGCTCAATACGGGCGATGTCCCACTTCATTTTGTATAGAGTGTCCTGCGCACCGGAAATTTCAGCGGAAGACACGGTTGGATGGATGTAATTGCCGGAAATCCACTTAGCAGCGCCCATGATCGCTTTCTCAACAGAATCCCACCCTTCTTCTTTGGCAAGCGCGGCGCCACCATTGTTGGGATCAAGATCGTAAGCGCCGATACCAAAGAAGTTGTAGTAGCCGCTATATCCCTCTACCACGCCTTGGGAAAGAGTGGAGCATCCCCAAGCGCTCTCGATGGCGGCATGCGCGACGAGATACACCTCGTTTATATCGTATGCTTTTGCAGCAGCAACGAAGTATTCCCCAGCTCCTCGCATGGCGCTTCTCGCACCATACCGCTCCTCGCTGTAAGGAGCACATGAATCAATGTAGGCGTTGATCTGATCGGCAGAAATCAAACCGGTATAGTTGCCTATCTTGGCAAATTGGTAGTATGGGACATCTCCGTACGTGAAATTCTCGGGATCCAATATTTCGAGAATTTCATCAACGGTGTAGCTGGAGCGCTCCGCCTCGATGGAAGCGACATCCTCCAGAGCAACATCATATGACCTTAAGGCGATATCGGCAATGTCGAGTTTCGTCATAATCTCGGACCGAACTTGCACGGAGATCGAAGGATACCCTCCGAAGAACTTGATGGATGAGGCGCCACCGTTGGAGGACAGGGCATCGAGGGCGCAACCCTGGCACCCCTCGTCCACAAGCAGCAGCACCGAGCCCTCGCGGCCCTGCAGCGCGCCGCCGCCCAGGGAGTCGTA
>ERZ772821.1609-NODE-1609-length-13216-cov-3.059874_pt1 | contig 13216 bp, 8 predicted proteins | sample MGYA00580859_ERZ772821 | MGnify/ENA primary metagenome ERZ772821 (study PRJEB29015, sample SAMEA2737674) | human gut metagenome | biome: human gut; feature: human-associated habitat; material: faeces | place: China | collected 2012 ...
GGATTCCATCGGCGTCCTTTTCGGATAAAGGGGGGTTATGATGAAGAAGCTATTGCGCGCAAAACGCGGTGAGGGCTATGTCGATATGTGCGTCGGCGTGGTCGTTTTCGTGATGATCCTTGTTATCGCCGTTAATATATTCAGCTTTATCACCCTGCGTATTGAAATGGATCAGATTGCTGATGACCTTATTGAAGCGGCAACCTATTCCGGCTGCTTTAACAGCGACTTTTGGAGTGCTGACAGCGATATGCTCGATCAGTATTATTACTACGATATTGACTATGGCGCGGACCGGTATTTCAACAGTACCTATCATCGGGTGCAGCTCGGTGAGCGAATGTGGGTTGAAATCTCCAAGCACACCTATATCAAAGGACTTGGGGTGTTCAAGATTCCCGTTACGGTTTCGGTGAAGAAATCGGGATTGTCCGAAAAGTATTGGAAGTAGGTGGAGATATGAAAAGCAAAAGAGCCGAGGGCTATGTTTCCGCCTGCGTGATGATTATTGTTATCTGTATGCTGATGTCGGTGTTTGTTACCTTTGCGGTGGCGGTGAATACCGTAAAGACTGTCAAGCGTAATTCCCGCGTGGTGCTTGACAGCTTTGTAATGCAGAACTCTATTGAGATATACAACTCAATAAAGCAAGGCAACAACAAAACGGACGGAATCGACGCCGCCGAATACCGAGAGGCACTGACGGAGTTTTGCACACTTGAAAAGCGCGGCTACTGCTATTACAATTATGACAGCGACGGAGACCTGAATTACTATATCACTACTCCGTATGTCGGATTTACAGTAGATAAGAAATTGCAGATTTTCACATCATATACGATATATGTCCCGATCCGCTTTGCAGGAATACGGGTATCTACCGTTAGAATCCCGATTACCGTTGAATCAAAGTATAACGAAAAGTTTTAGGAGGTACAGACGAATGAAAAACAAGAAAAAGCTCTGTATTATCGGCGTATCCGCGCTTTGCATCGTGGTTGCCGTTGTCCTCTGTATCACACTGATACCGAAGCATAACGGGGACAAACCGGCTGAAAGCGAAGCTAAGGAAACTTCAAGCGGTACGATTGTCATTGACGAGCCGGAAAAGGATACACAGAGCGACGAAACCAAGAGTATAAACGAAGATGACAAGCTTGCCGACGACGGCAAAGGTCGGCTCAGCCCTGAGGTTGAAACCGATGATATAAGCAAAAGCGGAAGCACCGGCGAAAAGGCAAAGGACACAAATAAGACCGTGACCGAACAGCCTATCCCGAATGATGAGGGCAAGACCGGCGGTATATCCATCGGCAGCGGTGAAGCGGCAGCATATAGCTGCGGCGAGAAAAACCATCATTGCGAAAACGCCGAGTATCACGCTTATATTAAAAACCTTGAGCTTGACGGCTGCCCCTATTGCGGCTCGCATAGCTGTGCAAGCTTTTATGTAACAAACAAATGGGGCTATACCGAGTACACGCCTACCAAGTGTCCCGATTACAGCAAGCAAAAGGATAACACCGAGGTTTGTCCGCGCTGCGGAAGAGCCTATTGGTCGCAAAGCAATCCCGCAGGCTGCTTTTCATTCTTGCAGGATACGGTATGTGAGTGCGGCGAAACGGTTAAGGGCAACACCTGTCATCACCACTGATAATAACGAAATCTACGGGAGTCAGACTTCAAAAGTCCGGCTCCCTGTTTTTATGTAAAGGAGGACTTCGATGAAGAAGAAAACTATTCGGATTCTGTCAATCTTTCTTGCGGTGCTGACCGCCGTTTCTTATCTTGCCGTTACCGCATATGCACTTAATTGGGACGGCTCATCGGCAGGCGGCGGAGGTGCGGGAACTTCGGCAGGACCGAACGGATACGCAATTATGACTACCGACGATAACTGTATGATCGGCTACCGTTTTAGCGTAGTGGATAAGAACGGCGGCACAAAGAACGGCAAGGTCATAGATGTGTACCGCAACACAAGGTACGCAAATCAGGCATTTAATTGGTATAAGTTTACGACCAAGTGGAACAAGAAGCAGTTAAAGGATAATCAGAACAGCGGCTTTTCCACAAGCAAAACAACCGCAAACTGTTATAAGGAAGCGGATATGGGATTTGCTCAGAGGCTTCCGGTCACAAGCGGAATGAGTGCTTGGCAGAATGACACGCGAAATCTTAATCCCGTGCTTTCAAAGCTCGGGATCGGCGGTATTTCAAGCCTTAAAAACGGTGATAAGGTTCTCGTTGAGCCTATCTATGATGTGCGGCTTGAAAGTGTGTGGCACTCTCTAACTGTTACCGAGATTGCCCTGTACGGCAAGCATATCCTGGGCGCGAACAGCAACGGCGGTGCGAGCAAAACTTCGGCAAGCTGGGGCTTTATTTCCGAATACACCAACCGCCATTTCCCGAACGCCCTTTACACACCGGACGGTCAGGGATTATGGTCGGGCGTCGGAAAGCTGTCAAAGCGCGCGTCCTTTTACACCATTATCAACGACGGCTACGGCGTAGGTATTGCCTATACCGAAACCAAGCCTGACTTCACACCGACGCTTTCCGTTCGCTGCTGTGAAGCATGGCCCGGGAATATAAGCGTCCGTAACAACAACCATTACGGTATAAGCTACGGAAGCAGTTTCTCTAATTGGACTTACGGACACGGTTATCCGCAGACCGACAGTTCGGTTTGGTATGCGCTCAATTTCCCGGCTGAAAGTCAGAATTGCTATGTCAAGCAGTCTGTTTGGGTAGTCGGCGGCGGTTCGACCTCCCGTAATGTATGGTCGAACAGTAATACTTGGTATGATGTCAAGCTGAACCCGACAACTATCGGGAACGCTACGGATCATATTACGGTAAAAGCCCGTGCCGATTGGATTGACGGGAACGGTAATGTTCTGAAATACGGTCCCGAAAAGACCTTCTATATTCCCATAAGACCGATTGTGACAAGGGATGGCATTACCGCCTACGGAATTGACGGTGCCACTCAGGCAACGGCAAATGCTTCGGGGACAAGCGGCGCTATGTATTTCGGACAAAAGGTGCATTTTAACTATAACTTCGGCGGTAAAAATGAATGGACATCGGCAAACAATTTGCGCGGACAGAGCTACCGTTGGAACGGCAGCGCTTGGGACTTGATCTATAAGTCCGGTAACGGCGAAGATGTTTATGTCGATAAAGCTAATTTGAGCAAATACAGCTCCTATTCCGCAAAGAGCGCGGTAAGGCATTATCTGATTCCGCTGAATGATAACGAGGACGCCAATTCGTATAAAATGAAATTTAATTTCAGAACCTACTGGGCAAGCGATACCGCCCATACGGGAGAATCGACCGATTATTACCTGAATATCTTAAAGCCCGATGTTGCGCTTGAGGATATTCGGCTTGTAAATGAGGACGGCGAATATGTCAATCCGCAAAAGCTGGAGGTTGCCGACGAGATCACCGTTCGGTATGTTTATAAGAACAATACCGATTGCACGGTTTATGTCAAGGGATATATGGACGGCGGTTCTCAGATCCCCGGCACATACGCAATCCCTGCCAACGGCACGATTGAAATTAAGGGATATACTTTTGCCGTGCCGAACAAACGAACCTTTACGATTTGGGGCGGCGTATATCTGGATACCGTGGAACGCGGCAATACAGACTATGAAACCGACCGCTACAACAACGCTTGGCTGCGTGTATGCAAGTCCAATCATCCCGTAAAAATCGTACCGATTACGCCGAACGCGCCGTACCGTGAAAACACAAGAGTTATTTCGAGCTTTTATATTAAAAATCATTCTTACGATGACTACACACCAAGTTCTAATCTGAAAGTGAAAATTACGGTTTACGATGAGACAAAAAAGTATCAGGTCTATTCGGCAACTAAGAATGTAATTGTGCCGGCAAGGGATAAGAACCTTGTTTCATTTGATTGGTATGTACCAAACAGATACGGGAACAATCGCGTGTATGTTGACGCGGAGATTATCGACGGCGGTAAGGTGTATAACCCCGTTTCACGGCTGAGGACGACAAAGCCAAAGCTTAGCTATACCACACCGGACACAACCTATGAGCGCTCCGCACCGACAGGATTTACAAAGCCTGCCGAGCCGACAGAGACTAAGGCGTATACGACTTGGTGGCAGTATGAATACAAAAACAACGCCTTTGAAAAGGTGTATTACGGCATCGGAATTAACCCCTGGCTGAGAAAAGAAACCTTGCCGGCAACGGGAGCTACAGCAACACAAAACGGCAGCAGTTGGACGATGAAATCCGGATACGGATTATCCTTGTATGACTGCAATGTTATGATAGGCATTACGGGATATGAGTCTCCCGCATATGGTTCGGGGTTTACCGTTCCGCAGTATTCCTATGCGCTTTTCCCCGAATACAATTATCAAAATGCAGCGGGCAAGATTACGACATTGCAAAGTAAAAGCATCGGTAATTATAGGTTTTGGATTTTCCCGAATGTAGGTAATGTTGAGAATGTCCATTATACGCCCGTATGGTATCCGGACGGAAAATACTCGGTCAAGGTCGTAAAATCGGACGCTTGGACGCCGATGGGTATGCTTAAAAGCGAGGATGTTATAAGCAATATCACATTGTCGGGCAATATGTACGACGATTGGTATGTCGGAAGAAAATAAGGAGGTTTGGGAGATGAAAACAGTAATTCTCATCGCCCTTGTGGTATTCATTATCGGCGGTATCGTCTTTATGAATATCCGAGGAAAGAAAAAGAAATAAGCTCTATGGGCGGCATCGGTAAAACGGTGCCGCCCTTTGAATATGAAGGAGGTGAACTGCTTGAAGGAAGAAAAACGAATGGTAGGCAGCTATGAGGTAATTGCCTGTCAGAGAATCGGCGGCGAGGAAATTATCGTCGGAGAAGATAAGAACGCCGCACCGTCTGAAAGGTATCTCTGCTGTTATGTCGAACAAAACGATATCTTTGAACGATATAGCAGCGCACTTGCAAGCGACGGTTATGCCGAGATTTTTGAAATCTACGGTCAGCGCATTGCTTCTGCTGCGAAAGAAGTTATCGAGAGAATTGATAAGGAAAAAACACTTATCGGCGACAGCAAGCTGATATTCACCGCTGACAAATGCGAACCGCTAACCGAGGAAGTAAATCTCACGGAAAGATTGTCGTTATCGACAGCGGTGTTTTCAGCCCTGAGTATCAGCTTGCAACCCATCAGCTTATGCTTTGCACGGGCGGTTTCGGAGCACAGCCTAATGCCAGAGGGCGAAGCTGCTTTTGCACTTCTCTTTATGACGGACACGATACGAAATTTTACAGGCAGGATATCATAGGAACAATCGCCGCCGAGGATCTGCCCGAATGGGCAAAATCGGGACATGACAAAGCAGTTACGGCACAGAAAAAGGCGGAAAGGAATGAGAGGTGACGCACGATGAGTTATCAGGAAAACACGGACCGTCTGATATGGACTGACTATTATGATGACTTTGAGGATTGGAAGGAATCAACGGACGAGGAGTATCTGAGCTTACCGGAAGACAGACTTCGTGAGATTTTTTATGAAGCCAACGCAGATAATCTTGACGATGAACGCTGCAATTTGGATATTCAGCTCTCCGCACCGATTTTGGTTATCGGTGATCTCGGGCTTTGGAACGGCAGACGAACCGGATATAAAGAAATAAACAGCGGAAATGTCCGTGACTGCTTGTATTCAGATACCGATTATACCACTTGGTATGTGGATAAAAACGGAGAGTTCCGTTGTGACGCGATTCATCACGACGGTACAAATCATTATCGCTATCGTGCATACAGGGACGGTGTTACAGACGAACAGATTGAGGACTTGAAGGAAAAGATATATTTCGGTGCGGCGACTGAAAAGGATATCGAGAAAGTTACTCGCAGACTCGGTGATGACATCGGAAAGGTATACGGGTGGACTTTCCCCGAAAAAACTATGAAAAGAGAGGTATACGCAAGATGAGCATTGCAGTGAATGTAAATGAGGAAACATTTGAAGATGTCACGGTTTTCGACAGACCGATGATTTTCACTTGTCTGAGATGCGACCGCAGCACCCTCCCCAAAGGTATGTATCTTTACGAGGTGCGTCACGACGATGACGGGCGCGGCGATCCCTGCGAAATTGCAGAGCATATCTTGGTTAATCATTGGGGCACGCTCATTTCCAACCGACCGATACGGCTTGAGCAGCCTAATAAGGATTGGAAGCCTTATCGCCTGATAGACGCTGAAACCGATTGGAATTATGAGGGTACGGAAACTTCTCTGAAAGAATATATGGAGAAACACCCGCCTAAAAAGGAAAAAAGCTATGAGAGGTGACGATAATGCCGAGTAAATTTCAAACCACAGTTGCAATGGCAGAATATACGGCGAAAGATATCAGCTCCCGGCCGGAGGTGTTCGCCGAATTTTTGACTACAGCGGCGAACAATTATAAATACGGCTTTCGTGACCAAGTGCTTATTTTTTCTCAAAAGCCGAATGCCACCGCCTGTGCCGAAATTGAAGTGTGGAATAAGCTCGGTCGGTATGTTAATCGCGGTACGAAGGGTATTGCCCTTTTGGTAGATCGCAATGTGCCGTACCGGCTGCGCCATGTATTTGACATTGCGGACACCAACAGCTTTCACGGCAACGAAGTTAAGCTCTGGCAGATGAAGCCCGAATATGAGGAAGCCGTCACCGAAGCTTTGGAAAACAGCTTCGGCGAGGTAGATAATAAAACGGGATTTGCCGATGTTATTCTCGGTATTTCTGAGTTAATCGTATCAGATAATTTCTCGGATTACTGTGAAAAACTGAAAAGCGTAAAACACGGCAGCTTTCTTGAAGAAGTCGATGACCTTAATACGGAGGTGTATTTTAGGGGACTTCTGAAAAACAGCGTCGCATATATGCTGCTTACCCGTTGCGGATATGACGCCGCAGAATATCTCGACGCCGAGGATTTCCGGGATATCTGCAATTTCAATACGGTTGACACGCTGAATATTATCGGTTGTGCAAACCGAGATATTTCGGAAATGGTGCTGCGTGAGGTCGCCGAAACGGTGAGAGCCATAGAGCGTGAAAGCAAAGCACCGAATCGCACATTTGAAAAACCTACGGAAATCAAAGATAATATAACCGAAAACAAAACACTTGAAGGGAGTATTGAAAATGGAACTGACCTACAGGAAAGAGGGAGACTACCTTCTCCCGAACATTCAGGCACCGGAAGCTCCGAAGATCGGGAAATATGGGATGCTGCGGCACACATTTCTGCGGCGTTACCGCAAGTCGATGCTGTCGGGATTGCAGCTGAACGGCAAACTGAACGATCACCTCGAACAGATCGACCGTCAGGCGAACGAGATGATGGAAACTCTGATGAGCGAAATGGCGAAATTGCAGGGAGTGAACGAAGAACTCAAAGCGAGCAACCAAATGAAGTGGGTTCAGATGATGAACAACATCAGAGCGTCGGCGGAGGAAACGGTACTGAAGGACATCGTTTACAGCTAAGCGGTCACAATTACAGCGGACCGAGTGAAGTCCCGTATTATCACGACGAGGACGAGAAAGCCGAGCTTCTTCGCAACTGTATCGCTCTCAAAGACCACAGAAAAGAAATTGCCACATTTATTGCGGAACACGAGGACCGCAAGGAGTGTGGCAATTTTATTAAGGGCTTCTTTGACAACACCTATGTGGAGCACATCCTGGATAATGGGCAGAGAGTCGGCTACCGCGCCTACGATGACCTTTTAACCATATGGAAAGGCAGTTATCTTTCCCGTGAAAGTGATGCTTTTATCAGTTGGGAGCGTGTTGCGAATAAAATCTACGGGTTAATTCTTACGCACGAATGGCTAAGCCCGGACGAACAGCCACTCCCCACCGTTGGTGAACAGTTCAGGCTTTTTGAGGAGGCAAGTGCCGAGAAAGCAAATCAGTTTACTCTGCCGCAGGAAGCCATCGACTATGTACTTCGCGGCGCCGGCAATATTTCACAAGGCAGACTTAGCACCTACGACCAATTCTTAAAGCAGGAAGGAAAAGAGAAAAACATTGCCTTTCTCAAAAACGGATACGGTATCGGAGGCGGTTCCGACGCCATACCCGAAAGCGGTTATTGGGAATCTCACGACGGAAAGGGCATTAAAATATACAAAGGTATAGGAGATGCTCAAAAGTCGGTTGTGCTGCCGTGGAATAAGGTCGAAAAGCGAATCGGTGAGCTTATAGAGGCAGACAGATACCTTACTGCCGCCGATAAAGAGGCATATCCGAAATATAAGCGCGAAAAAATGCTGAGAAACGAACGGTATGAGCTTATGCGTGAGTTCCGTTCCATTTATGAAGATTATAACGATTTTGAACGGCAGCTCGGTAATGAGAGTGCCGTTCTTTCTATGTTTGAACTCGGCGATTGCGCGTCGCAGTTTATGAACGGAGAAAAGCGTTGTCATTTTGTAAGCGGAAATCCGTTTGTCCTGCCCACAATGCGAGATGCGCTTCATAAAATTATAGACGCAAAAACGCATTTAACCGAACGGGCTGAAAAAATGCTTGAAGCATTGTCCGGGGATCTGGCAAAGCCGCTTGAACCGTCCTATGACGAATTAAATCCACCGCCTGAGCCTGAAAAGGAATACCGCTTTTCTCTGGGTGACACGGTGCATATCGGCGCTGATGAATACTCTATCCTCTCCATTGACGATAAATCGGTTCTGCTCAATGACAGTAAGTTCCCGCTTCTTTGCGAGGAAATGAAACGAGAGGAATTTGACCGCAAGATTGCCGAAAATCCGATGAACGACAAATATCTGCAAGCGGTTGAAACAGTCCCCGAAAATGCTGACGGACCGATTGATAACGAGAAAATCAGGATTACTTTGGATTCAGGCAGAGACGCAGTCCATTGGATATATTATAATCCCGACTCGGATGCCGGTGGGCTATATGTTTCGGGGGATCTTGCGTTTTCGGTGTTTGAGGAGCTTGTAGAGGAATACGACATCGCAAACCACCCCGAAAATGCCGAGAAGTTTTTCTCTGACCTTGAGGAAATGTCCGATCAATTTCTTGCCGAAATCAACACGCCGTTTTTCCTTGAAGCCGAAGATGATTATGAGTCGGATTACGATTATATAGAATTCACTCCCGAAAACATCCTAAGTATTCACAGGGATATTGCGGAGCTTTCAAAAACGGCGGCACAGGAAAGTCAAACACCGCTGTCGGCTTCCGAGCGTGAAGCGGAAGTCCTTGAAAGTGTTCTTAATAAGCTGAATATCGGCGATATTAAGCTCGCGTTTGAGGACGGAGAACTTGTTGCAGCGGACGGCAGCAATGTTTGGCGCGGAAAACAGTTCTATGATTTTCTTGTGGAGGACGCAATCAGCTACGATGAGTACGGAAAGCCAAACGAAATAGACGGCGATGTGCTTGCGGATTTCACCGAGCTTTGCGGGCTTCACGGCGTTGAGGTTAAGGACTATAACGCCCCCTCCCCTTGGGACGAATATGAAAAAGCAAAGAAAGAAAATCCCGATGCGGTTGTTATGCAGAAGGTCGGCGATTTCTTTGAAATGTTCGGCGAGGAAGATACAAAAATCGCGCACGAAGTCCTTGATCTGACGCTCACCAAAAAGACCTTTACAAATAAATCTATTTCAACGCCTATGTGCGGATTTCCCTTATTCAAAACCGAAGAATACACACAAAAGATTTTGGACGCGGGATACGATGTGGTTTTCGTAACTCACGAACCGGGAGAAAAGCTTGAAATAAGACGAATTGTATCTTCGGCAAAAGAAAAGGCGGAAATATCCCTTGCGCCTCCGCCCGAACAGAAAAAGCAAACCAAGATTACGCCGAGTATTCTTTATCCCGAAATAAAGAGCGATTACCGCACGAATTTCCGCATTGATAACGATGACATCGGCACCGGCACACCTCTCGACAGGTTCTATAACAATTTTCACGCGATAGGACTTCTCAAAAAGCTGGAGAGTGAACACAGACTTGCCGATACAAACGAGCAGCGTATACTTTCTAACTACGTCGGGTGGGGCGGTCTGCCTCAGTTTTTTGAAGAAAACAATCCCCATTATGAGGAACTGAAAAGTATGCTGCCGGAGGACGATTATGCGTCGGCAAGAGAATCGGCACTGACAGCATTTTACACGCCGCCCGTTGTTATTAAGGCGATATACAAAGCGCTTGGAAATATGAACTTCAAAAGCGGCAATATTCTTGAACCCTCCTGCGGCATCGGTAACTTTATGGGGCTTATACCCGACAGTATGAGCGATGCAAAATTTTACGGCATTGAGCTTGACAGCATTTCGGGAAGGATTGCACAGCAGTTGTATCAGAAAAACAGCATTGCCGTGCAGGGCTTTGAGAATACCAATCTCCCCGACAGCTTCTTTGATGCCGCAATCGGCAATGTGCCATTCGGTCAGTTCAAAGTGCCGGATAAGCGCTACGATAAGCATAATTTTCTTATTCACGATTATTTCTTTGCCCGTACTCTCGATAAGGTGCGACCGGGCGGTATTATAGCGTTTATTACTTCAAAGGGTACGATGGATAAAGAAAACCCGGCGGTAAGGAAGTATATTGCACAACGGGCTGATTTGCTCGGCGCGATCCGTCTGCCGAACAACACCTTTAAGGACGCGGCGGGAACGGATGTTACTTCGGATATCATCTTTCTGCAAAAGCGTGACCGCCTTATTGACATTGAACCCGATTGGGTACACCTTAATACCGATGAAAACGGTATTACAATGAACAGCTACTTTGTGGATAATCCGGATATGATTATGGGCGAGATGCGCCTTATTTCCGGTCCGCACGGTCCGACGCCTGCCTGTATCGCCTATGAGGACAGAAGCCTTGCAGAACAACTGTCGGAAGCCGTAGAGAACATTCACGCAGAAGTTACGGAGTATGAGTTTGAATCACTTGCCGACGAGGAAGAAGACCTTTCTATTCCTGCCGAACCCGATGTCCGCAACTTTTCATATACGATTGCAGACGGCAAAATCTACTACCGCGAAAACAGTCGAATGAACCCCGTGGAGGTTTCTGTTACAGCCGAAAACCGCATTAAGGGTATGATCGGTATTCGCGATTGCGTTCGCACTCTTATTGAGTACCAAACCGAGGATTTCCCCGCTTCGTTTATTGAAAATGAGCAGAAAAAGCTCAATGAACTGTACGACGCATTTTCAGAGAAATACGGGCTGATCAATTCCCGTGCAAACAATTCCGCTTTTAATTCGGATTCCTCCTATTGCCTGCTTTCGTCTCTTGAAATTTTGGACGATGAGGGTAATTTCATCCGTAAAGCGGATATGTTTTCAAAGCGGACAATCAAGCAAAAGGTTACCGTCACAAGCGTAGATACCGCTTCCGAAGCATTGGCACTGTCCCTTGCCGAAAAAACAAAAATAGATATTGAATATATGTGCTCGCTCACGGGAAAGTCGGAAGAAGAAATTGCCGAAGATCTCAAGGGCGTTATTTTTTTGAATCCGAGGTATTCCGAAAGGTCAAGGGAGCTAAAATATTTACCTGCCGACGAGTATCTGTCCGGCAATATCCGCGAAAAGCTTAATGAAGCAAAGACGGCGGCAGAAGATGACGGTATCTTTGAAATCAATGTAAAGGCTCTAACCGAGGTTATGCCGAAAGACCTTTCCGCAGGTGAGATATCTGTGCGCTTGGGGGCTACTTGGATACCGCCCGAGGATATTGAAAGGTTTATGTTTGAGCTTTTCGGTACTGCACGGTATATATCTTTTAATATTCACGTGCATTACAGCGAGTACACGGGTGAATGGAATATTGAGGGCAAGTCCTACGACCGCAACAATGTCAAGGTCTATAACGCTTACGGCACAAACAGAATCAACGGGTATAAGATCATCGAGGAAACGCTGAACCTGCGTGATGTGCGTGTGTTCGATTATGTTGAGGACGAAAACGGCAATAAAAAGCCCGTACTCAATAAGAACGATACCGCCGTCGCACAAGGTAAGCAGCAGCTTATAAAGGATGCCTTTGCAGAATGGATATGGAAGGATCAGGAGCGCCGCGACAGGCTGTGCAAGCTCTATAACGAAAAATTCAACAGTGTCCGTCCGCGAGAATATAACGGCGAGCACCTGAACTTTGTAGGTATGAACCCCGAAATTACGCTCAGACCGCATCAGGTCAACGCTATTGCTCACATTCTTTACGGTGGAAACACCTTGCTTGCGCACGTTGTCGGAGCGGGAAAAACCTTTGAAATGGTTGCGGCGGCACAGGAAGCCAAGCGCCTCGGTCTTTGCAATAAGTCCTTGTTTGTAGTTCCGAATCATCTGACGGAGCAATGGGCGGCGGAGTATCTGCAGCTTTATCCATCGGCGAACATTTTGGTCGCAAGTAAAAAGGATTTTGAGACTAAAAACCGCAAGAAGTTTTGCGGCCGTATTGCTACGGGCGATTATGATGCCGTCATTATCGGCCACAGTCAGTTTGAAAAAATACCGATGTCGGTTGAGCGTCAGCAGGCTATTCTAAATCAGCAGCTTGAAGAAATAATGAACGGAATTTCGGAACTCAAACGAAATCGCGGTGAGAATTTCTCTATTAAGCAGCTTGAAAAGGCAAAAAAGACGGTCAAGCAAAAGCTTGAAAAGCTTAATGACCAAACCCGCAAGGACGATATTGTGACCTTTGAGGAACTCGGTGTTGACCGCTTGTTTGTTGACGAAGCGCATTATTACAAAAACCTTGCCGCGTTTACGAAAATGAGGAATGTCGGAGGTATCAGTCAGACCGAAGCGCAGAAGTCAAGCGACCTTTATATGAAGTGCAGATACCTCGACGAACTTACGGGTGGCAAAGGCGTTGTGTTTGCGACGGGTACGCCTATTTCAAACTCAATGGTTGAACTCTATACAATGCAAAAGTATCTTGAGTATAACCTGCTGAGGAAAAACGATCTTTTGCATTTCGACTCCTGGGCGTCCACTTTCGGAGAAACCGTCACGGCTTTAGAGCTTGCCCCAGAAGGCTATACTTTAATAGGACGATAAAATTAACTGTCCTAAATTGCAAAATACATACGAAAGGAGGTTAAGAGAATGTCAAGGACTTCAAAGATTACAGCACTTTATGAGAGAT
>ERZ772821.1615-NODE-1615-length-13184-cov-3.813390_pt1 | contig 13184 bp, 8 predicted proteins | sample MGYA00580859_ERZ772821 | MGnify/ENA primary metagenome ERZ772821 (study PRJEB29015, sample SAMEA2737674) | human gut metagenome | biome: human gut; feature: human-associated habitat; material: faeces | place: China | collected 2012 ...
CCTCGGTGCCGAGACCGCCGTCAAGCTCACCGTCGACCACCAGCGAACCAGGGGTGTCTATCCTGCCGTAGATCTCGATCTCGGGAAAGCTCTCGGAAACGGACGCGAGCACCTCCCCGACGGCGTCGGCGGTGCCGGGCACCGAGAACCTAGTCTGGAACCCGCGATACCAGCGATCTCCCATCTCTTCGGCGAGCCACGTCCACTCGTCGATCTGCGGGTGCGTGGGTGCGTGCGCGCGCCGGTACTCATCGAAGATGGAGGAAATCCCGCCGACGAGCTCCGCGTCGCGCGAGTCGATGCCCCTGAAGAACACCTTCCCGCCGCCGCAGGGGATCCGCGTGCTGAGGATCTCTCCCGGGAACAACGACGATTCGAGCGCTCTCCTGAACAGCACGTTGCCTCGCACCGTCGAATCCACCGTCGATTGCCAGCTTTCCGCCTTGATGACGTACGACACCTCGGGGAAGCTCTTTTCAAGAGCCTGGAGGAAGGGGATGAAATCCGAGTTCGGCCCAGCGCAGTCATCGCAGTAGAGCCTTTGCCAGGACGGCCCGTCGACGATATCCCCGTTGAGAAGCCAGGCAGCCCCGAAAAGCTCGCCGTCGCTCGAGGCTTCGGCAGAATCCTCGACGCGCTTCCGAAGTTCCCTACGCTTCTTCAAGAAGAACGAATGGAGCGACTTGCTCTTCTTCTGGATCTCCTCGTCGTCTTTGCCGATGAACTCGCATTCGACAGTTACGCGACCGTAGGCACCCATTGAAATCCCTCCTTATCCAGGACCGTACAACACTGATAATCGCTAGCTGCGCCCACGCGAGAACGAGCATGAAGCGCATCGAACCTGCAGCATGCCCGCGAAATTCGTCAGCGCACATCCCAGCCGAGCTCTTTCGCAAACTCCCTGCACTGCCCTCGTTCGCCCGGACGCCGGGATCGGGCTCGTGCGAGACCCTCAGAAGCGCGCCCCTCTCGGACAGCATGCGAAGCACTTCGGGATCCTCCTCGTACCACAGCGCCTTGCCCATGCCGTCGGTGTACGAGGCGGCTTCGTTGCAACCCGAGCTCAACGGCAGGCAGGGGATGTGCAGGATCATCCCGCATCGGCCGTCGATTCGGTCGAGAACCTCACGAAAGCAAGACGCCCACCCTCCTTGCGGCGCATTGTCTCGCAGCACCGCGCCGCGAAGAGACGCCTTGTCAACCTGAGCCCTATGGAGCAAAGCGGCCGCAGGGGAAGGATCGCATTGCGCAGCGCCGCGCTCGAATGCATTCTCGAAAAGAGGGTCGTCGTCGAAGCGCGTGTAAGCGACCGCCATGAGCAGAAGGAGCTTGCGATCGGCGTCAAGCAAATCATAGTCCGCGATCCCGTAGCCGCTCCACTCGATTTCTGATGGATCGATTCTTTCCCACAGATTCGCTTTGGCATTCGCCTTCTCCGCAGCGCTGTTTTCCGGAGCATCGCAGACGCGCGGCTCGGACCCGCGCGCATCTGCATCGCTCGCATCTGCATCGCTCGCACGATGATTCGGCATAGACCCCGACCTCCTTGAACCTGATTTCACGACGTTATGCAATATTCCGTACGAGCCGACCCAGGCAGCTCAAACGAAGATCGCTCGGCTGGCCTGGCTGGCAATCACTTAGTCGACAATAAATCTGGCGCGCTTTCAAGCCCTGCTTTGACCCGCCAACCAAGCCCGCCAAGCAGGTCGTCTTGTGTAGCATAGCCCGCATGCACCAAAACGTTGATCAACGACTGTGCGGAGAGCCTGTGCATATAACGCACGCGAATTTGCACAAACTGTTCGCCGCTATTTAGCTCTCCTACGCTCGCAACTTCCGCCAAAGTGTAAGATTTGGCTCTTTCGCACCAAGCTTGCTTTTGCGGCACGTTGCTCAGCTCATCCGCGATGCCGCCTCCGCACTGATGAATTGCGAGCGTCTCGCCCTTGAGGGACTTCACGCGCAGCGCGCCGTTCCCAGCTTCTACGGAAAGCTGCATCCCAACTTCAATGGGGCGAGCGAACGTCCCCGCAACGCACACCATGCTCTCGCGAACTTCAAAGCGGTCGACAAAGCCCATCGCTGCCACGCGCTCCGGCAAAAGGTCCGCCCCGCTGCTGGAGTCGAGGACTTCGCGGGTATCGCAATTGAGCCAGAACGCAACCAGCTCGTCGACGAGGGCGGTGCGCAGCATTTTCCAAACGTCTTTGTCCGACGATTTCTTAGGTGCCATGTTCAGCCCTCCCTACATCTGAGATTCGAGCAAGCGGTCGCTTGCAGGCTTGGCCAACAGCTCATGCACTTCTCCGAGCACCTGCTGCAGGTCGACCACATCGAGCTCTAGATGCAGCATGAATTTACCAACCTTTCGCTTCTTGTTGGTCGTTGCACCCAGCGGAAATACGTCCGTTGCCGTCGCCTTAATATGCGGTAGCAGACAGGCCATCGCCACGCGGTCGTCGTCGGAGGGGTCGTTATAACCTCCCAGATTGCCTAGCCTTCTGCCATCAGCGTCGTAAACGCGGATTCCTGCGTCTTTGAAGTAAGGCCTTAGGCCGGTTCTCGTAGCGCCTTCTTTTACGGAAGGAGGTTGACAGCAAGATCTTCGTCCACGACGCCAGATAATCCGATGGACGAGATAGCGCGCTCACATCGTTACCCCTTCCATGGGAGGTACAGCCTTCACTATGGGTGCAAAGAACTGCACCAGGTCTTTGATAGCTTTGATTCTCGACTCGATCGTATTGTGCGATTTGCAAAATTCAATTCCCTTCGCAGTCAGTCTATACCCTGAGTTCTCGACGCCGTCATAGTCCACCGTATCCCTTGCGATCAGCTTTGATTCTAGAGCGATTTGTATGCATTGGTTGAAATCTCCTGGGCTTACTCCCAACACTTCGGCATCGATCATCATTCGCCTGTTGAGCGCATCTAGAAGGCATTGGAGCAGATACGAGATGCTTCTGTCTTTTGAGCGCCTGACATAATAAATAGGCTTCGCATATCGAGCAACAAGCGTTTCTCCCGACTGCTCATCCTTCTTTACGCCGCGCAACCGGCCTTTCTTGAGCCAAGATAGAACATCCCTTTCCCTGTGCCGGTTTGCTTTTATGTACTCTTTGACCGTTACTAAATGATCTTTCCAAGCAGGCGCACTCATAGCATAACCCCTCTATACTCAACTCTTGCAGTGTTTAGACGCTTGTTGATCCCTGGTCAAGCTCATTCCCCGTTCACGATTCCCAGAAGCGACTCATAGCTGTCGACCGCGTCGTAGCGAACGTTGGCATCGCTCAGTTCGCTGAACAGCTTACGTGCGCATTCGATCTTCGCCCGTTCGACCCCGCGCAGCTGAAGAGAGCTCATAGAGCCCTTCGTTTCGGCAACGAAGAACACGTGCTTCACCGTTCCGGCTTTAAACGCAATGGCCCAGTCCGGCGCATAGCCTCCTACCGGCGTGGGGATCTGGAACCCGCGAGGAAGCTTGGCATACACGCAAACTTCGTCTGCGGCATCTAAATCCTCGGCAAAGCGACGCTCCACGGAGTGCTCGGCAGAACCGTCGGGGAACACGTAATCCTGCACGTTCTTTTGCGCGTGGTACGCCCGAGACATGTTCTCGGGCATCGTGTCGGTGAAGATCGCCGAATCGTAGCGCTCTTCAAGCCGGCTGTAGGAGATATGCTCCACCACCATCGCCGCCTTCTCGTCCACGATGGCGTCGCCCACCTTCGCGATGAACTCCTCCGGGTTCTCGCGGAACAGGGCAAACTTCACGGGGCTCATTCCCGACAGCACAGCGGCGGCGCTGCGGCGCGTGATCCCCGCACGGACGGCAACCTCCCCGATCAGGTCGTACTTCACATGAACAGGGGATTCACCAAGCTCCCTCGTCGTGGTCGAAACGCGCGAGAAGTGAGACTCGTCGGTGAGATGCTCGGCTTGCGCGACTTCCTCCTGCTCTCCCACGACCAAGCGATACGACACCTTGGACACCTTGAGGTTCCTGTCGATATTTCCTATCGCCTTGCGCCGAAGCTCTTCGTCGTCGAAATGCACCGTGTACGCCTGCTTGAAGTTGATGCGGTTCCACAGCTCTTGAAACTCGCGTTTGTAGAAGTTCTCGTTCAGCGCGTTGGAGGTGACTTTCGCCTCCAGACCGTTGCCGATCATATCCTCAAACATCGACGGATCGTACACGCTGGTCAACGCCGCCTCGATCAAGCGAAGGTTCCTCCGAACCGTCTGCTGCACGGGCTCAGCGAGCTTGTCGATCTCCTCTTCGGTAATGCCCTCACTCCTGAACTTATCCGTGACCTCTCCGTCGGGGTCGATATAGCCCGACATGAGCACAAATGCATAGGCAATGCTCGCCTCGCCCTCGTCCATCGAGTGCAGCGACATGCCGTCGCCCTCAGAAACAGGCAGCGCGAATTCCTGCAGGAACTGGGCGGTGACCTTCTTTGGACGCTCTCGCAACTCCGCCCGCATGTCCTTCTGCAGGCTGGAAACGAAGCTGGAATAACTCTCCGAAGCGATAACTGTGAGCAGGTTCACCCTCTGAACCATATCCTCGCCCAGAGCCGCCGCATCCTGGCGGTCTCCCTCGCGGTTGACGCACAGGCGCATGCCGCGTCCCACTTCTTGGCGCTTGCTGGTTTCCGAACCCGATTCTTTCAGTGTGCAGATCTGGAAGACGTTCGGGTTGTCCCAGCCCTCGCGCAGCGCTGAATGGGAGAAGATGAAGCGCGTCGGCTCGTCGAACGAAAGCAGGCGCTCCTTGTTGCGCAGGATCAGTTCGTAGGCGCTCTCGTCGTCGCTGTCTTCCGACCCTCGCTTGACCTTGCTGTCGACCGCACGGCCCTTCTTGTCAATGGAAAAGTAACCTTTGTGCACCTGATCGGGTGCAAAGCGTCCGAGATACGCCGCATACGACCCCGGCTGATCGTCTCCGAACTGCGGATTGTCCAACCGCTCCCGCACGGCAGACGCATATTCTTCCTCGAACATCTCGCCGTAGCCGACGGTCAGCTCTTCACCGTCGTCGGAATAGGCACGGTACTTCGCAACCTCGTCGATGAAGAACAGCGACAGGCACTTGATGCCGCGCTCGTAGAGCCGCTCCTCCTTCTCAAGATGCGACTTAATGGTCTCGCGAATCTGCACGCGACGGAGGTCTTCTGCCGACGAATCCCCCACCACCTCGCCGCAGCGTATCTCCTCGCCGTTGCGGAAGCGCACGAACCCGAGCATCCCGTTTTGGTCGGGGACAATCTCGGCCACAGTGAAATCGTTGCGGTACGCCTCCAGCTCGCCCGAGGCGACATAGATGCTGTCGCCCTCGTTGAAGGACCGGGTTGCTTTCGCCACAGAACCACTGGCGGTAAGGCGTTTGAACTCGATGCTCGCCACAGGCGGCTTGTCCTTGCTCACGCGTATACCGCGCAAGAACAGATAGCCATCCGTCCCGCGAAGCCCGCGCACCTCTATGCCCTTCACCTCTATGCGCTTCACCAGCCGCATGTTGTAGGCGTCAAGCGCATCGAGCGCGTACACCAGGTTGTGATGCTCGGCGTGAGTCGCCGAGTAGTTCAGAGAGAGCAAGGGTTGGAACTGCCTCATCGCCTTGCGCGTGGCGCTGTTCTTCTTCCCCATCTTCTGAGGCTCGTCCAAGATGAGGATGGGGTTCGTCGCTGCCAGCACATCGATGGGACGACGACTCCCGAAATCGTCGCGCTCCGAGAACATGATACGAGCCGTTTTGTCGCCGCCACGCCCCTCTTTGCTCTTCGATTCGTCGAAGGCATTGAACGCCTGCATGTTGATTATCATGACCGAGATGTCGTTGCGGCTGGCGAAGCCGTCGAGCTCGTTCAATCGGCTGCTGTTGTAGACGAACCACCAGATGCGCTTACCGTAGCGCTCCGCGAAATGTCGTTCGGTAGTCTTCAGCGATTTCGCCACACCTTCGCGGATAGCTACGGAAGGAACGACGATGATGAACTTCGACCAGCCGTAGCGCTTGTTCAGCTCGAAGATGGTCTCGGTGTACACGTAGGTCTTGCCCGTGCCGGTCTCCATCTCCACGTCAAGCTCGACCGCGCCAAGATCGCGATGAAGCTCGCCCGATCGCGAAATGCCGTTAGCTCGCTGAACGGAACGCACGTTTTCCAGAAGCTGCGCCGACGACAAGGCGAGCGCCACGTTCTTGTAGCCGCTCGCATCATCGTATTGCATCTGCTGTGTAGCGGTTTTCACGTTGTAGCGGTCGGCGCCCAAATCGCGCACGAATTGGAAACCCTCGACCTTGGGTTGCCCCTCGAACACGTAAGCCACCGCCTCGGCCGCCTTCGTTTGGTAATCCTGTATGGTGAACTTGAATTCCATGAGGCTAGATCACCTTCGTGATGGTGGCGGGGCTGTAGGTTTTGAACAGCTCGCCGAAGTTGGACACCGCATCGTCGCCGATGAACGAAGCATCGCGCATGACGGCATAATCGGGCTCGAGCTTAGCCATTGCGGCGATGGCATCGGTGGTAACGCCGGCGTCGAAACACGCGACAAGCCGCCCGCCATCGACGGAGAACACGGTAAAGCCCTGGATGTCCTGTTTCTCGATAGAGGCCGAAAGCGGAATCTGCAGCTGGGGCATCACCTGGAAGAGAAGGTCTTCCGCCGTGCGATCTGGGTTAAGATTGTCCGCAAGACCCATGAGCGTTTCCTGCGTGAATTGCGCTGGCTCGGCAGAAACGTCGCGGAAGTTGGAAGAGTCAATCTTCAGCACGCGGAAGCCAATGTCGGGAACCTTCTTGGGATCCTCGCCGAGCTTGAGCTGGCGGTTTGACTCCTCGACCTCGGCAGCGATCTTCTTGCCCGCACGACGGATGCGCTCCTTGCCGATTTCGCAGATGTTTCTGTAGCCTGCCTTGGCAGCCTCCGACTTCTCGTCGCAGACCTCGGGCAGCTGCACCATGATGAACTTACGATTGCCGTCATCTTCAGCATTGAGCTTCATGACAGCGTGGGCAGTCGTAGCGCTACCGGAAAAGAAATCGAGGATGAGTGAATCCGAATATGTTGCAGACTTTAGTGTCTCTTCGATGAGGGCCACGTTTTTGGGGTTATCAAACGGAAGCTTGATTTCCTTGGCAATTTGCGAGACCTCGATGTCCGTCCAGTTGCTCGTGCGAAGCGAGGTGTCACTTGGTGGAACCCAATATTGAACCCCGCCATTTTTGCCGTAGCCGTCAGGAATCCTGCGCACAAAACGGAAACACTCACCAGTGTTTCGCCAGTAATCCTCAAGTGGTAAACCCGTATCCTTTGCCTCTTCGAGATATGCCTCGTAGTTTTTCACCGCTTCGTAAGCGAGCTCTTTGCTCCAGCGCCATTGTCCAGTTTCGGGGGTAAAACCCAGCAGTTCATAACGCATTGAGGGACGATCGGCATTGCTCCAAAAAACGTTCCAAGTTCCCGTTGTCTTTACGTTTGTTTTCTTCATTCTCAGCGGAGCAAACAAGAACTCTGCGCTACGCGAATACACAAGCACATACTCGTAGCCAACATTGAAACTGCGAAGTCCATTGTCCGCAAACTGCGCATTAAGACTCTTGATGCGTCTTCGAACAAGCAGTTGATTCCTGAAATTCATGCCCCCAAAGATTGAATCAGCAATCTCTCGCAAGGTTTTTAATTCACCGTCATCAATACTGATGAATATGGCCCCATCCTCGCTCAGCAGATCCCTCGCGAGCAGCAAGCGCGGGTACATCATGCTGCACCAGTCGGAGTGGAATCGACCGTTGGACTCGGGGTTAGCAACAAGGCGCCCGCCATCTTCGTCGTAATCGCCGCTCTCGGCATCGTAATCGGCCTTGGTTCGGGAGAAGTCATCGTCGTAGATGAAGTCGTGCCCCGTGTTGTACGGCGGGTCGATGTAGATCATCTTGATCTTGCCGGCGTAGGTATTGCGCAGGAGCTTCAATGCATCGAGGTTGTCTCCCTCAATGTAGAGGTTCTCCGTCATGTCCCAGTTGACGCTCTCCTCGGGGCACGGGCGCAGACACTTATCGATAGGACGATATGCCTCCTGCTTAGCATCGCGCTTGCCTGACCAGGTGAACTGGTAACGCTCGCGCTGACCCTCGGCAACGTCACCCACGCGCTCCTTCAACGCCTCGACGTCGATGGTATGGCGCAGGCTCCCATCGGACTCGCGTACCTCGGTCACCACCTCGGGAAAGAGCTCAGCAAGCTTCTCGACGTTCTCGTCCAAGATATTCGTCGTAGTCAGGTTCACACGCTCCATTAGAGAGCCTCCAGTTCCGTTATTCTTTTTTCAACAGCTTTGATTTGATCCCAGAGGGAGTTGCGTCGAGCGATCTGCTTTTCCGCAAGGCGCTTCTTCTGCAGTTTCCCCAGACACTCCTGCAACGATGCCAGCTCGTTGGCCCGTTGCAAGCGACCCTCGAAGCCCGCAGGGTCGGCATCGCCGAACACCACCTGCGCAGAAAGCGAGCCCCACGCCTCGTCCAACGTGGAACCGCGCAGTTGGAGCCGCGATTCGCCTAGCGGCGCCCATGCCGTTTCGTAAAGCCTGTCGCGCCTGATAAGAAACTTGCACCCGCGTGCTCCAAGGCAGACGAACACAAGCTTGTTGGGGACAGCACGGGCGATCAGATCGATCGCATCCGTGGGAACGGCCACACCCTCCCCTTTGAGGCGTATTCCCAAGACATCAATCTCGGCAACTTCGCTTCCCGCAGAAATGTGAATGCTCGACTCCTTGAGCGCGGCAACAAGCTCGATGCGCTCAATGTCGTGGGTGAACTGGCTCTTGACCCGCGCAGGCACCTCCAAGTGCTCGTAAAACGCCTTCTTTGGCATCGTACGGCCGACGAGCGACGTACTGGGAAGCCCGAAAGTAGCAGCATCGCTAGGCACGGGGCCTCACCACCAGAAAGCAGATCAGCTCGAAGTCGTCCAAGCCTGCCACGTCGTTTTCCAAGAAGCTGGTTGTTCCCCCGGCAAAGAAGCTGTCTATGTCGGCCTCCGCCTTCTGGTCGACAATCGACTCGATTGCGCACCGAAGCAAGCGGGAAGCGGCGCGCATGTCGCGCCCGTTCTTCGTCTCCTTGTTGTACGCACGGCACAGCTGGGCATCGGGTTCCGCCTTGCCGCGACACAAGCGCCTCATGGCATCGAGCGTCTCTTTAGGATCGAGGTACCCATGGACGATCTCGCCGTCTTCAGCGACATGGATCAAATAGAACGGATGGATTTGGTTTCGGGTCTTCTCGTCGAGCTGCTGGTTGACGTTGCGCAGGACGAAGATGACCCCCGGCTGGTCGCCCTCCACCACGGCATCAATGCCCGCAGGAACCCGGTCGATGTCGGGGTTCTCCTGGTGGTACGCCACCAGATCCATGCGGAAGTCGTTGAGCCCGAGGTCGGTGATGGAAACTCCGCCCGAAACCTCTTCCAGGTCGACCACCTGGTTCTGCATCTGCTCGAGCTGCTGGCGGCGGTACTCGAGGTCGCCCCGTTCGTTTTCGTTAAGAAGGTCGTCATCGCCGGTGGAGGTCATCACAACCGCGTGCATGCGGCTTTCGACCCTGCCTTTGAGATTAATGTAGTCGTCAAGCTCAACATCAGGCCAGAAATTGACGAGCTGGATGACCCGGTTGCGAGATCCGATTCGGTCGATACGACCGAATCGCTGGACGATGCGAACGGGGTTCCAGTGGATATCGTAGTTGACCAAACAATCGCAGTCCTGCAGGTTCTGGCCCTCGGAGATGCAGTCGGTGGCGATGAGGATATCGATGTCCTTGCCCGCCAGGTGAGGGTTCACCGCATCGCGGTTCTTCGACACGGGAGAAAAACACGTAAGTATCTCGTTGAAATCGGCATGGACGCCAGGTACGGTGACCTTTCCGCCGCCCGTGCCCGTCACCTCGGCAAACTCAAGCCCCAGCTCTCGCTTCAGTTCGTCGGCAAGCTCTTGGTAAAGGTAGTCGGCGGTGTCGGCGAACGCAGTGAACACGATGAGCTTGCGGTTTCCCGGGTTAAACGGAGCGGCAGCTTTCTTTCTGATGAGCTTCTTTAAATCCTGCAGCTTCGCGTCGTGCTCGGCATCGATTCCCCGGATCATGAACAGGAGGCCGCGTATGGTATCCACATCTTCGGATATATCGTGCTCCCACGACTTCCAATCCATGTCGCGCAGATCAAACGAGGTCTTTCCGCCAGTCAGAAACTCTGCGGCTTCCTCGTCTTCGTCATCGATGTCCTCTAGATCGATATCGGAGGTAAGGTTAATGGGTGCCGCGTCGTCTCCATCCGAAAAACGCGCTTTGTAGCGTTCGATTTCCTCTAGACGGGCTTCCATAATGAAAAGAACGCGCTCAAGCGTCTTACGGAAGGAGTTGACGGAGCTCTCCAAACGCTTCAGCAGGTTCGTCGCCATCAGGCGCCGCACGCCCGTCTCGCGCCCGCTGGTGGTGAGGTTGCCGTTTTCGTCGGCATACTTCGCAACCCGGCTCGGAAGCACGTAATGCGACGGCATGTACACGGCAAGCTTCAGAAGGTCGAGGGATCCCGCTATCTCGCTGTATGTCGGAGCGTCGGCTAGGTCGGAGAGCTTCGGACGGATGGAGATGGGCTTGTTGCGTTCGGGGAAAGGCCCGATAGCGTTTACGTCATAGTAACGTTGGATATGAGCACGTGAGCGCGCAACCGTCACCTGATCGAGGACCCGGAAAAAGTCCATGTCGAGCGCATCGGTGAGAGCGCGCGTGGTTCGCGCCTCGGTCGGAAGCTTCGACCAAGTGGTGTACACGCTCTGCGCGCGACGGAACACGTCTTCTACGCTCGTCGACAACCCGAGCTCTTCCGACCATGACAAAGGCTTTCCTTGGTACGCAAGCGCAAGCTGGTTGCGCAGGTCGCGGAAGCGGTTGTTCACCGGAGTCGCCGAAAGCATGAGCACCTTGGTGGGGATGCCCTCAGCGATCACGTGGTTCAACAGGCGCTGATAGCGGTTCTCTACCCCGCCGGTCTCTTCGCTCGCCGCGCGTGCGGAGTCGGCCCCATTGCGGAAGTTATGCGATTCGTCGATGACCACCAGGCCGAACGCGCCCCAGTTGATCTTCGCGAGATCAAGCCCGTCGACGTTTTTCCCGCGGGATCGGCTGAGATCGGTGTGGCAGGCCACGCGATAGTGCAATCCGTCTTCCCAAACGGGGTTGTCTTTTTGCGGGTTCTTGTAGGTGAGCCAGTTCTCCGAGAGCTTTTTCGGGCACAGAACCAGCACGTCGCGGTTCAGGGATTCGTAGTATTTGATGACGGCGAGCGCCGTGAAGGTCTTGCCCAAGCCGACGCTGTCGGCGAGGATGCAGCCGTTGTAGGTCTGCAGCTTGTTGATGATGGCAAGCGCGGCGTCCCGCTGAAAGTCGTAGAGCATGTTCCAGATCTTCGACTCTCGGAACTTGATGCCCTCCTGCGCAAGGTTATCCGGCGAAGTCTCACTAAGAAATTCGTGGAAAATGCGATACAAAGCGGCGTAATACACAAGCTCGGGAGGGTTTTCCCGATACATCGCCGATATGTTCTCGATGACGGCGTCGGTGACGTCTTCCAGTTGATCGCTTTCCCATGCCGTGTCGAACATCTGAAGGAACCCCTGCGACGAGGCGGTATCCAAGCGAGTGATGCCTATGGTAGTGGGATGGCTACCGCAGCCAAGCTCCCCTACGGTAAATCCAGAAAACGGCATATACGTTGCAACGTCGGCACCGGAAACCGTGAGAGCGGAAGCGACTGGGGCATTCCCCTGAGTCGCCGTTTTGAATTGCGCCTTCCGCTTTATCCACCGCGCGCATTCGGAGGCAACTGCCTTTTGCGTAAGCTCGTTGCGCAGCTTTATTTCGAATTCGGTGCCGTAGAGCCCTTGTTCACGAGACTGACGAGGAATGTAGAACTCGCGCTGCTCTTTTTTCGCGCGCTCCTTGGCGAAGGTGGGCTGGGTGTAAATGAAGCGGAATTCGTCGAGCGATTCAAGCTGATCGCGCAGCTCGTCGAAGGCGTACATCGAAAACACCGAAGCCGCCACAGAGAGGCGATCCCCGGATTGCACGGTCTGCGCAAGGTCGTCTTTCAGGATGCTCGTTTGGTTATTGAAGAATGCGGCATCCATACTATGCCACCCCAAAGCTCAGGGTAGCAGGGCTGATCAGAGAACTAGCAGCCCCCCCCCCGCAGACAATTCTCCGGAGATGAATCATTGTTCGACCTCTTTAACGCATCGCCAAACTCGCTCTACGATTGCCCATTATACCAACGATCAGCTCGTAGCACTCCCGCTCGCGCAAACGTACGAAAGACCAGGCTCGATCGTAAGGCTTAATATCGATCCATATGTATCGTTTCCTAATTATGGGCTTATGATGGGACAATCAGGTCGTGATAGAGACTGGAGGGAACGCGACCATTCTTCCCATGAAAGAGCTGAGGCTGAAATATGACCTATAAGGTAGAGCGCTCGGAGGAATTCACCTCCACCTTCAGTGAGGCCGTCGACTATGTCTGCAACACGCTATGCTCTCCGAGGGCAGCAAAAGCAATCACCGAACCCAGGACGTCTCCACCTTCATAGATCTAGAATTGTACGAAAACTAGCCCCTTTCCAATCCTAAATAGGCCATGGCGACGAGGCTGCACGTCTCGGATGACTCGCGGAAGTCGGAGACGTACAGCCCCGCCCCCTCTCAACACTTCATGGAAGTTCGACACGCTTCTTACCCCGCACCGCACGCGAAAGCGCGGCAACCGTATAATGTTCGCAGCGACTTAAACCAAGCCGAATGCGAGCATTCGCGCACGGCTTGATACCATTACGAGGGACAACCCGAACAAGAATCCGAAAGGGATTTCATGTCAGAAGAGATCATCATCGTAGAGGGGACCGGCGTGCTCGCCGGCGAGGTGCAGGCGTCGGGCGCGAAGAACTCCGCGCTCAAGCTCATGCCCGCCGCGCTTCTGGGGCACGGCCGCTCCGTCATCCACAACGTTCCGCACATCTCCGACATCGCCGTGATGGAGGAGGTCATGTGCCGCCTGGGCGCCCGCGTCGAGCGCGACGGCGAGGACGGCCGCACGTTGATCGTCGACACCGCCCC
>ERZ772821.1617-NODE-1617-length-13169-cov-2.908876_pt1 | contig 13169 bp, 27 predicted proteins | sample MGYA00580859_ERZ772821 | MGnify/ENA primary metagenome ERZ772821 (study PRJEB29015, sample SAMEA2737674) | human gut metagenome | biome: human gut; feature: human-associated habitat; material: faeces | place: China | collected 2012 ...
CGTTCACCATTCTCGGGATAAGCCAAGTTGACTGCGCGAAGGGAAGATATCTGCTTTATGGCGTCATTCAGAAGCGAATCAGTACTTTGCCCCGGCACGATGTTCCACGAAAGTTGAGGTGCAATAATGTAGCAATATTCTCCATTACCGTCAGTTATCTTATGCCCTTTTCGGATCATAGCGTCAGAAAAATCATGAACAATGCCAAGCTCGTCTGGTACGTCAACGGCTAAACAAAAACTGACGATATCACGATAATGCGGAGTATAGCCGTCGAGGTCTGGATTAGGGTCCCAACGAGTTTTATGCGGTATAAAATCAACCGTTATCGCATATTTGTCTGGCAAAGGAGACGGCCCGTAATTGTCTATTCGATGCGGCGCAAAAGAGTGAAGCCCCATGTGAAAAACGTGTTCCATACAATCGAAACCCCTCTATCCCGTAATTGTTGATTATATGATAGCACAACGCATAATATTTGTAAAGCTTTACTAATTAGAAAGAAAAGAGGAATATTCTATGAGAAAAGCGCATTTTGAAGTGGTGATCCGATTTGACATGGTGGACGAAAAGGTTTGCTCGCAAAAATCCTGTGACAAATTTCTGGATGCTTTTCTCGAAATCATGACCGATCAATTTTCAGGTGTCAAAGAGTTTGCTGAGCTGACTGATATCATTGTGAAGAGCGGACCGGAAGATTCCCCAGTACCACTTTATAAGGCAGATATTCGAGACTATAGCAGCAAGAAACACTTTTCATAATTCGCAAGAATTGCAGCTCCTATAATAGAAATATTATTAGGAGGAAACTATTATGGAAGTTATTATCATCTGCCATACGGTAGGATACGCTTGTGATGTGGAGTTAGAAGGATTTAATGCGCCTATTCGGTTCTATTTTGAAACGATGGATCAGCGAAGAATATTTTCGAAGTTAATTCGGAAATATAATCGTGTCAACGTTCGAAAAGGAAAACCGATTGGTGTTACGCATTATGACATTGACGCGTCAAAAATGAACGTGATCTACTACTTTGGCAAAAGAATTGCCGAAATGGTTTATGCCTGACGTTTCAAGAGACAGAGCTCTAACAAGGGCTCTTTCTTTTTATTTTTCGCAGGAAAAGCATCTTCTATTATAGGAGGTGATCTTTATGAAAAAGGTCGAAATTTTGGGAAAGAGATATTATGTATTAACGGAAGAAGAGCTTCGTGACCATGAAGGATATCCCCTGTACTGGCTCGATTCGGATGCGTATGCTAAGATCGATGTTGCTTTGTTTCAATTTAAAGGACTGATTGGCGAATGTCCAATGCCTGATTGGGAGAAGGAGTTGAGAATAGATCAATATAATAAGGCCATCGAAGGATTGTACAGAGGGCATTCGATTCTTAGGTTATGAATACTTCAAAAGGAGACCTGCATGGTCTCTTTCTTTTTTATTTTTCGTAAGGAGGTCTTGACGGATGAGTTCGGATGCAGTATGCTTATTCATAGGATTTGTAACAGGGATTCTTGCAACGATGTATATTCTTGAAACATTCTACATAGACTAGCTCGCAAAAAAAGCAAGGGCTATAATAGAGAACTTTGGGAGTTTACCCGTGGGAGGCTTAGGCATTGGGTCCTAAGTTAGCCCGCAATAATCGTCTAATTGGAGGACACCGGAATACCGGAGACGTATGTTAGAAGCATACAAGGGTTTTTATTTTTCGACTTGGAGGGGAACGATATGACTAAAATAAAATCCGTGACCTGCCCGAACTGCGGAGCCGTTCTTACCGTGGACGAAGGCACCAATTCGTTTTTCTGTACTTACTGCGGTTCCAAAATCTCAGTTGATAAGAAGAACAACGTTGCCGTTACACTGAATGTCAATGAAAACTCATGTAAGACGAAACGGATCATCGATGAGGCTAAGATTCAGGAGATTAAGTTCCAAGAAAAGAAGATGAATAATGATACCGGTATGGCGTTTGTGGGAATTGGAATACTTATCGCTATGATTGCGTTTTGCGGACATCAGGCGGGAATGTGGTAAACATATTCGCAGAATCTACAATTCTTATAATAGAATCATTGTTCAAAATCGAAAGGAGATTTTATTATGGGAATTGCGACAGCAGCCTTGAGCCTGATGGTGGGATGTATTGGTATTGTTATCTGCTGGAAAGGCTTTAAGCTCGCGCTAAAACTCGTAGGAAAAATGTTCGACGAATTTGGAGATTGGCTTGAAAGTATATTTTAAGATGAGGGCTCACGAAAACGTGGGCTCTTTTCTTTTTACTCGCAGAAAATACAAGGGCTATAATAGAAACCATAATCACAATTATGATATTAAAAGGAGAACAAGACTATGAAGAAATTGGTTATTTGTGCTGCTTTAATGATGACTGTGTTGTTTGGAAATTCTGTTATGACAAAGGAAGATTGTCCGAAGACTGTACCTTTTGAGGTGGCCAACGGTAACTATGTTGATTTTCACTTTATCAGCCGAGAAGATGACGGCGCAATGAATTATACTGCGACGGACACGTTTAACGGCCATAGAGTGAACGTCACAGATTACACGGTTCGCTATCTGTAAGAGGGAGCTTCGGCTCTTTCTTTTTTTTTTTTATTTTTGAAAGGAGAAATCTCTATGAAAAATTTGTTCGCTACTGGTATTCAGGTTCTCAGGCATTTTGGAAAGACTCATGCCTCCACGATTCTCTCAGTAGCAAGCTCGATTGGAACCATCGCTGCTGTTGTGCTTTGCGGCGAGGCAACGGTCAAGGCGGTTCGGCTGGTAGATGAAAAGAAACCGGAAGGTACGGTCGAGATGATCAAGACTGTCGCACCGGAGTATGTTCCGACTGTAGCGGCAACTGCTCTGAGCATTGCCTGTGGTTTTAAGTCCAATGATATTTCGAAGAAGCGGACTGCCGCGTTGACAACGCTCCTGAACCTTTCTGAGAACATGGCAAAAGATTATCGTTCAAAAGTAATCGAGACAATCGGCGAAAAGAAGGAACGAGAGATTCGGGATGAAGTGGCAAAAGAGCGGGCAGAAAGGCAAAACAATCAGCTTGCCGCGATGACCAAAGAAAGTCATGATGGAGAGTCTTTATTCTTCGATGCGTACAGTGGAAGATATTTCTGGTCTACATATGAGCGGATCATGAAAGCATTTAACGACGTCAACTACAAAATCCTTGGAAGTTATTATGCTTCGCTAAACGATTACTACGAAGCGCTGGACAATCCCAAATTGACGCCGAACAATATGGGCGACGAAGTAGGCTGGGGAAGCCCGACGAAAGTTGAACCCTATATCACGACCGGCATGAGAGAGGATGGTATTCCTTATGGAATCGTGGACTTCGATCTGGATAGTAAGCCCCGAAGTGGATTTAGTGTCCTTTGATGGCGCTATGGTGATCTTTCGAGTTAATGGCTTGCTGAAGGAAAACAGCATTACAAAGATCGGGGAGCCATATGAGCAATTCTACGGAACAAAAGAGTATTGGGAGTATTATGAAAAATACGTGGCTCCCGGTATGGTGCAGAGCGCTCCCTTCAGAAGACCTAAAACAGAACTCGATAAACTGATTGAGAAAGCGAGATGGGAGAATGAGCACTCATGGTTCTATCGTCTCTTCCACCGCTGGAAAGAATGACTACATTAACCCTGTCACAGCAGGCTGGGAAAGTTTTTATCTGACCGAAAAGGATGCAGATATTCTTACCCACTGCATGGAGCTGGGAACAATGAGTAAAACGGCGGTTCTTCGAACGGCACTGCGATATTATGAAGCGATTCTGGAAAGCGAGGTTAATTGATCATGGATGCAGCAATGGTGGCACTTATGATTGTATGGCTTGTACTGTTCTGTGTTTATATGGTGTATGCGTGGAGGTGTCGAGTAAACGTGCAAAGAGAATTTGAAATTCAGGCTTGGGCGGATGATCCGAAACAGTTCATCCCCCTTTCTTCTTTTCTAAAGCGGTTCGGAGATTTCGACAATACGATGAGGCTTTACAGCAGCATCGATCCGGATGACAGTTATCCCAGAATCTATATGGAATATGCTGGACCGGGCATGGGCTACGTCCAGATTATTGATACGCTCAAAGAGTGGAGCAAAGCGGAAAAGGTAGACTTTGATATTCGGGAAAAAGAAGCTCCAAAGAGTTGGAAAGACCACGTTAAGAGAGCCACTTTGTATGAAATTACAGGCGGCCGAGTTACAAATATGCGGGAGGGATATTTTAAATGAAAGTCATTAAAAGAAATGGAACAGAAGTCGAGTTCGATGCAACAAAGATTGCCGGAGCAATTACTCGGGCGGGCAAAGACAGAATACCATTCGATGATATTGCCAAGATTACGGACAGTGTAAAGGATCAATGCATGTTGCTTGGTCGAGCACCTCATGTTGAAGAAATTCAAGACATGGTTGAAGATGCCTTGATGGAAAACGGCTATGCGACCGTAGCTAGAGATTATATTCGTTATCGCTATGATCGAGAGAAAATCCGTAAAGGAAACAGCACAGATGCTGAGATTCTGTCATTGATCGATCAGACAAACGAAGAAGCGCTTCAGGAAAACAGCAATAAAGATCCAGTCATCAACAGTGTTCAGAGAGACTATATGGCCGGATACGTTTCTAAAGATCTGACGGAAAGATATTTTCTTCCGAGAGATATTGTGGAGGCGCACAAGCAGGGCATTATTCACGTGCACGATGAAGACTACTTCGCTCAACATATGTACAACTGCTGTCTGGTCAATCTTAAAGACATGCTCCAAAACGAAACAGTCATTAGTGGCGTGAAGATCGAAAAGCCCCACACTTTCTCGACCACGTGTAATATCGGCATGCAGATTGTTGCACAAGTTGCATCTAACCAATATGGTGGACAGACGATTAGCCTCGCACATCTGGCTCCCTTCGTTGATATTTCAAGACAGGCAATTCGTAAGGAAGTTATGCAGGAAATGCTCGATTATGACATTTCGGGTGGCGAGTTGTATGTCGATGATATCGTGGAACGTCGTCTCCGAAAAGAGATTCAGAAGGGTATTCAGACTATCCAGTACCAAGTCATTACATTGATGACAACAAATGGGCAGGCACCTTTCCTGTCAGTCATGATGTATCTGAATGAAGCTGAGAATCCACGAGAAAAAGAGGACCTCGCTATGCTTATCGAGGAGATGCTGAATCAGCGTATTCAGGGAGTAAAGAACGAGTCCGGCGTTTGGATCACTCCTGCATTTCCCAAGCTGCTTTACGTAACCGAGGAAGACAACATTCATGAAGATTCTCCGTATTTCTATCTGACGAAATTAGCAGCCAAGTGTACGGCTAAACGAATGGTTCCGGATTATATTTCCGAGAAATTGATGCTGGAACTGAAGGGTGACTGCTATCCGTGCATGGGTTGCCGAAGCTTCCTCACGCCTTATAAGGATGAGAACGGAAAGCCGAAATACTATGGGCGTTTCAACCAAGGCGTCGTTACGATCAATCTTCCAGATGTTGCGCTCACTGCTATTAAAGAAGAAAGAGATTTCTTCACCGTCCTTGACGAACGACTTGAGCTTTGTCATCGTGCTTTGCGATGCAGACATGAACGGCTGAGGGGAACGGTGTCTGATGTTGCTCCAATCCTTTGGCAGCATGGTGCTCTGGCCAGACTAAAGCATGGCGAAACAATCGATAAACTTCTTTATAATGGATATTCGACGATTTCGCTCGGATACGCAGGATTGTACGAATGTTGCCAGGCTTTCATGCATGTTAGCCATACTGAGCCTGGAGGTGAATCATTTGCGATTGCTGTCATGAGGCGATTGAACGATAAATGTAAGGAGTGGCGTGAAAGGGAACATATCGACTATAGCGTATATGGAACCCCGCTTGAATCCACGACGTATAAATTCGCTAAGTGCTTGCGCAAGCGATTCGGTGTTATCAAAGAAGTAACAGACCACACTTATATTACCAATTCGTATCACGTTAATGTACGCGAGCCGATTGACGCTTTCACAAAGCTCGATTTCGAAAGTCGGTTTCAGAAACTCAGTCCAGGCGGGGCCATCAGCTATGTCGAAGTTCCGAATCTGACTGGAAACGTTCTTGCAGTAATCCGACTGATTCAGTACATGTACGACCATATCATGTATGCTGAAATCAACACGAAATCAGACTATTGCCAGAAATGTGGGTACGATGGCGAAATCCAGATTGTAGAAGAGGATGGAAAGTTGACTTGGGAGTGCCCGAAATGTGGCAATCGAGATCAAAAGACAATGAACGTTGCCAGGCGAACATGCGGCTATATCGGTACACAGTATTGGAATCAGGGACGAACTGCTGAAATTAGAGATCGGGTGATGCACTTATGATGAACTGGATTGAGGCATTTGTTTTAGCATGGATAAGTATGGTGATTTGGGAGGCGATTTTTAGTGATGATTGACCGATTTGCTTTAGGAGTAGGCGTCATACTGGTATGGCTTAGTGGTTTTCTTTTTGGATTTGCATTTAAATGGAAATAGCACTAGATGGAGGTGACATAATTGTGGAGTTTGATCCTGTAGTATTCGTCATTTCACTCGTCATCGGATGGCTCATCGGGCGTTATCTCGTGCATAAGTGATTTATAAAAAGACGTATTTAAAAGGAGGGTATAAAAACATGACTAGTTATGATTTTATGGTTGAAGCGAAGAAAAAGGTTGCTGACTATCTTGCCGAGCATCATCAAAAGCCTATCGAATGGACGGATATTTTCGTTATATGGCAATGCAAGACGCTCCAAAATCATAAAATTATTCTCGCCGCACCGACACCGGACAAACTTATGTTCGAGGTTACCTATGATGGAGATGCACAGGCTATGTACTTCGACACGTATACCAAATTGGATCATCACAGGTACGATTATGGTACGCGGAGAGACGTCGAAGAGCAGCCGAGACGAGTTACGCCCGATGAAATCATCGTCAATACTCGAGAAGAAGCGGAGAGCGTCTGCCGAGCACTTGAGGATATTATGCAGAGGTATGGATACGTGACGGTCGACGACTTCCATTGTATCGTTGGCGTTCACAGTCAGTACACTGACCGAAAGTGGGGTTGGAAGTCTTTCGGCAACGGCTATCCGGGCTATGAATCTGTTCCCGGTGGATATCGAATTCTAATGCCTAGAGTTGAGGCTGTATCGGCGTCAGTTTGGGATTGACCAGAGCTTCATAGTAGTTTTGACGTAAGCGAGTAATTTAAGTCATATTTTGAAAGGAGAGCTTCTATGTCTAAAACGTTTTGGAATCTGGTCCGCTTTACCAAACGGCATGCCCCTACGATCTTGAGTGTGCTCGGTAGCGTCGGTGTGATCGGAACGGCTGTATCTAGCGCAAAAGCTACGATGGATGTTGCCGATATGTATGCTGACGGGCTTGACCCAACAGGACTCGACATCGCCAAGACTTATATTCCGACCGCTGTTACTGCTGGCGTGACGATTGGATGCATTATGAGTGGTAATGCGATAAGTACGAAACAGACCGCTGCCATGGCTGCACTGTACGCTGGAGCAACTAAGACATACTCTGATTACCGAAACAAGGTCATCGAGAAAAAAGGCGTAGAATTCGATAAAGAGGTTCGGGCTGAGATTACAAGGAATGATCCGGGGTATCATCGTCAAGCATTAGATTGCCCAGATGGGAAATTTATGTTTGTCGAGCCCATGACCCATCAGACATTTGAGCGATATGAGCGGGAAATCATGGATGCTGAGTACCATTTTAACCGAAACTTTGTATTGCGCGGATATGCCTCTTTGAGCGAATTCTTATATTTCTTGGGAATCCCGGTAACGCCAGAATCCCAAATGATCGGATGGTCGGTCACGGAAGGATTCTGTTGGATTGATATTTCGCATGAATTGCTGGATGTCGACGTGAATGGTAAGAGTCTCTACCAGATCACCTATGATATTGAGCCGAGTGCGGAATTCCTCGACGGATGGTATATAGATGGCGTGTATAAAGACGGTGTGCCGGTTGAGCTGGCGGAAAGCGGTGTAGAATGAAAATCGCAAAGATCGTTCCGTATGATGTTGCTAATGGACCGGGAATCCGAATGAGCATTTGGGTCAGCGGGTGTAGAAGACATTGTCCCGGATGTTTTAACCCAGAGGCGCAGGATTTTGAGTATGGGCAGCCGGTCACCGATAAAATGCTAGACACCATCATAGCCTATTCAAAATCTCAAAATTGCGATGGATTCAGTTTTCTTGGAGGAGAACCTTTCGAGAAAGAAAACGAACCTATGCTTTGCGTTATAGCACATGACATCAAAAGGCATAGACAGTCACCTACGCAGGATATTTGGTGCTGGACTGGGTATACGTGGGAAGAACTGATGGATGATTGTCGGCACGGCCATATGCATATGCTGCTGAAGGATATTGATGTTCTCGTAGATGGCCCATTTATCGAAGAAAAGAAAGATATTTCACTTCCATGGAGAGGAAGCTCGAACCAGCGCATCATTAACGTCCCCAAATCGCTGGAGTTGGTAGAGTCATCTTTTATGGTTCGCTGAAATAACACGACCTATAGTGAAAGGATGGTGTTTTGCCATGATGGAGAAACTTTACAATTTCTTCTACAGGGATGACGAGAACGAGATCAACCTGACTTGCACGCAAAAAGAAAAGAATTATTTCTGGATGGGTGCCAATGTCGGAGCGCTGATCGGGACGCTGCTCATCAATGTGATTCTGTGGGGAATGATTGCAATCTATCCGGCAATGTTCTAAACCTATCGACAGAAGGAGGTCTTCACAGCCTCTTTCGTTTTTCGGGAGGTATTATGGGACGAGGTAATTATTATGCGTCGGGCGATTATGCTGCGCAATGGTACGTTGAATATGAGCCTGATATTCTGGAAGAAGCGTTTCGAGAGATCGAAGAACGATTTGCCTCTTTTCGTAAACAGGATAAATGGATTCATCGAGATTCCCATGTTCTGCTGGCGAATGATCTTTTCTGTATTGGTCTTGTCGACAATGAACATACCGTCGCTGTATTCCTCAGCAGCAAAGATGACGGTGTAACAGATGGCTTGGCAGCTCGGCATTTCGAAACTTATAAGAAAGGGATTCTTAATATTCTGTTGAGCTTCTTTGATGAGGTATATGTTCCCACAAGCTCGTGGACTTCGCGAAAAATACAAAGTATATAATAGACAGATTAGTCTATATTTGAAAGGAGAAATGATTTATGATCGCTAAAATTATTATCGGATACTTTGCTATTATTGGTGTCGTGGATACATTAGTTTATATTCTAGTGAAGGCATTTCCAAAAAGCAGAGCAACAAAATTCGTTTGTAAAAAATGCGGTATAAAATACAATACTGAAACTTATGAGGTAATTGGCTAATCTGTCTACGAAAGAGTTCACGAAAACGTGGCCTCTTTCATTTTTCTCTCGCGAAAATCGCAAGGCTTATAGTAGAGAGGAAACTCTTAAATAAAATTTATTGGAGGATTTGACTTATGGAAAAGACGAATCAGACTGTTACTCAGGAAACCAAGACCGAACAGGTGCAGGAGACCAAACCGCAGATCCGTAAACCGAAGATTACCGGTGCGGGCGTGAAGAACTTTATGTGCAATCGCGTCCTGCCGGGACTTGTCGGTGCGGGACTGACGGTACTGGCTTTTGCCATCGCCGGTGACAAGGATCGTGGCGGCGACAGTAACGATGACGACTACACGGTCAGCTAACAAATGATATTTGAGATTCTACTCAATGGGAGGATGTTAAGAATTACTTAGCATCTTCCCTTTCTTTTCGCCGTTTACGAAAGGAGGATATTCTTGTTCTTTGAGAAGGTGGCGCAGAAATTCGCGGCTAAGGCCACTGAGACCGCGATCGAAACCGCCAAGGAAAGCGGAAAAAAGACGCTCGATGATTTCATGCCTTTGATCGAGATCGTTATTCTTGGCGTTGTTTTTGCATTTGAGATGGGGCAGCGAAAAAAAGAAGATATTTCATCTGGTAAGAATGCGCCCATCGTAATTAACAACTACATCGATCCCGGTCGCCATGAGCACTGAGGTTTATATTGGAAAGGAGAGCACCAAATGAAACTTGAGGACGTGAAAAGCATCGTCAATCTCGTGGTTGGAATTGGCATCGAAACAATCATCTGCGGCGCGATCAAAACGGTTCTGCCCAACTCGAAGGGATTGTCGAAGGCTTGCGTAAGCATTGCGAGCTTGGCTATCGTTGCGGCGATTACAGAAGCAACCCAATCCACAACAGACAATGTGGTTGACGAAGCGGCGAATGCGATCAATATTCTCCAGACCGCCTTTGCCGGAACGGAGGAAGAAAATGAGTGAGAACCGTGGCGTTCCCATGTACCCGAATAATTCAAATGCCGCCAAAGAAAATAACCAGCAGACCAACCTTCCGGCCGAACCTAAAAAGGTCGAACCGGTTACAACCGGCAATGTAACAGTCAAAAAGCCGGGACTTGGCCAGCGCATTATGGATAACATCTTTGACGGCAGCATCGAGGATCGATTGACGAATGCGGTCTTTGATATTTTCATTCCATCAGCGAAGAAAATGTTTGCGGATAGTGTGATCGATCTGGTTTCGACGCTGCTTACCGGACAGCCTGTGAGAACGCGTGGAAGAGGCCAGACGGGCAGCACGACAGTACGAAATAATAACATGCCGTATAACTCCATGTACGATTATGGTACGCGGAGAGACGTTGGAGAGCGACCGAGACGAGTCACGCCTGATGAAATCGTTGTCGGCACTCGAGAAGAGGCGGAAAGTGTCTGCCGAAAACTTGAAGACCTTATGCAGATGTATGGGTATGTAACGGTCGATGACTTCTATTGCACTGTTGGCGTTCCCAGTCAATACACTGATCGTAAATGGGGCTGGAAGTCCTTTGGTGGTGGCTATCCGAATTACGAATCTGTCCCCGGTGGATATCGGATTCTGATGCCTAGAGTTGAAGCTATGTAAGGAGGACTAAAAAGATGATAGTGACTAAATGCGATCGATGCGGAAAGACATGGCGTTTCTCGGAATCATGTGAGACCCGGCATAACGGCCATTTCTTAATTACGTGGGCTAGGGGCTTGGGCAAGAAAGAAAGGGATCTTTGCATGGATTGTATGGACGATTTTGAAAAGTTCATGTCTATTGGAACAGAAACGGAGCGCATCGATGGCCAAACCAGTTAAAACTAAGGATATTTGCAAATGGGCAAAACTGAATCATGTTCCCCTCGATCCGGAAAGCGTCGAAGATAAGCAATATATTAAGGAAGCGATTGCTTTGACCTCACGCTGGCTGGACGAGGGGATTTCTCGTGATATTTCAATTCAGATGGCGTGTGAGCAAGTGCTGCTCGGAAAGGAAGTTGAATGGTAATGGATAAGATCATTTACGAATCATGCAATGGGGAACTAATCGTTATTGATGGAAAAAGATATCCGCGTAAAGTCGTCAATAACTGGACGTCAGATGAACTCGCCAAAATTCGAGACGGAATACTTCTAAGGTACGAAAGAGAGTTAAAAATGCATACTAACGCTCTTTTCGATGCTTTTCAACCTTACATCGCAAACGCACAGGCCAAAGAAGCTCAGATTGACGCCCAAAGAGATCTTGCTCGAACAATCCGTAAAATGCCACGAGAGGATGTAATTGCAGTATTTACTGCTTACTTCAATGAACTTCTTAACAAGGCGAATGGAGATGACTTGAAAAATGAATAAAGATGCGCATGTTATCGCTATTTCCCATGAGAGGCTGTATAGCATGACTGAAGATGAACTTCGTGCCGCAGAACGATTCAATAAGCAAAAAATGCTTAAGGAGCTTATCGAGGAAATGAGCATCGATGATGTAAAACTGATCCTAAATGTAAAAGGATATGTTTTGCTTACGCGTTCCGAATCCGAAGCGATTATCGACTACATGGGTATCAAGTCTATGTTTGGCGAGGTGTTTAAATGAAAATTATTGATCAAAGTTATAAAATTCTCTGGAATCCCGGCGACGTAATCGAAAAAGCTGCCAGAACGTGCTATCGCAGCGAGGACAAAATCACCGATGGCGGATCAAGTGACAAACTGATCAAAGATCTGTTGGTAGCTCGTAATCACACTGCTATGCTTGAGCACTCTGCCTTGAGCGTTGAATTCACAACGGACCGAGCTATTGCGAATGAGCTGGCACGCCACAGGTTGTGCAGCTTCGCTCAGGAGTCCACAAGATATTGCAATTACAGCAAGGATAAGTTCGGTAATGAGTTGACTTTCGTGAAACCGGAATGGATTCTCGATCTTTTTACATATGAAGCTAGTATATGGGCGGATACTTGCGTTATGGCGGAACATACCTATTTGACACTCCTTAAGAAAGGCCTCAAACCCGAAGACGCCCGTTGCGTTCTACCCCTATCCCTTGCTACGAAGCTGGTGATGACGACAAACTATGCTGAATGGCGACATATTCTCAAGCTCAGAACGGCTAAGGGCGCTCATCCTCAGATGCGAGCGCTGATGATTCCGCTGTTGGAGGAACTTCAGGAGACGATTCCGGTTATCTTCGACGGCATTAAAGTGGAGGAATAAAGCATGAATGCTGAAATGAAAGCGAATATTGATGCATTACGTGAAACAGTGAGTTTTTCGATGAAAGCAATTCAACTTGTCGGGGGTTCTGAGGATGCCGCACTCAGCATGCTAGGGGATGCATGAAAAAAAAAAAAGCTATAAATCTTCTGATAGCGAAGACAGAGAGGTAGCACTGATCATGGCTCTTGAAATGTGCGTTGCTTGGAATAACATGGTCGATGAATTGGGCGATTCTACATTCCATAAAGACGCACTCGCGAAGCGATTCCTGGAAAACATTTGGGAGGAATAAGTATATGAAAACGGATTCCCACAAGTATCTCAGTGAGTATTTGTTTCACTGCATTAACTGTGGAACACTTTTCTATGCGTCTCAATTCGACGGCCGCTACGATTTTGTGGAAGAATTCAATGTTCAATGCGGCAAACCGATGGCATCCTGCAACTGTCCTGAATGCGGGGATCGAGTATACAGCACTGCTAAAGGAATG
>ERZ772821.1618-NODE-1618-length-13168-cov-3.315870_pt1 | contig 13168 bp, 21 predicted proteins | sample MGYA00580859_ERZ772821 | MGnify/ENA primary metagenome ERZ772821 (study PRJEB29015, sample SAMEA2737674) | human gut metagenome | biome: human gut; feature: human-associated habitat; material: faeces | place: China | collected 2012 ...
AGGAAAGGCTGAAAGCGGCAAGAGAACGGGAATATGTTTCAAAGTTCTCGGGAGATATTGCAAAGCTTGACGCGGAATTATCTGCGCTTAAAACCACATATTCCGCTTTGAAAGAGAAACTCAACAAGCTTAAACCCGGCTCTAAATGCCCTACCTGCTCGGTAACGCTTACCGATGAGCTGTTTGCAAGCGCAAAGGCGGATATATCGTCTGAGATAAACCGTATCTTAAAAAATGCAAACGGTCTGACAGAGACAAGAAAGGAAATGCTTGAAACCGAGCAAAAGGCAAAGCAGACCTTTGACCGGTTTAAAAAGGATGATACCGAAAAGCTGTCCGCAGAGTTAGACGATCTGCGCCGCACCGGAGACGATTCGCCGGAGATTATGCAGCGGGAAATTGAGGAGATAGATATGCTCCTCTCCCGCGGGCTTTTATCCGACGAGGAGTTTTCGGAGCTTGAAAGCGAGGAAAGAAACCTTGCAGAACTTGAAGCGCAGATCAAAAAGCTGCGGGAGTATTCGGTAGACGCGCAAATTACGGCTTTGAACGAGCAGGCAGCCGCCTTTGAAAATGACAAGCGGAGGTATACCGAAATATTATCCTCTCTTGAGGAGTATGTTTCAAAGCGGACCGAGCTGTTGGCAGAGGAGCTTAAAATGCCGAATGTAAGCATTACCCTGTTCGAGCCCGTAAAGACCACGGGTGAGCTTAAAAGCGTATTCCGCTTTGCTTACAAGGGCAGGAATTACGCGGCGCTGTCTTTATCCGAACGCACGGCGGCAGGGCTTGAAATATGCGCGCTGATGCGCAGGCTTACCGGGCTTAATTTCCCCGTGTTTATTGACAACACCGAAAGCGTTGCTCATTTCGATATGTCCTCCCTTTCCTGCCAGACGGTATTTTTAAGAATGGTTAAAAATGCGCCGCTGTCGATTCGCTCAATGAGCAGAACCCCCGCAGCGGAAGAACTGCCGCAAGTGTCATAAATGGGCGCGTATATTAACTTTGACCTTGTAGACACGGCGGAGCTTTGCGGAATAAATATTAAGCGCAGCACACTTACGAATGACGAGGTTGAGGCGCGGTGTCCCTACTGCTGCGACCACCGTTACCGTATGTATTTGAACAGACTCACAAATATGTTTTACTGTCATAACTGCGGTACCGGCGGCAATGCGGTCACATTATATTCCTCTTTTAATCCTAAAGGCGTGAGCCTTAAAAATTATGAGAGCTATAATGCGCTGCTTAACGAGCCGTCTGTCAGGCGGCACGATGTCCCGGTGGAACCCGAAAAGAGCAAAATCCAAATACGGGAAATCAGGGAAAGAAACGAAATATATACCGGGCTTTTAAATCTGCTGCGCCTTGAAAAAGAGCACTTTACAAATCTTTTAAACAGAGGGCTTGACAGCGAAAGAATCGCCCGGAATATGTACCGCAGCTTTCCCACCGACAACGCAGAACGGCAATGGATATGCGACAGTCTCGCCGCACGCTATGACCTGCACGGTATGCCGGGGTTTTACAGGACCGACGGCATATGGCATATAGCGGCGTTTAAGAGCGGCATTTTAATTCCGATACGGGATAAGCAAAATCTTATACAGGGCTTACAGATCCGTTTCGATAATCCGCCCGTTAAGCGCGTTACTACGCCGGAGGGAATAACTATTGAAAAAACCGGCACAAGGTTTATGTGGTTGTCTTCTGCCAAGCAGAAAAAATTTGAGGGGACTTCTGTTCCCTCATATATCCACATAACCGGCAACCGGGACAGCGACACCGTATATCTTACCGAGGGAGGTTTAAAGGCAGACGCTGCAAGCTATTTATCCGGAGACAAGCTGTTTATTGGGCTGACAGGGGTACAGAACACGGGATTTTTAAAGGAGGTTATATCCCTGCTCGGACCTAAAAAAATAGTGGAATGTGTCGATATGGACGTGCGCTCCAACCCGCAGGTGCAAAAAGCGCAGGTTAAGATACAGGCTATCTGCACCCCGCTGTGTGAAACCTACAAGCGCCTTTTCTGGCCTATCGATCAGAAGGGCGTGGACGATTATCTACTTTTCAGAAAGCTTAAAAAAGAATACGAAGAAAAAATAAGGGAGGAACAGAACAATGGCTCAAAGCTATAACATTCGTATTGAGGAGACTGTAACCGAGACTTTCCCGGTTACAGCCGACAGTCCCGAGGATGCTGTATCTAAAGCCCGGCGGCTTTATTATGACGGAAAGCTCGTTTTAGAACCCGGCACATTGATAGGTCTGCGGATAAGCTGTACCGATACCGAGCCTTATGTACCGGAAGATTTTCGAGGTGAAAGCTATGAGCAATTTTAGAACAAAGCCTAAAATCCGCATTGATTTTAACTCGCCTGACGGCAATATTTATTTTATTCTTGCCGCTGCGGTTAATGCAATTAAAGCATATAACCTTTTTGACGCAAAAGAACAGATTGCCGCTTTGAAAGCCGAGTTCAATAATGCACGGAGCTATGATGACGCTCTTGATATTATCCGCAAATATGTGGATATTGCCGAGTGTTAATTATATCTGATACTGGAGGAAACAAATATGCCGGAAATGCAGTCATATATGGGAGTAAACGAAGGAAACAGCGGGATTATAGGCAAGCTGCTATATTACTCCACAGCAAATATTTTAATACCCAAGACTAAATTTGTAGAACTGGGTAAGGCCTTTAATTTACCGAAGGTAAAGCCCGCTCGCGAATCGGCGGCAAGCGCATACAGATACGCTACCACGGCGCTTAAGGACCGTGTGGTTAATAAGGACGCAGGCGGTACGCATATCTACCGTATTTATTGCCGGGATAACAAGCAGGACACCTCATCGGTTATCTGCCGCGAGCTTGTAAAGGAAACGCTTGACTCTACAACCAACAATTACAAGAAGCTTGCGAACATAGCGTTTAAGCGTGAAACCGAGGAAATGTTCTACGATAATACCGAATATGACCCGGATATTGACGCGGCGCAATACTGCGAGCAGGCGCTCACTCTTTTCGAGCGGTTTAAAAGCTGCTACAATTCCGACCATGTTGATTCGGTGGTGCAGCTTTTACTCGAAAAAATGCAGGCGGTCAAGATAAACATTCACGGCAACCTGTATTTTATACCCAATCCGCATCTGCCGCTGTTAAACATATTTGAGGATTACATTGAGGCGCTTGCAAAATGTAATTTAAACGCAGGTAATGTTTCTTCAAACAGTATGTTCGTGGCGAACGATGAAAAGCAGCGCGAGAAAATGACGGCTGAATTTTATATGAATTACAAAAGAGATATTGAAACCTACGAGGAGCGTATTCAGCACTTCATTGACAACGGCTGCTCATCTGCTGCGGTTATTAACCGCTGGCTTAAAAAGATTGAGGCGCTAAAGGCTAAAAAGGCAACCTACGAACAGGTGCTCAAACGCCGGCTTGACGACCTTGACAAAGACTTTTCGCTGCTGCAAATGCAGTCGCAGGAATTGTCGCTCAGAGCCGTTAAGAACCAAATGGAAATGCCGTTAGCGGCATAAAAAAGCACCGTCTGTCCCAATCGGGATAGGCGGTGTTTTTTTGCGTTTTATCCGGCGTATATACCCTTTAAATATTTTTCGGTTTCAGACACAAAGCGGCGGGCATTTTGCAGTTGTAATGTTACTTCGTCCTTTGAGATGATATAAAAATCATCATAATCGCTGCCCTGCCTTACCTCGACTAAAGAATCGATTGTTTCGGATAATTCCTTCGGAAGAATTTCCGTCTTTAAATAAAGCCTTCTGAACTCGGCAATTATTCCCGAATGCTTTTTGGAATCAAATCCGTCAAGCGCCAAAACTGCCCTCATAGCGGAAAATACCGCATAATATGAACGGTTGGCAACCGTTTTATAATCCCCGATTTTCAGAATTTCATCGGCATAGCTAAGGCGTTCCTTTGCAATATCCAAACGGAGCTTTGAAATAGATATCTGTTCTTCAGACGGCAACCTTAACGCCCTCCTTTAATACAGACTGATAGAAAGGCAGTGCGTTTTTATACTGCTCAAATGTCTTCTTATCCTTTAGGGTTGCGGTAATGACCACATCGTTTTCAAGCCCCAATTCGCTTGTTGCCTTTATAATCGGCTTTTTATATCTGAACAGATCCTCGCGGTCAACATCCGCAATTATCATTATATCTATGTCCGAGGCGTCGTCATAATCGCCGCGGGCATATGAGCCGTATAGAATAACAGCCTGCAAAGTATTACCAAAGGTATTTTTTGCAACCTCTGCTATTTTGCTTAATATACTGTTAAGCTTGCTTTGCGAACACACGAAAATCATCTCCTTACAATGCTATTATACCCTTTGAAAATAAAAAGGTCAATTATTTATTTACAATTCAGATTTTCACGCACTCATCAATAATATTTTCCACTATGCGCAGCATTTCGGGTGACAGCTTACGCATTTTATCCGACAGTATAAGCAGATCCTTGTCTACTATATCTCCCGTCAGAAGATAATCGGCGCTGACTTCAAGCGCCTTTGCAAGCTTTATAACATTTTCGGGTCTCATAGCACGCTTGCCCGATTCCGCATAAGATACAAACTGCGGCGTAAGGTCGCCCTTTTCGGCTAACATTTCCTGCGTCATTCCAAGCTTTTTGCGGCGTTCGGTTATTCTTTTTCCTATTTCCAAAAGGTTTATTTCTTCATCTGTCATTATACCGTCCCTCTCTTTCCTGTTTAATTATATCCACAATATGATAAATTTTTAATCGCGCGTTGTTGATTTATATACACAGTATGCGATATAATAAACAAAAAATGATTGGAGATATAATTATGCGTGAAAAAACAGCCTGTTTTACAGGACACAGAGAAATACCGAAAAGGGATATGCGGAAAGTAAGGCGAAATACTTTGAACGCTATTATAAAGGCATACAAAAACGGGTACAGATATTTCGGTTCGGGCGGAGCAATAGGCTATGACCTGCTTACCGCTGACTGCGTTTTACACCTAAAAAAGAAATATCCGGATATTCGGCTTATACTTGTTCTTCCCTGCCACGGACAAACCAAATACTGGTCGGATAAAGAAATACGGAAATACAATAAAATAAAGAAAAAAGCGGATAAGGTAGTTTTTACCTCCGAGCAATACTATAACGGTTGTATGCAAAAAAGAAACCGGCACATGGTAGACAACAGCAGCTTATGTATCTGTTATCTTACCAAGAATACCGGCGGTACTGCATATACGGTTAATTACGCTGAAAGACACGGGCTAAAAATTATTAACACGGCAATTTAACCCACACTGTTAAGAATAGCGTCTATAACGCTGTAAAGCATATTTCTTTTAGCGTTATCCAGCTTGCCTATGCGTTCGTTGTATAAAGAATTTTGCACGGCGTATGAGTTTTCGGTTATGCCTACAAGCAATATATCCGTAGATATACCGATTGCGTTTGCAATTAAGACAAAGGTTGTAAGAGACGGAACCTTTTCCCCGCGCTCGATCATACCTATGTAATTAACGCTTTTACCTATTTTCTCTGCAAGCTGTTCCTGCGTAATTCCGATTTGTTTGCGGTATTTGCGAATATTCGCGCCTAATATTTTCGGTTCCATATATACACACTTCCTGTTTTTTCCATATACTATTAGTATAGATTACAGGAAATTATATTTGAACAAACTATACGACATACAACTATACTATTTGTGTAGATTTTTGTCGAAAAATGTAGTATAATGTTTCTTGCAGCCGGAATCGCTAAACAAACAATTATTATTTTTTCGTGTGTTATTCTGTCTCTGGGCGTCCCGCTACGTGTGGTTGACTAAAATACAGAATACCCGATACTTTGAATTAAATTAGTGAAAAACTCCGCTGCCACAACCGCCCGAAACGACGGTTGTGTTTTTATGTAAAAAGATAATTGAAAATATATTTTTGTATGGTATAATGGTATTCGTCTGCGGGGGGTGCTTTGAATGAAAGAGAAATATTATATTGCGGTAAATACAGGCGAAAAATATCCGCTTTTAAAGGACACTCTTAACTATACCGAATTTTTCAGTGAGGCTATGGTTTTTAACGATATTGTGGCTGTTTATGAGTACATAGAACGGCACGGACTTGAAAAACTCGCAACCGTTATTAAGGCATAAAAAATCTGCTGACTTCTTACGAAGCCGGCAGATTTTTTGTTTAAGCGCCAATGTAAAGATCAATATCCTCAATAATATAGTTTGTTCCGGTTGTATGCAATGCCTCGAAACAGGAATAAAGATACTCCCAAACATGATATTTCCCAAACAGTTCTGAAAGCTGCTTTCCCGTAAGATGCTTTGCAGCCTTGTACTGCTCGGCGCAGAATATTATAAACTTTCCCTGAGCACTCATAAACTATCCCTCCGAACAAATGAATTTATGCAGTCGCTTTCTTACACTTATTATTATAATCATCAAATAATAATAAGTCAATTAAAAGCTAATGTTGATCGCCTGCCGGCATAATAATCAGCTTGCCGTCAATCTTTATAAACGCCTTCGGTGTTTTGAATAATTCGGAGTATTTCCGTATCAGCTCATCGGGCAGGCTCGAAAAATCCGGTCTGTCCGGTGAAGCATAGCAAATAAAGAAATCGCCTGCGATTATGCCTTCTATTTTGCCGTTTTCATCATATACAACGCGGTTAAATTCCAGCCCGTCAATCTTGCCGGTATCATTCAGAATTATTACCGAGCCGTCATCAAACGGACTGTAAGCGCTTATTATTCCGCCTACCAGCCTTTGCATTTCTTTGAACGTATGCTTGATTTCTATTACCTGCGGCTTTTTCCCAACTTGTATGTATAACACCTTCATCATTTCGTTCATACTGAAATTCCTTTCTTTTTCGGCTTAATATTTGCATACTCACGCAGCAAGCTCTAATCCATACCGTTTGCAAACCTCTTTGACTATAAAATCCTCTTTTTCTTCGGCAAGTCGGTTGGCTTCCTCTTCGGCTTTTTGAGACCTTCTGCCCACTTCCTTCAGCATAAGCTTATATCCTTTACCGAGAGTAACCGTACTTGTGGAATATTCCGTACCGTTACTTAAACGATTGTTTTTAATCAGCGTAGGCGTACAGTGAAGATAATATCCACGGCGTTCATTGTCGCCGTTAAACCAGTTGTGTCCGCCTTTGGAATAAAGGACTTCAAGGCAAAGATTATTTTCACTTTCGGTAGGCACTATGGGTATGTACTTTTTCATTTTAGTTTTTCTCCTTTAAAAAATTTCGTTTTTATTGTTGTTCTGCGCGGACTCTTGTTTCAGGCTTACTCCAACACATATACATTTTCAAATAGCTTCTGTATAACCAAACAACTCAAACGCACCGGGAACATACAACTTCCCGTTTTCCGAGCATTTGAAAATATCAAATGTACTGTTGCCGGCAGCCGCATAAAATGCTTTATAATTGTAACGGTATTTTCGTGTTCTGCCCGCTATGTTATCATAAGTAAAAAACCCAAGTTCTGTATCTGTACGCAGCTTTCGCGTGAGATATTTAAAATCACTGTTTTCCTTTTCGGAAAATAAACCGTATGGTGTGAAATGATAACCGCCATAGATAAATTCATTCTCTGCCGCTGGTGCCGCTTTTTGATTGGATGTAACATTAACAACATTCTGTTTTGCCATATAAACACTCCTGACTGAAACATTCAAAATGTGCCCTGCCTGTATCCTTTCGGACACAGGCAGATTGTTTGATTTTTATGGACTTACTTCGTATAACCAATTCCCATACTATACCTCCTACGGGACTTGAAACCAACGATAGCTTATAGTCGGCTGAAAGTTTTCATCTGTATCGCAACAGTCAACAAGAACGATAGGTACTCCTGCAGATAATGCTAAATGCACATCTTTAAGATCATAACTGACATGCGGAAGATTGTAATGATCCAATATTTCCTCAATCTGTTGTATAACAGGTTTTGAAGTATGAATAATAAAGCACTCCCCTGTCACAAGTTCCAGAAAATTTTGCGGACTGAGTATGGCGTTGCTTGCAATAAAGCCAACATCACGATTTACCTCCTTGATTAAATCTCCGGCAACTACATCATACTTTTTAGCCAGTCTATGCCATTTGCCGAGAACAAAATAGGAATAAATAAGTCCTATGGTTAAAAGTACATACGTTATGATATTTAACATCGTTTTTCCTCCCTTATGAGATTTTTTGTTTTTCCTCTGTTGCCGATATTATTTCTTTAATTTCCGCATAGTCGTAGCTTAAAATCATATCGGTTTCCAGGCTTTTGAACAAAACCGTTTTGCCCTCATACTTTATGCTGCTTTATCCGTATGCAAAGCGCGTGCTTTGCCTGCCGAATATTTGCCCTCGGTTATTTCGTGCAAAATTTCTTTGCACCTTTCTTCATTTCCGCAGCCCGCGACCATAGTAACGCGGTCGGGTCCGCTGCCTACATATACGCTTATGCAGCCGTCAAATATTTGCAGCAGAATATCCTCGCGCTTGGAACAGGCGGAAACCAGAGCGAAAAAAGAAGACATTTTTTCCATAAGACTAACTCCTCACACCGACTCAAAATTTTGATAGCTACATACGCCGCCGCTTTTGATACAGCTTTTTGTCTCCGAATCTTTCATAAGCTTTTCCTTTCGTAAATACTATTCGTTAATTGCCATAGCCCTCGCACCGAGTTCCTTCATTCGCTCACTGAACTGAAGAATGTGCCAAGCCATATCGTCCGCTTCAAAATGACAAGAATCAATATACCTACATATGCAGTCCCGGTATCTACCGTCCGGACACAGTATGCGAATGCTGTCGCCGTCCTTAATGCGAAACAGTTCCCTGTTTGCAGGCGATACAAACCGTATGCCGTTTTCGGCTTCGTGTATATGTCGGTCAAGCCAATACTTTTCATAGGCGAAACAGTATAAATTGTATTCGTGGTTATTCGGATTAAGCCTGCAAAGATAAGCATAATTATCCGAATCTATACGCACTCCGAATGAACGGTTATCCTTTTTAAAACATTTAAGGGTTTGACAAAATTCAGTTAATGCGCTGCGGTTTGAAAGGAATTTACCGTCCTTGCGATAACTCTCTATCATCTCGTTAAATTCCTTTTTAAAATCCTCGGTTTTAAGCTCCTTGCGAAAATCAAACCACTCTGAAAAAAATTCTGTGCCGTTTTTGCCCATATACGCTCTCAAATACGCAAACAAGCCTGTTTGCGTAGATATTTGCATACTCTGACTGTATGTATATTTTTCTTCCGCTTCTGTAAGCGGTCTTAAAACAAATTCCATAAGCCACACCTCCTACATTTTTCTGCCTATAACTTCAAGCGCTATTTCATCAGCGGACATATCTCCCAAGCGGTAGATTTTATCGCAGAACGGGAGCAGGCTTTTTCCGCAATCATCGTCTGTGCTTAAAAGTATTCCGGTGGCGGTAAGACGGTTTTTAAGCTTTGCCTCGGTAAAACGCTCTGCAAACTCATCGCTCACCTCGCATTCGCCGTCGGTTATAATTACGACATCCGCACTTTCAAAGCCGTTTGTCAAAAGCCTTAAAGCCTCGTTTAACGGAGATTCAAAATCCGTTCCGCCGCCGAAAAAATGCTCTGCCGCGGCTAATACATCGTCAGTCGTGTATTTCCCGCTTTCAAACACATCGGTCTTTACATTTCTGCTGCTTGCAAAGTGAACGAGCGCAAACTTTTTGTTTCCGTGCAGGGCAATATCCATAAGCGCCAGCGCAAAGGCCTTTACCCAGGGAGCAATCTCCCGTGTACTGGTGCTTTCGTCGGCAAGGACTATAATATCCCCGTCGCCCTTAACGGACGGCTCGCGCCTGCGGTACTGCTGCAAATGCTTTTCGTAATACCGCTTAAAAAACAGTATTTCGGTTTCGGGAGCGCCGAGCAAAGCCAATTCGGAGGATAAACAGTTTGAAATATCGTTGCCGTAGGTTATATCGTATTTCTCACCTAACCCGTATGAAAAGCTGTTTTTGCGTTTATCCGCTATTATTTCACGGTATTTGCCGAGCATTACCGAAATCCTTTTAAGGGTATCGTTTTCGCGTACCCTGTCGAGCAGAGCCTCATCTGTTTCGGCATTGCCGCCTGTGGCGTCATCGTTACCGAAAGCCCGCAACACCGCCGCCGTCTGACTTGCGGCGTCAAACGCTTTTTTAGCCGCAGCGAAAATATTCTCGGATATTTCGGCAGAGATTTTTATACGCTGTTCACGGAGCTTTTCGTTCAGATCCTTTATTTGCTTTTGCTTTTTAAAAAGACGGTTTATTAAAAACAGCCGTTTATCCGATTTTGTTTCGCCTTTTATGCGTTCCGCAAGATTTTCCGTCTGTTTACCGAGAGTAGATATTATGCCGGTAATCTCAGCCGCCTTTTGTATCTCGGTATTATCCGTTACGCCTTCAATGCTTTCGGCAAAGGAGCATACGGCGCTGAATGCCGGCAGCTTTTTATCCTCGCATAATGCTTTTAACTGCGGATATTTTTCATCCTTAATTACACCATCGGTAACAGGCTGTTCTAAAATTCCGCCGTCATTATTTTTTTCCGGCTCTTTCATATACAAAAGCGCAAACAAGGATTTAAGCGCGTTGCCCAGACCGAAGCGTTTGTCTGCACGGTCAATAACATCCGTAAGCTCCGGAGATTTCGGAATAAGGCTTTTATACAGCATATCCGTCCCGGTATTGCCGTACATAGCGGTGCTCATATCCACGTCCGCCGTCCAAAGGTTATTAAACCAATCGTCGGCGCTGCCGCTGTCTTTAAATGGATCTCTCATTTCTTTTCCTTTCCGGCTGTTTTTTTATCTCCCCGCCCTTGCTTTTCTCTGATGAAAAAGGTGACTCGCGCAGTGGGGCGGGGGGAAGAAAGAATTAAATTACATAAATGCTTTACTCTTTCTCTCCCTCAGTCAGCCATTCGGCTGACAGCTCACTCGTCAGAGGAAGCCGTCAGCACTCTGTTTACTTTTGCGTTACAGAATCAACCTTCAGCCCGGAAAATCCGGAAATTCATCCTCAATCGGCTCAAAATCGTCCGGCACAGGCGCGGTATTCTGTTCGCTTGTATCGCGCTTTTTCTCTCCGAAATACACGCTGTCCGCAATTATCTCTACCGTTTCACGATTATTGCCGTCTTTATCGGTGAATTTGCGCACCTCCGCTCTGCCCTGAACGGTTAAGCCGTCGCCCTTTTTAAAATGCTTTGCCGCAAACTCCGCCGTATTGCGCCAGGCAACCACGGTGAAAAAGTCCGACGGATATTCGTCGTTCACCTTGTAGTTGCGCGTGACCGCTATACGGAACGAGGTCACATTGACCCCGCTTTGCGTGGTTCTAAGCTCCGGGTCTGCTACCATTCTGCCTGTCATAATTACCGAGTTTAACATAAATTTTTTCTCCTTTTTCAGTTTTGTAAATCTGTGTACTCTTTAAGCTCCGGCAAAGAAACATAGGTAAAGGAAGTCTCGGCATACGCCGCGCGGCTTATATCCTCAAGCGTGCCTATAAAGCTGTCCACACCGGATACCGCCGCGTCGGTTTCGTCAAAATCCTTTTTTATGTTCAAAGCCTCGTTATATAGCTTTAAGAGTTCGGTTTTCACATTCATCAATGCTCTGTTTTTATTGTTCGAATTGTTAAATTCATCACGCACCGAAAGCGCCTTTGCGGTAAGCTCGTTTATGCGGTCGCCTATAGGGTTTTCGCATATTCTTTTAAGAATATCCGCCACGACAGATATTTCCTCCGGCTTATTCCAAAGATAATTCTTTAATACAAGCAAATCTTTAGGAACAACCTCGTCTCTGCCGCCTAAAAAGGCCTCCGCGCGGACAATATCCCCAAAGCCGAAAAATGTTCGGTCGGATACCTCAATACCCTTTTTCCTGAGTTCCAAAAGCACAGCGTCCATAAGCTCGTTAATGCTGTCGGAGATTTTTATGCTTTTAACCTCTTTCTGCATTTCCTCAAGCTCCGAAAGGCTTACGGTCGCATTGACGGTATTTTCTCCGCCGTTCTGCTTTTTTCTGAGCATTTCCATACGGTTAGCTTTGTCACGTACATACTCGGTCCGGATTTTTAAATCAAAACGGTCATACAGCGCCTTTAAAATCTTTTCCTCGGGATTGTTGAAGTTGGGAATTTCGTTAGATGCGGAGAAAAAGCTTATAACCGGAATTTTAACCTCCTTGCCCTCGTTGGTGTAAACACGCTCATTTAGGGCTTTTAAAAGGCTGTTAAGTATTCCCTCATTAGATTTAAAAAGCTCATCCAACACAACAATATTGCTGTCCGGTATCTTGCCCGCGGTTATGTATTCCGGTCGAGAAGTTCTGCTTAAAGCCAAGCCCTTTTCGTAGGTTTCAAGTGCGGATTGTGCCCTTTTAACCTCGTCCGAATACACCGTGTTTCCGGGGTCATTCCGGAATTTTTCAAGCGCCGCCTCAAGCTCGTTTCGCATATCCGAATATGTCGGGTCGATGTCAATGACGCTCGACGGCAAGTGACCGGGTATAAGGCTTGCAAGATCTAAACGACCGAATAACTGCTCTGTGTCCGTCTGCTTATTCATAAGGGTTGAAAACTGCTTTGCTCCGGTTATTCTTTTGCAAAAGCGGTCTATGGCGTAGGACTTTGCCTGCCCCACATCACCGAGGACAAACAGATTTTTACGCGTAAGCAGCGCCAGCGCTATACCGTGTATAAGCTCCGCGCGCTCGCAGACCTCGCCGTTTACCTCTGCCATAACTTTTAAAATCTTTTCGTTGCTCATAAAAAATCTCCTTTACGCGGCTTTTTTGGTTTTCTTTGCGGTCTTCTTTTCGGCTTTTTCTGTCTTTTCGGGCTTTGGTTTCGGCTTTACTATGCTGACGGCATTTCTCGGCGTTACCAGATATACCCCGTCAGCGCTTTCAAGCAGCATAAAGCCCTTTTTATCTAACTTTACCGAAACATTGCCCGTTGTAAGTGATAAAAAATCCTCTATTATCCGTGGGTCATAGTTAAAGCCTGCGTCCGGCCCGCTGGAAAACTATGTTGATTACGGCGGCTATCGTGCTCTGCTGCAATTCCC
>ERZ772821.1629-NODE-1629-length-13097-cov-3.383683_pt1 | contig 13097 bp, 17 predicted proteins | sample MGYA00580859_ERZ772821 | MGnify/ENA primary metagenome ERZ772821 (study PRJEB29015, sample SAMEA2737674) | human gut metagenome | biome: human gut; feature: human-associated habitat; material: faeces | place: China | collected 2012 ...
AACGTCGTGAGACAGTTCGGTCCCTATCTGTCGTGGGCGCAGGATATTTGAAAGGAGCTGTCCCTAGTACGAGAGGACCGGGATGGACGCACCTCTGGTGCACCAGTTGTTCTGCCAAGGGCATAGCTGGGCAGCTACGTGCGGATTGGATAAACGCTGAAAGCATCTAAGCGTGAAGCCAACCTCAAGATTAGATTTCCCATAGCATAAGCTAGTAAGGTCCCCGGAAGACTACCGGGTTGATAGGCCGCAGGTGTAAGCACAGTGATGTGTGTGCCAGGCGGTACTAATAGACCGAGGGCTTGACCTATTACTTTTCGTTCCTCACCTTGCTTTTCCTTTGTTCGGTTTTCTTGGTGCGAGTAAAACGCAAATTTTAAGCGATCGGTTTTCGATCGCTTTTTTTGTTTTTTAATATTTTGAATTTGTGGACTTTATTGCTTTTGGGCTTTATATGTGATATGGTTGAGGTATAATGTTGAAAAATCCACTATATCAATTTTCAACTCTTGGTTGAAAAATATCGTTTTACAAGTTATTGTCAGCAATAAAGTCATATGGTATACTCTGTTTGAGCTCAAAAGCAAGTGCACTTTACTTGATTTAGGAGGTAAATATGAATATCGGAAATAAAATCAGAGAACTACGCAAACAACAAGGCATAACACAGGAACAGTTAGCGGAGAGTATAGGAATCTCTTTTCAAGCTGTTAGCAAATGGGAAAATAATATTGCTCTTCCCGATATTACGCTTGCTCCTGCCTTGGCGAGTTATTTCGGTGTGTCTATGGATGAATTATTCGATTTCAATATAAAGAGAATTGAATATGCAGTTAAGGGCATAACTGAAAAGGCATATAAATACAGAGAGAACGATCCTGCCGAGAGTAAGCGAATACTTGAGGAAGGTTTAAAGATGTATCCCGAAAATGACATTTTATTAAACAATCTGCTATATGTAATGGATTATTCAGCAAAGCCGGATGAAACAATTGCAATTGCCAACAAGCTTATTGAAAAAACCACCCAGGGCGATGTGAAATATGATGCGCTCCGATTTCTCGCTTATGCTTATAAAGCAAAGGGGGACTTAGAGAGTGCTGAAGCTGCTATTGAGCAAATTCCTGAAATATATTTTACTAAACTGACAGAGAAGGCTTATCTTTTATCAGGAAAAGCAAAGTTTGAAGCCGCTGAAAAGCAAAAATGGATTTCTTTTGAAAACTTGCTTCAAATGATGTGGAAGTTAGCTGAATATTACGAGGAAAGCGGAAAGATAGACAAAGCTATGGCGGAAACTAAAAAGGCTTTGAATCTCATACCAATCATTGAAAATATGCAATTTGATACCTATGTAAAATTTTTCAGCAAGCAAATAGAACGATTAAAAAATAGGCTTTAACTATTAATTAATGGGTAAGGGAGGAATGACCGTCATACTTTCTGTTTATTTACTGCTTAAAAACAAAGTTTTAATTGCATTTTCTTTTGTATGATTTTTTGTCATATCATCAAAAATAGAGTTATCCCGTAAAGTAGGGCTAACTCTATTTGAATATATTACTTGAAAATGTTTATTAAAAATGATATATTAAGTTATAGAAAATGCTTGTTGTTATGCGGAATTTTTAACTTGTGAAAATGACTTTCACAAGTTACGAGGTTTGCTGATAATCAAGCCTCTCTCTGACGAGGGAGCCAAGTGTTGATTTGCCCCCGATTTGACACAAGTATACTATATTTGCAGATAAAGCTAAATTTTAACACGGTCGGTTTTGCTTATTATATCCGTGGTTATATTTGCGCCGTGCTATATTTTAATCTCTTATAAAAATACTGTAAAACAATGCGGGAGGGCGTTTTATGCCGTCAAGTAGGGACTATCTGCAATTTATAACAGAGCAGCTGCCCGATTTAGAAGAAATTACCTATCGCGCAATGATGGGCGAGTATATAATTTATTACCGCGGGAAAATTATCGGCGGTATTTATGATAACAGACTGCTTGTAAAGCATGTAAAGGCGGCGGTCGATTATATGCCGAAGACTGTTTACGAGCAGCCTTATGACGGCGCAAAGGAAATGCTGTTAGTAGAAGAAATTGAAAACAAAGAATTTTTAACCGGACTTTTTAAGGCAATGTATGACGAGCTGCCGACGCTAAAGCCGAAAAGAAAATGATATTGCGGTTAACAGCCGAATGCTCTGCCAATCGTTTGTAAACCTTAAAATATAAGGGGAAATCAATATGAGTACAATGAAAGAAAAAATGCACACCGGAGAGCTTTATCTGCCGGGGGACGAGGAAATTACCGCAAGGCAGCTAAAATGCCTTGATAAGCTTTACGATTTTAATATGACGCGCCCCACCGAGCTTGAAAAGCGTGAGGAAATGCTTAAGGAAATGTTCGCCGAAATAGGCGAGGGGTGTTATATTGAACCGCCGTTTTATGCGAATTTCGGCGGCGCGCATATCCATTTCGGGAAAAACATTTACTGCAATTTCGGTGTTACTATGGTGGACGACACGCATATATATGCGGGCGATTATACAATGTTCGGGCCTAAGGTTACGGTTGCAACGGCGGGTCACCCTATTTTGCCGGAGCTTAGAGAGCAGGCATACCAGTATAATGCGGCAGTGCATATAGGAAAAAACTGTTGGATAGGCGCTAATGCCGTTATTTTGCCGGGTATTACAATAGGCGATAACGTAGTGGTGGGCGCAAGCAGCGTTGTTACAAAGGATTTGCCCGATAATGTTGTGGCGGCGGGCAACCCGTGCAGGGTTCTGCGTGAAGTTAACGAGCACGACAGAGAATATTATTTTAAAGACCGAAAAATCCCGAATGAATTAAAATAGGTGTGTCAAATATGTATGCAAGCTATGCCGAAGAAATTATAAACGCGTTGGCAAACGGCATAAATCCGATAACGGGCGAAATTTTGCCGAGTGATAACGTTTGCAACGAGCCTGATGTTATACGCGCACTGTATGCCGCCGCTGAGCTGCTTAAAAAGCAGGCTGAAAAAGAACAACGCACAAAGCCGGCAAATGCGGGAAAACGCTGGACTGCCGAGGAGGATGGCTTGTTGGCAGAAATGTTCGACGGTAAATATACCAAAAAAGAAATATGCGAGCATTTTGGCAGGACAAAATATTCTGTTGCGACGCGGCTTGTAAGACTCGGCAAAATTCAATCCACCGATGAATTCAGGTATAAAATGAAATGAAAATAAGAACAGCGGGTATAAACGATTTAAAGGCAATAGCCGCCGCCGAAGCTGAGTGCTTTCCGAAAACCGAGGCGGCAACCGAACAGGATTTCAGAAACAGACTGAAATATTATGCAAACCATTTTTTACTTATGTATGACGGCGAAAAGCTTGCGGCGTTTATTGACGGATTTGTAACAGATGAGCCCGATTTAACGGACGATATGTATGCTAAAGCCGATATGCATAATGAAAACGGTGCGTGGCAGATGATTTTCGGGGTAAACACTGTTCCGGAATACCGAAGACAGGGACTGGCAGGGCGGCTTATTACCGAATTTGCAGAAGCCGCAAAAAAACAGGGCAGAAAAGGCGTGGTGCTTACCTGCAAGGAAAAATTAGTGCCGTATTACGGAAAATTCGGTTTTGTAAACGAGGGAACAACCGAAAAATCGGTTCACGGCGGCGTTAGATGGAATCAAATGAGACTGACTTTTTAAAAAGAAGGGCACCGCTATGACAGCATTGGATAACAAATTTTTTGAAGAATACAAAAAACTTGAGAGCGCCTGTAACGGTATATACTCTTCTAAGCGCGGCGTAAGCGAATACATAAACGATATGGAAAGGTATTCCGCCGCCGGAATAGCGGGTGTTTCCGGTTGGGAAAGGGACTGTAAATCGTTAAAGCATTTACGGTGGGTAAGAAATCAAATAGCGCACAGTCCGAGTAGCGGCTCGGTTTGTAAAAAAGAGGATTTAGAGGTGCTTAACGGCTTTTACAGCCGATTGCTTAAACGCGACGATCCGCTTTCAAGGCTTAAAAGGGCGGGACGCCGAAATACAAAGCGTCGCCGGCAAAAAGAAAACGCCGTTTATTTTTTAACGGCGTTTATTATAACGGCAATATTTATTATAGCCGCTATTGTGCTGATAGCGCGCTGAGCGTTATTTATTAACCTCGGACTTATCGGTTCGGCACATAATATAGTCCATGCTTACATTATAAAAATCGGCTAAATTCATAAGCGTTTCGGTTGGCGGGGTGCGCTCGTCGTTTTCAAATTTAGAGAGGAGCGCCTGCTCGATACCGGTTTTCATTTGCACCGCAATTTGAGTATAGCCGTGTTCCTTACGCAGCTGCTTTAAGTTATTTTTCACATAATCACCCAATGACATTATGTCATACGGGCGCTTGACAAATATGACGATTTGTCATACAATGGATAAAAAGACAGCCCTTAATATACATAATAACGACGGTGTAAGATTATGAAAAAATACGGTACTATTCGTTCGAGGGATATATTTGAGGATATATGCGCCGCTCTTGGGTGCGATGTTACTTCAAGCATAAAATACGGGAGTAATCTTGCCAAAGCGGAGGAGCTGTTAAAAACAATGGATATAAAACAGTATCCGCTAAGGCAGATATCGGATATATACGACTATATTTTCGGCGAAAAGAAAGTGTTTGAAAGCTACGAGGAAGCCAAAAAAGCAATTGATGAAAAATAATAACCGCGCCTGTTTTACGGGCGCGGTTATTTTATATAAGACTTAATAATATGTAGAATATGCGGAGAGATAAAGCTCGGCTTCGTTTGCAAGCCTTTTACTGTTGCCGGCTATTGAGCCGAGCGTGTTTTCAATGCTCATACAGTGCGCATACAGCATATCCCGCTGCAAAGCGCGCTCGCGCGAGGCCTGCGCCGCGGCGTTTTGAACGGCTGATACAACCTGCTTATTGTGCGCTTCCTGCATTTCAAGCTGCTGCTGAATTTTAATCTGTTTATTTAAAAGGTCTATGCGCTGCTGCTCAAGCATTGCCGCCTGATTGGCTCTTACCGCCTTGTCGTATTCCTGAAGAGCCTCTTTAACGGAATCTGCCCGATGCGTTTCAATAAAATATATAAGACAGTCTATAACGCCCAGGGTTTTATCCTTTTCGCTTAAACAGTCCATTTCCGCAAAGGTCTGCAAATGAGATTTTAATCCCTCGGCAAGGGTGTGCAGTTCCCCCGCCTTAGCGCTGAGGGCGCGCTTTTGTTCGCCGATAACAACAGGCAGATTTTTATCATATTCCTCTTTGGATAAGGCTGCGTTCCTGTCGTTTTCGGCTTTTATGCGGCAGTCCTCCTGCGCCGCTTTTTTTAGACTTTCAAGCTGGGAAGCGGTATATTTAGGCGCGTCTTTGCTTTTTTTGGCAGCCGCCTTTAGGGCAAAAGCGCAGGCAAGGCACAAAACCGACGAGACAACGGGTATAATCACGGAATAGCCTATGCTGTGTTTAATAAAGGTTGCAGTATAAATAATGATAAACAGCGCGGCAAAAACCGAAAGCACGCCGATAAAAAGCTTTTTCATCAGTCAGGTTCCCTTCCCGGCAATGCGCCACGGAGCATAAATCAAAAGAAATGCAAGCGCCGCCGACAGTATAATATTTATAACCGTATCAAGGGGCGAGGTTACAAAAACGCTTAATACCTCGCTGTTTATAATAAGACCGGTTTTAAAGCAATAATCCGATATAATAATAAGCGTTATAACCGATACGATAACGGTATTGATTATAAGAGGTACACGCCATAGCCTTCCGCCGTTTTTATGGGCGTTTTCCCATTCTTTGTTATACACGGCTTTCAGCTTTTGTTCGGAATTTTCGGGTTTTCTTGCAAAGGCAAACGGTTCGGGCGATTTTATTTTGCCTGACAGCTCCTCGCATTCGTCGCTTAATTTTTTGCATTGCTTGCTCAGGTTGTAAATTTCAACAATTTCTTCCTTCATGTTCTTTAATGCCTGAAGATCGCTTTCGCGGCTCATATGTATTCCCACTTTACATTCATTATTACATATAATGGAACATTTTGTAAGAAAAAACATTTTATCTGAAACAAAAACCGCTTGAATTAAGAGGAACTATATGGTAAAATTGCAAAAGTGAGATTTGATTGGGAGTGATGATATTGGAATTAAGGCAATGTAAAATTAACTTTTTGGGCGACAGTATTACAGCAGGAGCGGGCACGTCCGCACCCGATAAAACCTTTTGCGGCGTTATTGAAAGAAAATACGGCGCGGTATGCCGAAATTACGGCATAGGCGGCACAAGAATTGCAAGGCAGCAGCACAAAACGGATATCTGTTACGACAGTGAAGATTTTTGTTCGCGCTTTTGCAAAATGGAGCAGGACGCAGACGTGGTTGTGGTTTTCGGCGGCACTAACGATTTCGGCCACGGCGACGCGCCGCTCGGTACTATGGCGGACCGCACGCCCGATACCTTTTACGGCGCGCTGCATACGCTTTATTCCGGCTTGACGGAAAAATACCCGCGTTCGGCGATTGCGGTTGTTACGCCGCTGCACCGCGTGGGGGAGGATAACCCGCGTGGAGACGGCAGCAAGCCCGAAGACGGAGCCTTGCTTAAAACCTATGTTGAAATAATAAGAGAGGTTGCGGAATATTATTCGCTGCCTGTACTTGATTTATACAAGGAAAGCGGTTTACAGCCTAATGTGCCGATAATTAGGAAAATGTATATTCCCGACGGACTTCACCCAAACGACGAGGGGCATATAATATTAGCCGATAAAATTGCGCGGTTTATTGAAAGACTTTAAAAGCCGCGGCAATAGACGGCGAACATAAATAAAGAGGTAAGAATTATGTATCCGTTATTGTTAAAGCCGCCTGTTAAGGATTACCTTTGGGGCGGAACAAGATTGAAAACCGAGTATAATTATGAAACCGACAGGGAAAAGGCAGCCGAGGCTTGGGTGCTTTCCTGCCATAAGGACGGGGAAGACGTTGTGATAAACGGCGAGCTTGCCGGCAAAACGCTTTCTTATGCCCTAAAGCAGTGGGGCGATAAGGCAATAGGCAAAAACGCGGCAAGGTTTCCTTATTTTCCGCTTCTTATAAAGCTTATAGACGCAAAGGACAGACTTTCGGTTCAGGTTCACCCCGACGATACATATGCGCTTAAAAACGAGGGCGAATTCGGAAAGACCGAAATGTGGTATGTGGTTGACTGCGACGAGGGCGCCGAGCTTATTTACGGCTTTAACCGTGAGGTATCAAAGGAAGAATTTGAGCGCCGTATAAGGGATAACACGCTGCCCGAAATATGCAATTCCGTACCTGTTCATAAGGGCGATGTATTCTTTATAGCGGCAGGTACGCTCCACGCCATCGGCGCCGGAATACTTATAGCCGAGGTTCAGCAGAATTCCAACACTACCTACCGTGTTTCGGATTACGGCAGGATCGGGGCGGAAGGAAAGCCGAGACCGCTCCACATTGAAAAAGCGCTTGATGTGACTAAGAGGGAAAGCCCGCAAATACCGTACGGAAACATAGGCAAGATCGAAAAGACCGATTTCGGCAACGTAAGACAGCTTGCAAAATGCAGTCTTTTTACCGCATCGCTTTTAGAACTTGACGGCAATACTGAAATACACTGCAAAGACAGCTTTACTTCTTTACTGGTGCTTGAAGGTAAAGTGACCGTCAATTGGAAAGACGGTGAAATTAAAGCTTCAAAGGGAGCGAGCATTTTTGTTCCGGCTGATTGCTCAACAAAGCTTTCAGGAAAAGCCGAGTTGTTGGTGAGCAGAATATAAGATTTGTCAAACAAAGGCAAAGGATAAGATTTATTTGTTATACTAAATATTTAAAAAATTATGAAAATACCGCTTGGGACTCGATGTTTTAAGCGGCATTTTTTGTTATAGGGAGATATATTTATCAAATATTTCCCTTTTATAGTATTTCTCCCTGTAACGGTAAGTAACGGGGAGGAAGAAAAATGAGGGAAATCAAATTTGAACTTGGCGAGATAACCGATGATGTAATTATTTATGTAGATAAGTATATTAAGCTATTGATGTCCAATGTGAAATATTCTTTTCTGGAAAAATTTAATGCAGAACAAAAACTAATTTGCAATTACATACAGATAAAAGAAAATGATATAAGATTCTCATATCAGGATGCAGGTATTGAAAAAATACTATCGGATATATATGTTGTTGAAAGCACCGAGATTATAATTAAAAACAGCAGAATGGCTGAATGTCTTAATAATCTGACATATAGGGAAAGAGAGGTGATTCTTCGCAATGTTGTGTTAAAGACCCCTCTTAAAAAGATAGCTTTCGATATAGGCGTAAGTGAGCGGATGGTGAAATATTATAAAAAATCAGCGCTGAATAAAATGCGAAAGGAATTAGAAAATAATGAGTATTAAAATGTTTCCGTCCAGAGATACAGTTTATGATATTTTAAATAATCAAAACAATTGCGAACAGCAGTTGCTTGATTTTTATAACGCTTATATTATGGCTGTTTCCTGTGTATCTGTGTATACCGATGCAGGCGATTATAAAAAGTATTATATTGAAGAATTGGAAAATGAAATAAAGAACAGAATAATAATTAAATTGCCTGTATTAAGAATTGCTGTAAGAGATAAATTGGATAACAATACTTTATTTAAAAAATCGTCAGAGGATGTTTGAATTTTGTTATTTGTTTTAGGGTACTTCAAAGCAATATTTTTTAAATAAGAAAGATTTTTTTATAATCATTTCCCTTTTTCGGAGTGACAACCTGTATTATGTAAATGAGGGCGCAAAAAAAGCGTCTTATGAACCTTGAAAAATATGCCTGTTGGCATTATAGAAAGCATACTGTAAAACAACAGGAGAGCGACGTTTGCTTAAACGCAGAAAGCAAAGGTACGACAGCCTTTGTACGCGATGATCCTTTTAAAAGACACTTGCCGTGGGCTTGGACGGTAAGCGGGTTAAGAAGTCAGCCCGTTGCAGTATGTCCCTGCGGAGGGGCTAAATACTCCGTCAGTTAAACAGAGTGTTGAAAAACAGGAGTGTAATTCTAATGAATGCGGCAAATAACGGTATTTCAAAAAGATTACTCAGTAATCAAAATCTCACAGTATCATTTTCCGAGGAGGAAACAGAGGATGTTAAAGCAAACATTTTTTCACTTCTTTTAAGCATATATAAATCCCGTATTGAATCGGAAGTCAAAGGCAGTATAAAAAGTCAAATTTGACAAAATAACTTTTGTGTGCTATACTCTCCGGCGAAATTCGAAAGGATTTACGAACCTTGAAAACCGAATAAAGTAGTTCAGGTGATTTCGTATAGTACATATTAAGAGGGAAGTCACATGAAAAGAGCAAATTGTTTATACAGGGTTTCAACAAAAAAGCAGGTATCCGTTGTGTCGGAGTTTGGCACATTAAAGGACGATATTCCTATGCAAAAGCAGGCATGCAGAGAATTTGCCGACAGCCACGGCTGGGTAATAGTTAAGGAGTTTGAGGAAAAAGGCGTATCCGGCTTTAAGATCTCGGCTAAAAACCGCGACGCAATACAGGATTTGAAAGAGGCGGCACTCAGAGGAGAATTTGAGGTTCTGCTGGTGTTTATGTTTGACCGAATAGGCAGAATAGATGATGAAACGCCGTTTGTGGTTGAATGGTTTGTCAAGCACGGAATTGAAGTGTGGAGCGTCCGGGAGGGCGAACAGCGCTTCGATAACCATGTAGATAAGCTTACCAATTACATAAGATTCTGGCAGGCGTCGGGTGAAAGTGAAAAAACCTCAATGCGCATTAAAACCCGTATGCACCAGCTTACCCTGGACGGAATATATACCGGCGGTCCGGTGCCGTTCGGATATAAGCTTGTAGGTACGGGAACCAAGAACCGCAAGGGCTGCGAAATTAACCGTCTTGAGATTGAAGAGGGCGAGGCTGAAATTGTTCGTATGATATTCAATAAATTCCGCTGCGACGGTTACGGTTCATATCGCATAGCTCAGATTCTTAACGATGCAAAGGTGAAAACGCATAACGGCAGTAAATTCCAAAGCAATTCAATATTAAGAATTCTTCACAACAAAATCTACATAGGCTACCTTGTTTCGGGCGACGCTGTATCGCCGTACATTCCCGAGCTACATATTATAGATAATGAGGAATATGAGTCGGTTCAGTTTATTTTGAATCAGAGAAGCCGCAAGGACGAGGAAAAGCGTCAGATTGCTATGAGCACCAAGGGTAAGGCAATGCTTTCGGGTAATGTATTCTGCGCCCATTGCGGACACAGACTTACGACTATTTGTTATAAGGACAGATATGAGCGCAGGGACGGCACGGTAAATGAAACCGTTGTTATTAAGTATTCCTGCTACCATAAAAGCAGAAAACTTTGCGAGTGCGACGGCGCTACAACTTACCGTGCGGATCAGGTTGACGCGATTGTTTCGGAGTTTATGAGGAATTTGTTTGAAATGCTTAAAAGTTCGCCGGACGAAGAGCTGCTTGAAAGAGCGTTTAGGAGGCAAAACGACGCTGACAGAGCCAACCGAAAAAAGGCTGAACAGGATCTGCAAAAGTCTTGCGTGCAGCTTGAGGAGTTACAGCTTGAAATCGGCAGAAGTCTGACAGGTGACAGCATTTTCTCAAAAGCCGACCTTTCAACCGCAATCCAAAGCTTAAAGCTGCATATTGATGAGTGTAAAAAGCAACTTTCGGAGTTTGAGGTTAAGGAAGAACAGGGAAAGGATGCGCTCGAAAAATTCAGACCCGCTTTCAGCAGATTTAAAAGCTGGGCGGATGAGTTTGATAATGCAACGCTGGAGCAAAAGAAGATGATAGCCGGTCAGCTTTTCAAACGGGTAGAAGTAGGACGGGACTATAAGATACATATTGTAATGAATATGACTTACAGACAGTTCTGCGAACAATGGCAGGAAACTTCGGAACTTTCGGCAGTGTAAAGGCTCTTTTTGACTGAACTAAATGGGCAGAAAACAGCGATATCGGAAACAAGCCTTTCCGGTATGTATATGCTACGAATGGTAGAGCATGCGGCTGTTAAACAGTTGCTCTAAACCGGAATAGAGCATAGAAAGTGGGAGTCTTTCGGAGGGCAAATGAGGTTAAATTTCGTCCAAATTTCTATATGAGCCCTAATAGCTCAGTCGGTAGAGCATGCGGCTGTTAACCGCAGTGTCACAGGTTCGAGTCCTGTTTGGGGCGCCAGAACACCCTTGAAACCAAGTGTTTCGAGGGTGTGTTTTTTTGGTAAAAATTTCCTGACTGCAAATTTCAATAATTTTTGCAGTCAAAAATATATTTGAAAAATTTTTTTAAAGGCATTTTTCAATTCTTATTTTGATTTTTCAGTTTTCCTCAAAATCTCTTCAAATTAATGCTTTGACTGCAAATTTGACTGCAAACTAAAAAATTTTTAATTTTTTTAATTGAAATATTAGAGTAATAAAAAAAGCATAAAAAAAGTTTGACTGCAAAATTAAATTTTTTTGCAGTCAAACTATTGTAATGTAACAGCCCAACAAATTTGTTGGACTTCGTTTGTTTTAATAATATATAGCTTCCAATTTTTCCATGCATGCTTTTTGGTGTTTGGGCAACAAGTGAGAATATTTATTGAGCGTTGTAGAAATATTTGAGTGACCGAGTGTGCGGGACACCATAAGAATATCCATGCCATTTTCAATGCAACGAGTAGTAAATGTATGCCGTAAAGTGTGAAAGTTTGCATCCTCAATTCCGGCGATTTCCATTACTTCTTGATAGTACTTATAAAATACTCTTGGCTCAATAGGTTTGTTTTTTGTACCGACAAAAACGAAATCCTCTTCTGAGTGATCGAAACGGTTTTCCTTTTTCCATTCAATCATTTTATCTTTATAGGCTTTTAATTCTTTGGCGAAACTATCGAACATATAGACATCTCGTATAGAAAATTTTGTTTTTGGTTCGCTTAATCCCAAAACTGTCGAATTATCCGCGCTTGTGTCTTTGTTGAATTGACGGGTAAATTGCTTACTGATATGGATTATGCCTTCGTCGAAGTCGATGTCTTTCCATTGTAATCCGAGAATTTCACCCTTACGGCATCCGGTATATAATGCAAAGACTACTGCAAACATTATTGGTCTCGGATAATTTCGGGCCGCTTCGAGGAGTCGGTGTTCCTCATCAACAGATAATGCAATAGTTTCCTTAACGCCGGATTTCGGTATTTTGACACCGGTTGCAGGATTTCTTAATAGAATACCGTTTTTAATTGCCTGATTAAAAATAAGACTAAGATAATTTCTTATATTGATAAGACTCTTCTCTCCAAGACCATCAGGATTAGCTTTGCTTCTTGCTTTTTTGCTGATGAAATCTTGAACGCAGGCGTTTGTTACCTCTGATAATTTCATTTTGCCAAATCTGTCACTGAGATGAGTATTAATGATTGAAAGATATCCGCCATATGTACTGTTTCTCACACCAACAGAGGAATAGGTTTCCAAGCAGGTGCGTGCCCATTGTTCAACGGTAATCTTATCTGCTTTAAGAACATCGGTTATTTTGGCAGATTTAGCATCTTCAATTTGCTTAAGCTTGGTCTTTAGTCTATCGCGGACTTCCGATTGTGTCTTGCCATAAATGTAAACAGATTCTCCGTCAACCATGAGTCGAATTGCCCATCTTCCGTCTGCATGTTTTTGCGGTTTGTAGCTACTTGTTGATTTTCCCATGATAATATTCCTTTCTTAAAATTCTTTTTGATTGTCTCGAATCCACTGATCTTTATATACTATATCACAAAAATTAGCAAATTTTGATGTGTTGTGAAAAAATAGAAGAAATCAGGTGAAAACTATAACGAATTAGTAAAATGACAGTATGAAAGCCGCCGGGTTAAAGAACGTTCTATTTGCAAAAATCCTGCCATCGCAAAAAATTTGCGAACCTATTTAAAATTGCTTGATTTTCACCGCAAAATTGCATATAATATAACTATTTGCTTTTCAACATCCATAGGCCT
>ERZ772821.1634-NODE-1634-length-13070-cov-14.851095_pt1 | contig 13070 bp, 9 predicted proteins | sample MGYA00580859_ERZ772821 | MGnify/ENA primary metagenome ERZ772821 (study PRJEB29015, sample SAMEA2737674) | human gut metagenome | biome: human gut; feature: human-associated habitat; material: faeces | place: China | collected 2012 ...
TATATCAGATGTGAGATGACTCCCACCTCTGCAGGTGGTGAGCAACAAAATTATATCAGTGGTGGGATTTTATGGCAGATATCATGGAAACAAATCCGGATAATAGTCCTGTATGTGTGGATCTGCGCCCGGTTTTTCATTTGGATTAAAAAAATATCTTCAAAATTTAACATAAACAATCAATTCTGAACATTGACGATTCCCACCTTTTTATGTCAAAATAAGTATAACGGACGAAGTAGGACTGCCGGGCGTGAAACACCGCCTGGTTTTCCGTGTTTACAAGAAAATACAGGGAGGAAAGAAAATGGCAAAGAAAAGAAAATGCGGCGTGCTGCTTCCAATCAGTAGCCTGCCTTCAAAATATGGAATCGGATGTTTTGACAAAAAAGCATATGAATTTGTAGATGCACTGAAGGCTGCCGGCCAGAGTTACTGGCAGATCCTGCCGCTGGGGCCGACCAGCTATGGAGATTCTCCATACCAGTCCTTCTCCACTTTTGCTGGAAATCCATATTTTATCAGCCTGGAAGAGCTGATAAAAGAAGGGGTTCTCACCAAAAAAGAATGTGACAGTGTTGATTTTGGAGATAATGAGGCAAGTGTTGATTATGCAAAATTATATGAAGGACGTATGATCCTTCTTCGTAAAGCATATGAACGAAGCAACATCTATATGGATCCGGAATTCCGTAAGTTCCAGGAAGAAGAGGCATGGTGGCTGAAAGATTATGCACTCTTTATGGCAGTGAAGAAGCGTTTCGGCGGTGTACAGTGGAGTGAATGGGCAGAAGATATTCGCCTTCGCTGGCAGAATGCTCTGGATTATTACAGAGAAGAAATGTATTTCGAGATTGAATTCCAGGAATATATGCAGTTCAAATTCCGCCAGCAGTGGATGAAACTGAAAGCTTATACCAATGAAAAAGGAATCCAGATCATTGGTGATATTCCAATCTATGTGGCAATGGACAGTGCGGATACCTGGGCAAACCCATGGCTCTTCAAACTCGATGAGAAAAACTGCCCGACACAGGTGGCCGGATGCCCTCCGGATGGATTTTCCGCGACTGGTCAGCTCTGGGGAAACCCGCTGTATAACTGGGAAGTGCATCGCAACTCCGGATATGAATGGTGGATCAAACGAATTGCCAATTGTTTCCGTCTGTATGATGTTGTAAGGATTGATCATTTCCGTGGATTTGATGAATACTATGCAATTCCTTATGGTGATGCGACAGCAGAAAATGGATGGTGGGAAAAAGGACCTGGAATCGATCTGTTCCGTGCTATTTCCGCAAGTCTTGGTGACAGGGAGATCATCGCAGAAGACCTTGGATATATGACAGACAGTGTTAAGAGACTGGTAGAAGAGAGTGGCTATCCGAATATGAAGGTTATTGAGTTTGCCTTTGATGAGCGTGATACCGGAAATGCCAGCGACTACCTGCCACACAACTATCCAAGAAACTGCGTTGTTTATACGGGAACACATGATAATGAAACACTGCTTTCCTGGCTGGAGGATATCACTCCGGCAGAGAGACGGCAGGTGCGTAAATATCTGAATAATTTCAAGGACTCCGGTAAGGAACTGTGTAACGACCTGATCTGTCTGGTAATGCAGAGTGTTGCGAATCTCTGTATCGTGCCGATGCAGGATTATCTGGGACTCGATAATTCCGCACGAATGAATCAGCCATCCACACTTGGAAAGAACTGGAAGTGGAGATTAAAAGAAGGACAGTTCACGGCAGAACTTCAGAAAGAAATGCTGGAACTGGCAACACGCTACGGAAGAAGATAATAAAGATCATTCAAGAACGTCAGGCAACTGGCGTTCTTTTTTCTTCTGTAAATGATACAGATGACAATAAAATTATACTATGCTAAAATGAGCACAGAAGATTGTAGCTATTCGGAAATGAGGAATAATAGAATGAAAAAATCCATAGAAAAAATAACATATTGTTTTGTAATAATAGCTGCATTGTTTGTATCATTTGTGTCATTTGTTGAGCCTCTTGTTATGAAAGATATAAATATAACAAAAGTAATACTGGTGTTGCTATGCTATGCAGCAGTATTTGCAGGAAGCCTGACACTGTTCCGGCGATTATCGGAGAGAACACTGTACTACCTGACCATAGCAGGGATATTCGCAGCGGTTATTGTGCAGACATATATTGTTTTTCATATGCGACTGGTTCCGGAAGTGGATCTGAATCATATTTATGATTATTGTGTAGATATGGTGGAGACAGGGAAAATCAGTTTCGGCGAATCGAAGTACTTTGCTTATAATACAAATAATATTCCACTGGCAATCGTAATCTACTATGTATTCCGTATGGCAGCATTTACAGGTATGGATTACCGGATTGCGGCTGGATTGTTTAATGTGCTGTTGATCCTTGTTATGTATGTATCTGCATTCCTTATTTTAAAAAAAGTTACTACGATTCGAACAACCGCGGTATATATGGTATTACTTCTTACGAATCCTTCTTTTTACGCATACGCGTCTTATTATTATACTGATACGATATCAGCCGGACTGGTTATGGCCGGTGTAGGTTTTATTATTTACGGCTGTTACAAGAAAAAAAATCACTGGAAGATGATACACTTTCTTGCTGCCGGATTTCTGATCGGGTTTGCAACCTGCATTCGTGTAACCAGCATTTTTATAGTACTTGCGGCTGGCGTCTGGATCTTGCTGAATAAGTATTGGAAAAAGTTACTTACATTTGGGATTCCACTGGTATGTGGTCTGCTGATTTTTCAGTTGGCATGGGGTGGAGTATATCGTTACCATGTAGACATGGATACTTATGATTCGGCGATTACGATTGAGCATTTTCTGATGATGGGAAGCCATGGCAATGGAACGTACAATGTAAAAGATATGAGGTTTACACGCAGTTTTCCGACACATGAAGAAAAAGTGGAAAATAATAAAAAGGTCTATCTTGAACATCTTCGTGAGAATGGAGTGCTGGGGAATCTGAAGCTTGCCATAAAGAAAGAAGCAATTGTATGGGGAATCGGTACACATGGATATACTCAATACACAAAAAATGTAGTGGAAAAAACAACCTGCTATGACTGGCTCGTTGGTAAAAGATCCGGTTTGTTCAGAACATATATGCAGGCTTACAATATAGTATTGTATGTTCTGATCCTGTCTGGCGTGTGTTGCACATTTCGTAAGAAAAAAACAGACAAATACAGCTGGATCCTGGCAATCTACTGGTGTGGTGCGCTTGTCTTTTATATTTTCTGGGAGGCGCATCCGAGGCAGTCAGTAAGTATATTGCCTTTATTGACTATGCTGGCTGTTCCATGGATAGAAAGAAGTTGTATTGTCCGTGATTAAGATTTATACTTAAGATATTTTCAGAAGATTAAAGGAGTAATTCTCATGCAGACAGCCAAAGATTATTTGCATGTTTTTCTTGATATGGGCGATGCACTGTTAAACAGCGGTGCAGAGATCTTCCGGGTGGAGGATACACTGAATCGAATGGGCTATGCCTGTGGTGCTACTCAGATGAATGTTTTTGTGATCACATCCAGTATTGTCATTACGATGGAATTTCCGGGAGACGGAGCGCGTACACAGACTCGCCGGGTACGGGAAGATGGCGGAAATGATTTTACCAAGCTGGAGCAGTTAAATGACTTGAGTCGTCGTTTTTGCAGGCAGCCTGTTTCTGCCACAGAACTTCGAAAAGAATTTGATAAGATCAATGCAGACAGACCAAAGCCACTCTGGAAACTTTTTGGAAGCCTTCTGGCGGCCAGTAGTTTTGCACTTTTTTATGGTGGAAGTATTTCGGATGCGATTGCGGCAGGACTTGGGGCTGTTTTGATCTGGGCATTACAGCAATATTTTCGACCAGTGTGTATGAATGAAGTGACGTTTCAGTTTGCTGCTTCTTTTCTGACAGGATGTGTTATTTGTGGACTTGTTTTGCTTTGCCCGTTCCTTCATATGGATAAGATTATGATTGGGGACATTATGCTTTTGATTCCAGGTCTTATGTCAACAAATGCTATCCGGGATGTGCTGATTGGTGATACACTTTCCGGAATTATCCGTCTGATTGCGGCATTGCTTCTGGCGGCCGCACTGGCACTTGGATTTATGGGGGCAATTCTTCTGTTTAGGAGGCTGGGGCTTTGAACACAACAATTGTAATACAGCTGATTACCGGAGCCCTTGGTTCCGTGGGATTTGGAATTCTCTTCCATATGAAAAAGAAATACCTGCCTTTGGCAGCAGCTGGTGGATTTATAAGCTGGATGGTGTTTCTTCTCGGAAAAGGACTTTGGGGAAATGTCTTTCTTCCGTCATTGCTGGCAGGCTTTATTGTAGATGTGTATGCGGAAATTCTTGCAAGAATCTGTAAAGAAACGTCTACATCCTTTTTTGTAACTTCTGTTATTCCGTTGATTCCCGGAAGTACACTTTATTACTGCATGAACAGTATAGTGGAAGGGAACACGGTACAGGCACTGGAATATGGAAGGGATACTTTTCTCTTTGCATTTGGAATTGCAGCGGGAATGAGTATTGCGTGGGCAATCTGCTATTTCCTCAGAAGTATAAAGAAGAAATAGAATCAGGGCTGCGGTCACTGTCAGGTGATTGCGGCCCTGTAAATTTATAATATTATTCAGCAAGATAATAAACAGAAGAGTATGGCGGCAGGGTCAGGACGATCTTGCCGTCTTTTATTCCCTTTGTGGCACTTTTTCGTTTCTGGGTTCCGCCATAAACAGCGAGATTGCTGTTCAGGAGTTCTTTTAATTTCTGTGCATCAGAAATGTGCAGTTCATATACCTGTTCCTGGTCGGAAAAGTTAAAAAGAGAAATCATACGCTCTTTTTTGCTGCAGCGTTCAAATACATAGATGCAGCATCCTTCCTGATGGCAGTCGATCCACTGGAAACCATCTGCTTCATAATCTTTTTCCCAGAAAGCAGAGTGTTCCAGATACAATTTATTCAGGTCTTTCATGAAACGGGCGAATCCAGCATGAAGTGGATAATCCAGAAGCATCCAGTCCTGCTCGCGTTTTTCATCCCATTCACGGAACTGTCCGATTTCATTTCCCATGAAATTCAGCTTTTTGCCCGGATGCGCATACATGTACATATACAGAGAACGCGCCTGTGGGAATTTGTATTCATAGTCGCCGCTCATTTTCTGCATGATCGTTGCTTTGCCGTGAACAACTTCATCGTGAGACAGCGGGAGCAGGAAACGGGCATCATAGTAGTACATCATGGAGAATGTCAGTTTGTGATAGTTTTCCGGGCGGTATTCCGGTGCGGTACGGAAGTAATTCAGCGTATCGTTCATCCATCCCATATCCCATTTATAATCAAAACCAAGGCCGCCCTGATCGACAGGATCGGTTACTTTGGGGAAAGAAGTGGAATCTTCGGCAGCAAGAATTACAGAAGGATGCATACACTTCAGTTCCTGATTCATATACTGCAGGAATTCTACAGCATTGAGGTTGACGCCTCTTGCCGGATCGCCCTGCCAGTAGATGGCGCGGCTGATCGCATCCATACGGATACCATCCATATGGAATTCGCTGATCCAGTAGTTTGCACAGGACTGCAGGAAGCTTCGGGTCTCGCCGCGGGAATGCATGAAGTTGCAGCTTCCCCATTCACTGACACCAACCGCAGAGTTCGGATATTCATAAAGTGCGGTTCCATCGTAATTCGCAAGGCCATAAGCATCTACGGCAAAGTGAACCGGAACAAAATCCATCAGTACGCCGATGTTATGTTTGTGACAGGCATCGATGAAGGCCTTCAGCTGATCAGCTGTTCCGTATCGGGAAGTCGGACTGAAAAAACCGGTTGCCTGATAGCCCCAGGATTCATCACATGGATATTCATTCAGAGGCATGATCTCCAGATAGTTATAGCCATTTTTGACCAGATATGGAATCAGAATATCAATCATTTCTTCATAGTTATACCAGTCATCTGCTTTGTCAGAAGGCTTGCGAAAAGAACCAAAATGAATTTCGTAAATGTTCAACGGTTTTTTTCGGCAGTCGCTGCGGTTTTGCAACCACTGGCTGTCTTTGAATTTGTATTTTGACATGTCACGAATGATAGAGGCACTGCTTGGGCGAAGCTCCATGCCAAATCCATACGGATCGCAATGATCGACTGGATTACCGTTACGGTCATAAATCTTATATTTATACATCTGACCGGCTTTTGCCTGTGGAACATAGCATTCCCAGAAATTACCGTCAGAAACTTTGTTCATTTCCCATTCCTGCCAGTCATTGAATTCTCCGATCAGAGTGATGCGGGAGGCTGAAGGTGCAAAAGTACGAAAAGTTACGCCTTTTTCTTCAACATGGGCACCAAGATATTTATAAGCATCAAAAATTTTTCCTGTATAAAATCCATAAAAATCCATCATATTCTCCTTGTAGATAATAGACATTAGTTGCTTTTTTGAGTATACTAAAAGGTAAAAGTGCGGAGTAATCCGCAGGTATTATAGTTACTTTATACTAAAGAAACAGGGGGATTGTCCACCGACGATTTGGCATAAGCGGTGGATAACCGACGATTTATAAAATCTGTCGGAAAAAGGAGAACAGGAAACATGGATATCAGAATAGAAAAAACAGAGAGAGCGATCCGAAATGCATTTCTGGAATTGCGTGCAGCGAAGCCACTGGAGAAAATTACGGTGAAAGAGCTGTGCAGCCTGGCATGCATCAATAAATCAACTTTTTACAGTCATTATGAGGATATTTATGCACTTTCACAGATGCTGGAGTCAGAGACGATCACGACAGTGATCAAAAATATTTCCAGTCAGCAGGAATCACCGTTTAAAGATCCGGATGTGTTCACAAGAAATTTATATATGGCTCTGGTATCGAATCATTCACTGATCAATATTTTGTTTTCCGGAACAGAAAAAAGTCATCTAGGTGACTGTCTGGAAACAGAATTGAAACGGCTGATCGTGGAAAAATATCCGCAGTATGAGACTGATCCGGAGAAAGATATCATGCTTTCCTTCTGTATTCAGGGATGCTTTCATGCGTATCTGAATAATCAGAAAAATGATCTGGATACACTGATCCATGTCAGTGAGACGATCGTGCGAAAACTGGCCCCTTTGTATATAGAAGAAAGAAGAGAAGATGAATGAAAAAACTGGTTATTGGAATTCTGGCACATGTAGATGCCGGAAAGACAACTCTGTCAGAAGAACTTCTGTATCTGTGCGGTGAGATCCGAAAGATTGGCCGTGTAGATCATGGAGATGCTTTTCTTGACACATATGAACTGGAAAAAGAACGAGGGATTACGATTTTTTCCAAGCAGGCGCTGCTAAAAACAGAAAATATGGAAGTGACGCTTTTGGATACACCGGGACATGTGGATTTTTCAGCTGAAATGGAACGTACGCTGCAGGTCCTCGATTATGCGATTCTGGTGATCAATGGAATGGACGGTGTGCAGAGTCATACGATGACTTTGTGGAGACTTCTGGAGCGATATCAGATTCCGACATTCCTGTTTGTCAATAAGATGGATCAGCAGGGGACAGATCACGATGCATTGCTGAATGATCTGAAACAGCATCTTCATGAAAATTGTGTGGATTTTGGGAGAACACAGGATACGGATTACGGAATGTATGAACTTACTCCAGAGCAGCTGGAAAACATTGCAGTCTGTGAGGAAGACATTCTGGAAACATACCTGGAAACAGGCATCGTCGAAGACCGTGACATTGCACGACTGATCGTACAGCGAAAAATCTTCCCGTGTTATTTCGGATCGGCACTTAAAGAAAAAGGTGTAAAGGATTTCTGGAATGGCGTGCAGAAATATACGGCAGAACCAAAGCGGCCGACGGAATTTGGCGCAAAAGTGTTCAAGATTGCAAGAGATGAACAGGGAAATCGTTTTACGTATATGAAAATCACAGGAGGCAGTCTTAAAGTAAAGACACTGCTTTCTTCAAATTCAAACGGACAGAGTCTGCCGGGGCGTAAAGCAGAAGAGGCTGCCTGGGAAGAAAAGGCAGATCAGATTCGTCTGTACTCTGGAGCAAAATATGAACTGACATCGGAAGCTGAAGCCGGAACAGTCTGTGCGGTGACAGGACTTACGAGAACCTATCCGGGAGAGGGACTGGGAATTGAACAGGAGTCAGAACTTCCGATACTGGAACCTGTCCTGAATTACCAGATTATCCTTCCGGATGACTGCGACCCACATCAGATGCTCCAAAAGCTGCGTCAGCTGGAGGAGGAAGAACCGCAGCTTCACATTCTGTGGGACAGTCAGTTTTCTGAGATTCATGCACAGCTTATGGGAGAAGTGCAGATTGAAATCTTGAAAAAATTGATCTGGGATCGTTTTCATGTAGCTGTGGAATTTGGTGCCGGAAGTATTGTTTATAAAGAAACGGTTGCAGAGCCGGTAGAAGGTGTGGGACATTTTGAACCGCTCCGTCATTATGCAGAAGTACATCTTCTGATCGAACCGGGGGAACCAGGAAGCGGATGCCAGTTCTTTACTGCATGCAGTGAGGATGTACTTGCACGAAACTGGCAGAGACTGATTCTGACGCATCTTGAAGAAAAGGAGCATATTGGTGTATTGACTGGATCGCCACTGACTGATGTGCAGATTACGATTCTTACCGGAAGGGCACATGCGAAACATACGGAGGGTGGTGACTTCCGACAGGCAACTTACCGTGCGGTACGTCAGGGACTTCGCAAAGCAAGAAATATTCTTCTGGAACCGTATTATGAATTCCGACTGGAAGTACCGGCAGAGATGATAGGACGAGCAATGTCAGATGTCCAGAAGATGCAGGGAACGTTTGATGCACCGGAGGTAGAGGGCGAAACTGCAATTCTCAAAGGGACTGCGGCTGTCGCTCAGATGCGGGATTATCAGAAAGAAGTGGTTTCCTACACACATGGAACAGGAAAACTTTTTTGCAGCCTCAAAGGATATGCGCCATGTAAGAATCAGGATGAAGTGGTACAGAATATTGGATATGATCCGGAAGCGGATCTGGAAAATCCGACCGGATCTGTATTTTGCGCGCATGGAGCTGGTTTTGTTGTTCCCTGGGATCAGGTGGAAGCTTATATGCATCTGCAAAGTGGTGTGGATATGGATGAACTGGACAGTGAAAGCTGGTATGAGGATGTGGAAAGTGCGCAAAATCTGGGTACAGCGGTGGATAACACAAACATTTCCGGAAATATCAGTGGAAAAAACGGAAAGTTTTCTTACAGCGGAAGCTATGAAGAAGAGGAAGAACTGCAGGCTATTTTTGAACGTACTTTTGGGCCGATGAAGCGTGACCGTACTGCTTTCCAGAAAAAGACCGTACACAGTTCGACGCCGGCTACCCGTTACAGAGCAGGGAAACCGCGACAGGAAGAATATCTGCTGGTGGATGGATACAATATCATCTTTTCCTGGGAAGAACTGAATGAACTTGCAAAGGAAAATATTCATGCTGCATGCGACAAATTGATGGATATCTTAAGTAACTATCAGGGGTATCGTAAATGTACGCTGATTCTTGTTTTTGATGCCTACAAAGTGGAGGGACATGTGGAAGAAATCATTCCGTATCATAATATCTATGTGGTTTACACGAAAGAGGCCGAGACAGCAGACCAGTATATTGAAAAGACGGTCCACAGGATCGGCAGACAGTATCAGGTAACGGTTGCGACTTCTGATGGGCTGGAACAGGTCATCATTATGGGACAGGGCGCCCACAGAATCTCTGCACAGGGATTGAAGAAAGAGATAGAAGATACGGAAAAAACTGCCAGAGAAGAATGGCATCAGCGCAGACAGAGCAGCAAAACGTATCTGTTTGATCATATGTCAGAGGAGATGCAGGAGCAAATGGAAAAAATCCGTCTGGGAGAAAATAAATGATCTATTTATATAAAAGAAACAAAACAGGAATCTGCATTGACCGTGTATATGGATACGATACGATCGTAGAACTTCCGGATATGCTGGAAGGCTTTCCGGTGACGGAGTTGGGAGCGTATATTTTTTCGGACCATATCGATTCGACAGAATTAAAAATGATGCAGGAAAAAGAAAATTTTTGCACAGAGAACGGCAGGGCGACACGACCTGAGGATGATATGCCGCAAGCTGCGGGAAATCGTGTAGAAGAAATCCGTCTTCCACGTCAGCTCAGGAAGATTGGCCGGTATGCTTTTTATAACTGTTTTCATCTTAAGAAGCTTACGTTCTATGGAAAAATGCAGGACCTGGGTGCAGGAGCACTTACCGGCTGCCACAGGATGGAACAGATTGCGGTGGAGACCGATGAAAAGGGAGAATCCAGTTTACGGGATTTCCTGACAGAGCTTCCGGAGACACTATGCGTTGACATAACGATAGATGGGGAATATGGAAGGTTCTGGTTTCCGGAATTTTTTGAAGAAGGTGTGGAAAACACGCCTGCCAGGATCCTGGAAAATCATGTGCATGGAAGCGGAATTCGTTATCGAAACAGTTTCGTACATAAAAAGATCAATACGTTGGAATACGACCGGCTATTTCCATATGCAGTTGCCTGGGAACAGGAGCGGATCGTATTGAATCTGGCACTGGACCGAATTCTTTATCCGGTAAGCATGACAGATGAGGCAAAAGAAAAGTATCTCATATATATAAAGGAACACATACAGCAGGCAATAAGGCTTCTGGGAGAACAGAAAGCATATGATTCCATGCAGCGTATCCTGAGGAAACTTGCGCCAGATCGGGCAGAAACAGAAAAGATGCTTGAAACGGCACGGAGTGCGAATGATTCCAGATGTGTCAGCATTTTAATGAATGAACTACAGAAACATGGAAGAAAACAGAGAAAGGCATTTGAACTGTGAAAAAAGAGTACAGGGGCAAATTTGGAAATTTTGTTCACGAAGAGAGAAAAAAAGAAGAAGAAACTTTGGAAATCTGCGAGGACATTCTGAAAAACTCCAGAAATGAGATGGCTGTTGCCATGCGTTTTCTCCAAAGTGCATTCGGGGCACTGCGTCCGACTGTTTCGGGTGAGACAGATGTTATGGGAACTGACGGGAAACTGCTTTTTGCTTCGCCGACATGGCTTTTGAATACATTTATGCAAAACAAAGTATGGATCAATCGTATGTATCTGCATGAACTGCTTCATTGTCTGTTTTGTCATCTCTGGAATCGCAAAGTAAAAGAAGAAAGTGATCAGAGACTCTGGAACCTGGCGGCAGATATTGCAGTAGAGAATGTCATGGATGACCTTTATGAGAAAGCGGTCTATATCCGACCGAACAGTTTCCGAAGAGAAAAGTACCGCCAGTGGAAGGAAAAAAAGAACGTTCTTACAGCCGATGCGATGTTTTATCTGTTGATGGAATGCGAAGAAAACGAGATTATCCGATTGGAGCAGGAATTCAGGCGTGACGATCATCATTTCTGGTATACACCGCAGAATCGCAGTGGAATGGCGAGTCACCAGAAAGAATGGGAAGAGATGCGACGCAAGATGCAGACGGAGATTGAACTTTTTTCAAAAGAAGCGGCAGGTGATTCTCCGGGACTTGTGGAGCATTTGCAGGCAGAGAACCGGAAGCGTTATGACTACCGGGAGTTTCTGCGGAAGTTTTCGGTTCTAAAAGAAGAGATGCAGGTGGATATGGATTCCTTTGATCCGATCTACTATAATCTGGGATTGGAATTATATGGAAATATGCCTCTGATCGAGCCTTTGGAAACAAAAGAGATGAAGAAAATCGAAGACTTTGTGATTGTTTTGGATACATCGATGTCCTGTAACGGCAGCCTGATCCGTCGTTTTCTGGAGGAAACGTACAGTGTGCTGTCTGAGTCGGAAAGTTTTTTCCGTAAGATTCAGGTACATATCATTCAGTGTGATGAAAAGATTCAGGATGATCAGGTGATTCATGATCAGCGGGAGATGGAGGCGTATCTCCAGGACTTTACAATCCGGGGATTTGGCGGGACAGATTTTCGTCCGGCATTTGCCTATGTGGATCAGCTTCTGAAAATGGGCAGCTTTCAGCGGCTGCGAGGACTTCTGTACTTTACAGATGGATATGGGATGTTCCCGGCGAAGATGCCGCCGTATGATACGGCATTCATTTTTATGAAAGATGATTATCGGGATGTGGATGTGCCGCCATGGGCGATCAAGTTGATACTGGATACCAAGGCACTGGAAAGAGAGAGGACAGCAGAGCATTATGAATATTAAACAGGCAAAACAGGAAATCATAGATACTGTACAGGCGTATCTTCTGAAAAACGAGTATGATGAATATGTGATACCACGGGTACATCAGAGACCGGTACTTCTTCTGGGAGCACCGGGAATCGGAAAGACACAGATCATGGAACAGGCAGCCAGAGAGTGTGGTGTGGCACTGGTCGCTTATACGATCACACATCACACCAGACAGAGTGCGATCGGTCTTCCATTTATCTCTAAGAAAGAATATGGAGGCAGGGAATATTCAGCGACAGAGTACACGATGAGTGAGATTGTGGCGAGCATTTATGACCGTATGAGAGAAACCGGACTTACCGAGGGAATTCTGTTTATCGATGAGATTAACTGTGTTTCAGAGACACTGGCTCCAGCGATGCTGCAGTTTCTGCAGTGCAAAACTTTTGGAAATCATGAAATTCCAAAAGGCTGGGTGATCGTAGCAGCAGGTAACCCACCGGAATACAACAAATCCGTCCGTGATTTTGATGTTGTTACACTGGATCGTGTCAAGAAGATCACAGTAGAACCGGATTATCGTGTCTGGAAAGAATATGCATTCAAAGAAAATATTCATCCTGCAATTCTTTCTTATCTGGAACTTCGAAATAACTGTTTCTATCAGATGGAAACAACGATTGATGGCAAACAGTTTGCAACGCCGCGTGGCTGGGAAGATCTGTCAAGAATCATGGAAGTTTATGAGAAGATTGACAAGAATATCACGGCAGAT
>ERZ772821.1638-NODE-1638-length-13061-cov-7.573581_pt1 | contig 13061 bp, 8 predicted proteins | sample MGYA00580859_ERZ772821 | MGnify/ENA primary metagenome ERZ772821 (study PRJEB29015, sample SAMEA2737674) | human gut metagenome | biome: human gut; feature: human-associated habitat; material: faeces | place: China | collected 2012 ...
GCAAAACCTGTAAAAACTCGAAAAAGTGGCGTTCAGCCACTTTTTCGACACTCTGAGGCAGGCATGGGTTCATGCCTGCCGGAAAATGCGTACTCTTAGTATCCCTTCGCCAGATCGATAATGCTCCCGTCCACCGCGTTGATGGTCAGCAGGCAGGGTCGTTGACCTTCCATGCCAGTTCTTCCCGGTTCGCTGCCATCCTTCATGGTCTGCCATTGATTTCCATAAAAGCTCCATACCGGGATGAGTAGCCCGTTCGTGACGCTGTTTTGCTCCCGGACGCGGCGCAGCTCAAGGCGTATTTCCTCCACAGTGATGCCGTATTGTTCAATCAGCTCATCCATAAACTGTCCTGCTTCGTTCTGGGTATTGGGCGTATAGACGATGGGTGCCATCTTCTTGAATATGTCCATAATATCGCTAAAGGGTAGAAGTTGCGCTTGCTCTACCACCGTATCCGTTACCTCTATGGGAGAGCTCCAGAGTACACTTTGTATTCCGTCATTGGTGATGAACATAGTCATGCTCTCATAGGGCCATTGCGGGGCATACCTGTCGGGTTGCTCATCCATATTGATGCCGCTGTCTGCGGCACAGGGGATGCCATCCACCTTGCGAAGGCACTCTAGTGTATAGCCATAGTTTGAGGTTTCCACGGTACGGGTTTCCAGCTCGGGGTTGAAAGCATCATAATCGCATTCGAGATACATTTGGTGTACTTCCATACCCGTCCCTTCCAGCAGTTCCTCCGCCATAGTGCGGGCTTGGGCGGGGGTGTATATGAGCTGGCCGTGTGCCTCCTTTGGGACGACACTTTCATCTTCTATCAACAGGCTGGGAACACATTTCCACCGGCCTGTTTCCATATAGGCAAAGACATCGTAATACATGGTTGCCAGAGAGCCCGCAGCCAGCCCCGACCAGCCGCCATCGTATTCATAGATGATTGGCTCTGTAAGTCCGTTGTTGTTCTCCACCCTAAAATGCCGTTTTTCACTGCGGGCTTCAATACCCATATAGGAGCCCACGAGCTTGTTCATGGGGTCTACCACCGGGATGCTGTAAAAACTGCCGTCCACCTGAACAGGATCACTGCTCTCCGGGGCGGTCAGGTATTGCTTCTTCAGCTCCGCATTTATCAGGTCGAACTGCTTTTGGCCAACCGGGTCGTCTATGTATTCCTCGCTCATTTTGAGCTTTTCATTTTCCAGTATCTCTTTCTCTATCTCGCTCTTGGTTCTGCGAATAGAGGCGTCCATCATCACATCACCCCCGCAGAGCTTGTCAAAAAACGCTTTGGCGATCTCCTCGGAAAAATCTACCGCCTTCACCCGCAGCACCGGCATGGCGGCTGCATCGGGCAGTATCACAGGCGCATCCACCTGTATGGCAAGCCGCCCGTCCAGCGCGGTTTCGCTGTATTCCACCCATTCCGCCGCCCCGGTCTGCGCCCGGAGTGAAGGAGACTGATCGGGGTTTGCCGTTTCCGGCGCAGCCTGCGCCTTTTCAATGAAAGCGTCCGCGTCCTTTTGTACCACGATGGGCGCTTCCGGAGTCTGCTGACAGCCGGTGAACAGGCTGAGCGCAATCGTTGCCGACAGTAATATACTGATCGCTCTTTTCATTGCATTGCCCTCCTTAATAGCCCAAAGTCCTGTCGATGATGCTGCCGTCGATGGCGTTGACGGTAAGGCAGGGTTCGTTGGGATCGTCGGATATAGCCACGCTGCCGTCTTCAAAGGTATATGTGCTCTTGCCAAAGAAATCCCACACGGGGATGACGATGCCGGAGCCGCCCCGGGTCGCAGGGTCGAGTACTCTCATAAGCCCAAGCTTCGCCCGGTTTATATCTATTCGTCTGGTCAATCCCTCCTGTATATGGGCATTTACCACGATGATCATCTTCTCGAATATCTCCGCCACGCTGGCAAAATCCAGCAAAGCGGTATCCTCCGTGACCACTTCGCTCACCTCATAGGGGTTGACCCATTCCATACTGGCAATGCCCCTGTCCGTTACCAGGAATGTCATGCTCTCGTTGGTCCAGCCCCAGAGGTAGCCGCCCTTTCCGGCGTCTGCGCCACCGCCCGCATTGCCTGAAAGGTCGCCGGATACGAAGTTGAAGGCAGTTTCGCCTATGGCCCTGGTGAATTGCAGCCGGTATGCCTTTTGTAGACTGCCATTGATGTTCCCATAGACGGTATCCGTACATTGATGCGCATACCCGGATACGCCCATATTTTCAAGAAAATCTGCCGTCATCCTAGCCGCCTGTTCCGGGGTGAGGACGAGCTCCGGCAGCGGGTCAGGGTCGCCCAGCTCGGCGATTCCCCGCTCAAGCTCGCACTTTATTCCAGTGTTGAAAGTGTTACCCATTGTGGGAAAGCCGCTATCAGAGGCCATATAGGAAAGAGTATAGCTGTTGTATTCGCTGTCGTTGGTGACGGTAAAGCTCCTGTACCGGCCGTCCGACCCGTCCGAAATAAGGTACATGTATTCATCGCCATTGGGCCGAGTGCGGAACGCTACCGGTGCTTCCACCAGCCCCTCGCCGTCCGGCAACTCTGCCATGGCCTTTTGATATTTCTCAATGCTGCCCTGAAGCTGCTGCTTTTGCTGCTCGTCGGTTTCCAACGCAAGCTGTTTTTGCCATTCCAATATCTGCTGCCGGTATCCCTCTTTACTGTTGAGCACCTCGCCAGAATAGGTTGTTTGTCCGTCAAACAGTGCTGCGGCATACAGGGCGCATTCCGCCTCAGTAAAAGCATGGCTCGCCACCTTCGCCGTGGTGAAGCCGCCCGTATCGGGAGATAGAATCGCAGCATCCACATGCACTTCAAGGGTACCCTGGGCGTTGGTCAGGGGCGCATCGAGGGAATACCGCTCCTCGGCGGCGATCTGCTCTGAAACCGTTTGCCCGGCATTGTCGCCGGATACGGCTTTCTCAATCATCTGCTCATGGCTCTTACCAATCACGATGGGCGCTTCCGGGGTCTGCTGGCAGCCGGTGAACAGGCTAAGCGTAATCGTTGCCGACAGTAATATACTGATCGCTTTTTTCATTGCGCTGCCCTCCTTAATAGCCTAAATCCGGGTCGATGATGGAACCGTCTATGGCGTTTATGGTCATGAGCATTCTGTTCTGGGTATTGGTATACCCGTCGCCCTTTTCCGTATAAGTGCCGTAGAAGTTCCATACGGGAACCAGCAGGCCGGTATCGAATGTGCCCTGCTCCGCGATTCGCCAAAGTCTTAGCGCCGCCCTGTCGATGTGGATATCCAATCCGTGAAGGTATTCGCTTTTTGCCTCCGGCTCGTACATCACAAGCAGCATTTTGTTGAGGATGTCCTCAACCTCTGAAAAGGGCAGCAGGGCGGTTTCCTCCGCCACCACCTCCTCTATGGAGAGCGGAGAACCCCAGTTAACACTGAATATGCCGCTGTCATCCAGCTCAACTTCAAAATGTTCATACGCCCAATATGGGGCGGGTGAATAGATGTCGCCCGAGCTTCCGCCGCTGCCGGAGGAATACCGGCTTTCGGCACACAGGGAACCTAAGACTACGCGGCTGCACTCCACACTATAAGCATAGGCGGTAGGTTCGATAACGCCACCATCTACTCCAAGGCTCGCGTCCGAATTGTCTATCAGATAAATGCCGGATACCGCAAACAAGTCCGCAAGCCCCAAGTCCGAAAGCAGCGCCTCCACCCTGTCGGCAGCCTCCACGGGGGTCATATTGAGTATGTCCTCCGCCTCGCGAGGGAGACTGTCTGTCTGCCAGGAAAGCAGCTCGCCTGCCCCGCCGCAGCGCGCCCCCGGCGCATCGTCTTTCGACCAGGTGATCTGTGCGGCCCGCCATACCGGCAACACAGAATCGCCTCTTTTATTGCCTTCGTCATCGTAGTGGATGGATATGATGGGTTTCCCATTGTCAGGGTTGTTTTCCACCCGGAAAGCCATACTGAAATCCGTATCATCCGCGTTGGTGGCGGAGACCCCGTAATACCGGGCGGCGTCCGGATTGTCTCCAACCCTTTTACTCTTTTGCCGCAGCGTGCCGTCGGCAGGGATTTTTTTCACGCTTTCCGGGGCGGTCTTGTATTGTTCCTCCAGCTCGTCGATATACGCCTGCGCCTCCTCCGGCTCCACAACGCTATCCAGCGCACCCGCCTGTACCTGCTTGTAATAGAGTATGCTTTCCTCGATATCCGCCTTGGTCTGCCTGGAATCCAACTCTAACATGGGGGTATCCCCCACCAGCACCTCCCAGAAGCGGGATACCGTTTCCTGCTCAAACTCCGCTGCCCTGACCCGCAGGATGGGGAATGGGTTCTCCGGTGCATCAATGGCGGCGTCCACCGTGATGTTCAGCTTTCCCTCGGCACCCGTCAATGCGAACTCCAATTCAGAAGGTATTCCGTATCGCTCCGCAAGAGTCATGTCTGTTGCCTCGGGGGCAGGGGTAGCCTTTGCCGTCTCAATCATCAGTGAGTTATCCTTGCCCACCACAATGGGCGCTTCCGGGGTCTGCTGGCAGCCGGAAAAAACTGCCGTCATCATAGCCAAGGTAAGGCATAAACAGATTGTTTTCTTCATTGCAAGTCACCTCGTTTCGTAGGGTAACTTCATCATAAATGCCCCATCGCAAAAAGTCGTTACCGTATGATTACCATATTATTACCGTTTGAACTGTACCCGGATGGTGGTGCCTATACCCACGCTGCTGTCGATCATAAGCTCCGCGCCGTGGGCGCTGATAATCTCTTTCACCAGCGCAAGGCCAAGGCCACTGCCGCCCAGCTTCTTTGAGCGTGATTTGTCCACCACATAGAAAGGCTCGGTGATACGCGCAAGCTCGCTTTCCGGGATGCCTATGCCGTTGTCGAATACTTCTATCACATCATCATAAGCCCGCATGGTGACAGCCTGCCCAGGGGCGGAGGCTTTGGAGGCGTTGTCCACAAGGTTGATCAGCACGGACTGCATCAGGTCTGCGTCCATGCTCAGCGTGTTCAGCTTGCATTCGGATATGAGGCGCGTATCCCGCTGGCGCAGGGCCTCCGCCATGCTTTCTTCCACCCGTTCAAAGAGCTGAGGGACGGAGGATGGCTTTAATTCGATATCCTGCTTCAGCGTGATGAGCTTCAGCAGCTTCTGTGTCATGCGCTCCAGCCATTTACACTGGCGCTCTATGTAGGAAAGGGCGGTCTGCCTTTCCTCCTCGTCCATGCAGGCGTTTTGCAGGGTGTCGGCGTTCAGTATCACGGTGGTAAGCGGCGTTTTGAACTCATGGGTCACGCCGCCGATGAAGAGCCGCTGCCGCTCAGCGGTCTCGGTGAGGTCGCCGATGTGGTTTTCCACCGCCTCCGCCATGTGGTTGAAGTCGTTGGCCAGTGCTCCTACTTCATCTTTGGAAAGGACGGTTGCCCGCTCCCCGTAGCCGCCTGCGGCGATGCGCCCGGCAGCGGTTTTCAGCACCGCAAGGGGCTGCATGGATCGGCGCACCAACAGACCGATCAGCACAAAGCCCAGCAGGATACCCACGCCGCCGATCAGCGCAAACCGCCATACCATTCTTGTAATGCTCACATATACCCCGGTGATGTCCTCCACCACATACACGGCATAGCGTTCGTTCCGCACGTTCACGTTGCTGCCGGTGATAAGGATCTGCCGCCCGCCGATTTCCTCTTCGAACTGCTCCGCGTCATAACCCTTGATGGTGTATCGGCTCATGTCCACCGCCACGTTGGAATACAGGGTTTCACCGCCCTTCATCAGCACACATGTGGAATCCGCAAAGCGGGAGAAGCAGTATTTGACCAGCGAGTATTCCACGGGCGCGGAGTCGGTTTCCTCCAGATAATAATTGGACATCTCGGAGAAGGAGGCTGAGAGGTTCCTCTGCTTGTCGGAGGATTGCTGATAGGTGAGGTCAAGAATGCTTTGCTCCGCTTCGCGAAGCAGCAGCCCGCCCATGAGGAGCACGATGGACGTGAGCACGGCGCTGCATATCAGGGATACCTTCTGCCACAGCTTCATCGCTTTTGCTCCTCCAATCGATAGCCCGCCTTGGAGATGGTGCGAATCATGTCCCCAAGCCCCAGCTTTTTTCGAAGATTGGCGATCCGCACATCCACGGTGCGAACATCGCCGAAGTAGTCTTCTCCCCATATTTCGTTGAGGATGTGTTCGCGGGTCACGGTGCGGTTTTTGTTCTTGATGAGCACCGTCAGCACATCGAACTCCAGCGGCGGCAGCTCGATGCTCTCCCCGTCCTTGGTAACGGAGCGGTTCTCCACATCCACCGTGATGTTCCCGAAGTAATAGACCTGGTTCAACCGCCCTGTGCGCTTTAGAACCTTCTCGATGCGCACCAGCAGCGTTACTACCTCGAAAGGCTTGACGATGTAATCCTCGGCGCCGTCCCGGAGGCCCTTTACCTCGGATTCGCTGTCTGTCTTAGCGGTCATGTAAATGACGGGGATATTGTATTTTTCCATATGGGCGAACAGCTCGAAGCCGTCTATGCCGGGCAGCATGATGTCCAGCAGCGCCAAGTCGTAAGCGTGATCGCTCTCAAGCGAAGCAGCAGTTTCGCTGCCGTTGTCGAACACGGTGCATTCATATCCGACATATCTCAGGTTCAGCGCCACGGTATCAGATATGCCATGATCATCCTCCACGATGAGTATTCTGTTCGCAGTCATCTATACAGTCCTCGTTTCGTCTTGCTTATTCCATTTTATCATTGATGGAGAGGGAAAAAGGTTACCGAATTGTTACCATTTGTACTTCTCCCTAACCTGAAAATAGGACATTTCCAAGCATTCATCAAGGATATCGAAGTAGAACGACTAATAGCGGCAAGCAATGCAAGTGGCAAGCCACATTGCGATTTTTTATTTCCGCCCTTACTGGTCGCTCATGCAAAAATGCTTGTTGGGGATGCCCCAATCCCCAAATAGAACGCAGGATAAATCCTGCGGCTACGCGTCCAGGGGACGCTTTTTGGTGATTGATTTCACATTTGATACCGGTATCAAATGCATTGAGATCGAAAACAGCGTATTTTATGATATAATATGTTATCGGTGGGCTTTGTGCCTACAAAGTTGACCGTGCGGTGATTCCGTGCGGTTTTTCTTTTGAGGGGGATAATAATGCGAACAAAGCTAGTCTCACAAAAAACAGAAGGTAATTTCGGGTATGGTGCTGGAGAAGGAACTACAGAGTATTATGAATACGAGTGCCCTTGTGGAGAAGGTAGAATAGTAGAAGAGCACGATAATATTCCTGGCTTTAGAGAGCATGACGTGTATTTGCTCTGCGCAAAGTGCAGGAAAGCCTACGTGATTGATACATCTCTTGGCATTAGGAATTGGAGAATAGTCAGAAAAGAGGGAGAAAAGTTGGATACACATCAAGCGGTAAAAAAGGCAAAGACTCAGCCATATATTTCTCGCATCCACATTGAGAATTTTAGAAATTTCCATTCGGTTGATTTTGCTTTAGGCGATAAACAAGTGATAATTGGTGAAAATGCAGTGGGAAAGAGTAACCTTCTGTATGCCCTTCAGCTTATTTTCGATCCGACACTTTCGGAACGCGACCGTATGCTGGAGGAGTCTGATTTCTGGGATGGTCTTGAAAATCCCATGGACACAGGATGTCATATTCTGATTGAGGTTTACCTAAAGAATTTTGAAGATAATAAAAATCTATTTGCCCAGTTGGCTGATGCATCTGTCATATGCGACGGTGAAGAGGCGTTAAAAATAACCTATAAGTTTTTCAAAAAGGACGCTAAGAAACCGGACTATAGTTATGTTATTTATAAGGGTGATGATGAAACAAGAGCATTTACCTATGAAGATAGGAAGATGCTAAATATCCGGGTTATTAAAGCAATTCGAGATGTAGAAGCAGAAATGCGGAGTGCTCGGACTTCGCCATTAACGCAAATTATCAAGCAAAAATACTCGATTAGCAAAAATGTCCTTGCGGAAATATCGAAGGCTTTGGACGAGAAAGGGGCTGATACCTTACACATCGGACAAGTTAGCAATTTGGAAACAAGGCTGCACAGTTTGCTCAATGATATGATTGCCTTTGGTTCAAATGAGTTCAGTGTATCTCTGAGGACAATGAATGTTGATGCAACAAAACTCCTTTATGCTTTGCGCCCTTTAATTAATAGCCGGGAAACATCAAATACCAGCTTAGGAATAAATAATGTGTTATATGTTGCACTTGTTTTGCTACTTATCGAAGATGACACAGTGAAGACGTATTTATCCGGAGAGTTGTATCGTGAACTAAAAGGAAAGGACTCTGACCATATAATCGAAAAATGTTATAGCAAGTCGCCAGAAGGCGATGAATACGTTTTAAATCTGGCGGCGCTTGAAAATACTGAAGTATATAATAGTATTTACGAATTTCTATCCAATGTAATCCCAACAAGTAACGGTGTAACCATTCTTGCTGTGGAAGAGCCAGAATCGCATTTGCATCCTATTTTTCAAAGATTGTTGTACCGTCACATCATGAATAAGGCAAACACTTCGGTTATGGTTACAACTCATTCTACCCACATTTCATCGGTTGCCCCTATTACTTCACTTGTTCATTTGATTTCTACTAAGGATGGAACTTGTGTAAATACAACGGCAAACCTCAAATTATCGGAGAGTGATTTTGCTGACTTATCACGTTATATAGATGTAAAGCGCGGAGAACTGTATACGGCTAAGGGGATAATATTTGTTGAAGGGATTGCAGAAGAATTTTTGATTCCCAGTTTTGCGAGAATTTTAGGCTTAGACCTTGATCGACTGGGCATAGTAGTTTGCAATGTGAATTCCACAAACTTTGAGCCATATTGTGATTTCGCTGATGCACTGGGTATTCCATATGTGCTCATAACAGATGGTGATTATTACCATGCTGAGGACAATGACAAACGCTACAACGATCTTGAGGATACATTTCATCAAAATAAAGGCTTCGATGGTTTGGATAGGTGTCATGATATGTTTCCTGACATTAAAGGACAGGGCTATGACCAGTGGAGTTTTTCTGAACGACGAGAATATTTTGCAACACTAGGTGCTTTTGTTGGTGAGTACACCTTTGAAGTCGATATCTTCAAAACGGCAAATGAAAATGATCAGAAAATAATTTGTTCTGTTTTTAATCAATTGACACAGGGTGGAGAACGGCAAAAAAGTAATTTCGAGAGTGAATTATCAGCTGGGCAATATAACAAGTGTTTAGCAAAAATTGAGTCTACATATAGTAAGATTGGTAAAGGTCGTTTTGCGCAGCGTTTAGCAAATACAGTCTCTGAAACAATGATTCCTCAATATATTTCAAAGGCCATAGAAGCAATTACAGCTAAAGTCAGGTGATTAATGTGAATGCTTATTTTGAAAAAAAGCTACAGGAAATAAGCTCAGATTCAGCTCAATTGAGCGCATACAAAGCGACTGGGAACACAGTGGTAATTGCAGGCCCTGGAAGTGGGAAAACTACCGTTTTAACGCTCAAAGTCATGCAATTATTGAAAGACTCTATATGCCCACCACGAGGTTTGGCTTGCTTAACATACAGCACGGAAGCGGTACGAGAATTCAAAAACCGATTAGGAAAACTGGGCCTTGAAAAAAGGAAGAATGTTTTTCTTGGCACAGTACACAGCTTTTGTCTGACTGAAATAATAATGCCCTTCGCTGCATTGTATCCAAAGTACCGCATTCCACAGCCGGTACGGATTATCTCCGAAAAAGAGAAGAACCGATTATTTGCAGCTCAACGGTATGAGGGAGATCCCAAATTACGTGATGTTGATAAAGAACGAACAAGAAATATCAAGGGAATTAGCCGGGTGGCCATTGAAAGTTATGATATTGCACTGAAGGCGGCAATTTCTTTTGAGGAACTGCTTCTGGATAATGGGTATCTTGATTTCATAAGCATGGTAAAAATAGCGGTTGAAATTATAAAAAATGAGTCCTATGTGAGAAAAGCTATTCAGGCAAGGTACCCTTGGATAATTGTCGATGAATATCAGGATTTGGGGAAACCCCTCCACGAGCTAATCTTGACACTGCTAGATATGACAGAGATAAAAGTATTTGCGGTTGGCGATGCGGATCAATCTATTTATGATTTTCAAGGGGCGGCACCGGATTATCTGCTTGAGTTGAGTCAACGAGAGGATGTTTCATGCATTTATCTTAAAAACAACTATCGGAGCGCACAAACCATAGTGGATGCATCTGAGCATATATTGAAAAGCTCTCGGGGATATGTTGCTTGCGGGAAACTGCACGATTATCGTGCTGAACTTCAGTTTGTGGAGTGTGCTTCTGGTATGGAGGAGCAATACAGAGTAGTGGTGGAGCAGGTGGAAAAATATCACGAAAAAGGTGTTCCATATCACGAAATTGCAGTGCTGATGGGGAATAATGCACAAATAGATGCATTGTCAAAAGTCTGCGCAGCCAATAATATTCCAACCTATTGCTCTAAGCAGAAATTTAGGACAACAGAGTTTATTATTTGGCTTCAATCTTGCGCAAAATGGACGTTGGATAAAAAAAGCACATCCTTTGATGAAATTGTTATGACATGGCGGTCGTTTGTTTCACACAAGCATTTAATTGGAGATTCAGAAGCGCTTGCCTTAAAGCGATTGTTGTTTAAAACCTTAACGGAAGGTATGCCATATAAAGACGATATGGTTTCGTGGTTAAAGTACATTGATTCAAAATTGGGCATTGTTCAGTTATTCCAAGATTCGGATAGATATCCTGACGAACTTGATAACTATGAGAAGTTACTAAAAACTGATACGACGCAGGACGGAACGATATCTTTGGATTTTCTTGCTCGTTTGGGCATTCCGGATAATCAAGTGGTTTTGTCAACTCGTCATAGTTCCAAGGGCCTTGAGTTTGATGTTATTATCATGTTAGGGATGGAAAAAGATAGTTTTCCCCACTATTATGATAATACACTTCGAAAGATAGCTGAAGCGCGAAGACTCTGTTTCGTCGCAGTTAGCAGAGCCAGAAAAGCGTGTGTTCTCGTACGTTCTTTGCGCTTGCCAAACAAATATGGAAGATTAGATCCATCTCCTTTTTGGGTTGAGCTTAAGGAATTTCAGGACAAAAGAGTGAAGCACCCATAAAAAGAAATCAGTGCCCCTAGCAGGCATCTAGAATTTGTCCTTGTGTGCAATATCTGGAACCAAACGAACGCTTACGTTCGATTCTTTGCAACTTCCTTTGCCGATATGTAGTTCATTTTTGCCGTTCCTTTCAACTGGCTTTTTGAAACCCTTGAAAACCTTCTTTTTCATGGAGTTTTTGATGCCAGAGTTAGTACCAGAAACAGTGCGAAAAAACATGGGCCAGTTGAAACGATATGGACAGTGAAATGCCCATTTTGTGCGGTTTTATCTAACTTTTACGCCATTTCCACTGAGTCCAGAACCTCAAGAGCGATGAAGCTCAAGAGTTCGGCGGTATATTTTATCGCTCTCGCCTTTTCGTGTTACAGTACCTATGTGCTTACTACATTCTAAAATACCCTCCACATTCGCCTTCACGGTCATCACCTCACGCATTTCAGCACGATCGTTGGTGTATTCCGTGAAGGCTTTCTTTTTTGCAGAAAGAAGTGCGGTATATTCCGTATTCAGAGACTTTACAGTAGGTAGTTTCTTCATCCCCAACTCATCAAACGCCTGCTTTGCTGCCTTGTGCAAAAGCAGATCAGCGGTATGTTCCTCATAGAACTTCTTAGAATATCCAGCTTTCCGGTAAGCCACATACACATCACGCGTTTTGCTGTAGTTGATGATATGTGTCCGCAACGCGGCAATCTCTGCCATGCGCTTTTCAGCTGCCTTGATTTGTGCTGACAAAGTATGAAATTTTGAAGTGGCTTCTGCCGCCCTCTCCAAGAGCGCATCGTAACTTAGCAGGTTGTTTTCCGTAAGATAGTTGAGTGTGTGTGCCATCTGCTTGAGGTTGAAGGTCTTTGCCCATCGCTCATATCCGGGGCCCTTGCCTGCTTGCAGCTTGGCTTGAATATCGACAAGGAGATTTACCTGCTTATTGGGTTTTGAAGCAGCTGTTTTATTGGGGAAGTGCAACTTCTTACCTGCAATTACCTCACGGATCTCGCTTTCGGAATACCCTTCACCAAGAGAACGAAGGCGAATGAACCGTTGCTGTCCTGCACCTTTGAAACTGATGTGCGCTCCACGTTTGACTTCATAATCAGCGCTTTGCATGAGCGTCAGAAAGTGTTCAAAATCCTTTGGTTTTTGTTTAAGAACTGAATCAATGGCTTGACGGAGACGATCCGAAAATGTGGGCTGCTTTTGTTCTCCCAACCATTTTCCATAGTGTCCTCGACTGGGCTTGGGATTTAGGATAACGGACAGCTTATGCTCCATACAGATGGCATCCGAAAGCCGCCGCACAGCCTTGCTGCTTCCCAGAAAGTTACGGAACTTCTTTGTGCAATCCAAGGTGGTGGAATTATAGATAATATGGTTATGGATGTGCGCTTTATCCACATGTGTCGCAACGATAAAAGCGTGTTTTCCCTTCGTCCAGCGCATAGCAAACTCATAACCGATTTTGTTGGCTTCCTCTGGCGTGACTTCGCCCGGACGAAAGGATTGCCGCACCTGATAAGCAATCACATCGTTCTGTTGAGATCGTCCTGTGCGATCAGCGTAGATGCGCTTTGCGGCAAGGAGCTCTGCATCCGCCGTGGCAGGATCACATTCATAGGCGCTGATGAACTCTCCATTAGCAGTCTTATCAGGATTCTTTGCATATTCTGTTCGGTCAGCTAAGCATTGTGAAACGGTTTTCCCTTTGTTTTGATGCATAGGAATTAAGCGGGTGGTTGCCATAGAAACTCTCCTTGAAGCACAAATACGGGAGGCAGCGCATAGCTGCCTCCCTCAGTCTGTCGAAAAACCCCGGGGTTGATAAGGGGCCGCAGCCCCTTATGTTCAATCCGGCTCTGA
>ERZ772821.1641-NODE-1641-length-13048-cov-4.144308_pt1 | contig 13048 bp, 10 predicted proteins | sample MGYA00580859_ERZ772821 | MGnify/ENA primary metagenome ERZ772821 (study PRJEB29015, sample SAMEA2737674) | human gut metagenome | biome: human gut; feature: human-associated habitat; material: faeces | place: China | collected 2012 ...
GCCGTATGCGGAAGCACCACCGATGAAACAGGAACCGATTGCATCCATCTCGAAGGATGTACCTGTACTACCATTTACAGAACCTACACGTGCTGCGCAGAGAAGACCTGCAAGGCCAGCAAGTAAGCCCATGTTTGTATATGCAATGAAATAAACCTTATTTGTATCGATACCGGAAAGCTGTGTTGCTTTCTCGTTACCGCCGATTGCGTAGAAGTAACGTCCAAACGCTGTCTTGGATGTGATGAAGTTGTAGATCATGCAGATTGCAACTACCCATACAAGCATTACGGAAATACCTTTATACTGATATAATTTGTAGCAATACCACAGAATAACAACTGCAATCACGGCTGCTCTGCTGTAATCAGAAGCTGCTGTATTCTGGCGATAACCTTTTTTCGCTTTGTTTGCTCTGGAACGCATGGTAGAGAAAATAATATAGCATGCGATCAGAACACCAACGATCAGTGCAGAATATTTCTTTCCATCATCAAGTCCCGGAATGTTAATGTAGGATGTAAATACATTCAGGAAAGATTTGTTCTGGATAGATACTGTCTTATTATCCAGTACCAGACGTCCAAATCCACGGAAAATGAACATGCCGGCAAGTGTTGTGATAAATGGAGGAATTCTCTTATAACCAATCCAGTAGCCCTGCCATACACCAACCAGAAGGCCGATTACCAGGCAAAGGAGAATGGTGATAAATGGATTGAAGCCCTTGCTGCCGATCAGGACAGCTGCAACACCACCAACGAAGCAGATAACAGATCCAACAGAAAGATCGATGTTACCACCAGTTAAGATACAGAGTAACATACCACATGCAAGAACCAGTACGTATCCGTTCTGAAGCATAAGGTTTGACATGTTCTGTGCGAAAAGAAGTCGTCCATCAGTCAGAGCACAGAACAGGATAAATACGATTACAAGTGCAATAACCATCGTATATTTTCTTAAAAAGTCTTTTATTTTTGCATTCATTTTGTTTTCCCCCTTCATTATTTCTTCTGATTCTGCATGATATGTGCCATGATGCCTTCCTGGGTAGCTTCTTTCGCATCCAGTTCTCCGGCCATTTTACCTTCATTCATGATATAAATCCGGTCGCACATACCAAGGATTTCAGGCATTTCTGAGGAAATCATGATTACAGATTTTCCCTGTTCCACCATCTGATTGATCAGACAGTAAATATCATATTTTGCACCTACGTCGATACCACGGGTAGGCTCATCCAGGATCAGAATATCCGGTTCTGCGAACATCCATTTCGCAAGAAGGACTTTCTGCTGGTTACCACCACTTAAGTTACCTACATTCTGCTCAACAGATGGACATTTTGTTTTCAGCTTTTTCCTGTATTCTTCGGCTACTGCATACTCTTTATCTGCATCGATCACCTGTCCATTGCTGATGCCTTTCATATTTGCAAGTGATGTGTTCATTTTGATGGATTTGGAAAGGATCAGTCCGTTTCCTTTTCTGTCCTCTGTAACATAAGCAAGTTTATTATCGATTGCTTCCTGTACAGTGTTCAGTTTCACTTCTTTTCCGTTCATAAATATCTGACCGGAAATCTTGGTTCCATAGCTCTTTCCGAAGATACTCATGGCAAGCTCTGTACGTCCTGCACCCATCAGTCCGGAAATACCCACTACTTCCCCTTTATGGATCTTAAATGATACATTGTCTACTACTTTACGTTCTGAGTACAACGGATGATAAACAGTCCAGTTCTTCACTTCCATGGAAACAGCTCCGACTTTTACATCCGGGCGTTTCGGGAAACGGTCTGTCATCTCACGACCAACCATGCCCTGAATGATACGCTGTTCTGAGAAATCATCTACTTTCTTATCCAGAGTCTCAATGGTAGAGCCGTCACGGATAACCGTAATCTTATCCGCTACATAAGAGATTTCATTTAATTTATGGGAAATGATAATAGATGTCATACCCTGTTCTTTAAATTTCAGCAGCAGATCCAGCAGTGCCTGAGAGTCATCTTCATTCAAAGATGCGGTCGGCTCATCCAAGATCAGGAGTTTCGCATGTTTCGCCAATGCTTTCGCGATTTCTACCAGCTGCTGTTTACCTACACCAATATCCTTGATCAAAGTTCTGGAGGATTCCTCCAGTCCTACTATTTTCAAATATTTGTCTGCTTCTCCATAAGTTTCATTCCAGTTGATGGAGAAGGATTTACCTCTTTCATTACCCAGGTACATGTTCTCGCCGATAGTCATATAGGGAATCAGCGCAAGTTCCTGGTGAATGATTACAATTCCTTTTTCTTCACTGTCTTTGATTGTATTGAATTTACAGATTTCACCGTTATAAATAATGTTGCCTTCATAGGTTCCATACGGATAAATACCACTTAATACATTCATCAGGGTAGATTTTCCGGCACCGTTCTCACCTACCAGTGCGTGGATCTCGCCTTCTTCTACCTGAAGATTTACGTTATCCAGTGCCTTTACACCCGGGAAAGTTTTGGTGATATTCTTCATTTCCAAAAGTATCTTAGCCAATTTCTATTTCCCTCCCTTTCCATAACAAAGCATTTAAGTACGTCTTGGAAAGAAACGGAAATTTCTTCCAAGATAGATTTCTCTAAGATAGTTCTTCTTGTAAGATAAATACTTATTACTGATTAATACAGGCGGGAACTGCGCCCGCCTGTACAGTTTGTTAATTCTTATTATTTAATCTGATCCTCTGTATAATATCCGGAATCAATCAGCATTTCTTTGTAATTGTCAACAGTTACAACAACCGGATCGCAAAGGTATGTCGGGATAACGCCTGTGCCGTTGTCATAAGATTCTGTATCGTTCACTTCCGGTTCTTCACCCTTCATGATAGAATCAACCATTTTAACAACTGCAGATGCAAGAGCACGTGTATCTTTGAATACGGACATAGCCTGTTTTCCTGCTACAAGGTTCTTAACGTTTGGTGTATCACAGTCCTGACCGGTAATGATCGGATACTCTCCTGTGTAAGAAGCTGCAAGTGCGTTTTCTACACCAAGTGCTGTGGAGTCGTTGGAGCAGAGAACTGCGTCAAGGTTTGTTCCGTCAGAATAGTTACCAGCGATGATTGTATCCATTCTGTCCTGAGCTTTTGCACTGTCCCAGTTAGCAGTTGCAACCTGCTCGAACTCTGTCTGTCCGGATTTAACTACCAGTTTGCCTTCGTCGATGTATTTCTGAAGGACATCCATTGCTCCGCCGAAGAAGAAGTTACAGTTGTTGTCACCAGGATCACCTGTGAACAGCTCGATGTTGAACGGTCCGTCCTGATTGTCAAGATCAAGTGCATCTACTAAGTATTCGCCCTGTTTCTGGCCTACTTTGTAGTTATCAAATGTTGCATAGTATGTAACTGCATCGGAGTTCATAAGCAGACGGTCATAGGAGATAACCGGGATTCCTGCTTCTTTTGCCTGTTTCAGAGGCTCTCCAAGGCTGCTTCCGTCGATAGATGCCACAACCAGAAGATCACATCCGTTGGCTACCTGGTTCTCAAGCTGTGAAACCTGTGTGTTTACGTCGTTAGATGCATACTGAAGGTCTACTTCGTAGCCTGCTGCTTCCAGCTCTTTCTTCATGTTCTCGCCATCCTGATTCCATCTCTGAAGGTCTTTGGTAGGCATTGTAACACCGATCAGTTTCTTATCATCCGCTTTAACAGCTACACCCGGGATGACTACCATACCAGCTACCATTGATGCACAAAGAATTGCAGATACGACTTTCTTTTTCATTGTAAAAATCCTCCGTTTCTTTATTTACGTTGTTCACGTTTTTTTGATGATGTTACTATAGCACAGGGCTATCTGGACATGGTTGGCAAGAAACAAGACATTTCGGGCAAAATAAAAAATGTCCTGTATGCAACAGGACATTTTTGTTACAATTTTGTGCTAGTTCATCCGTCTTAAAAATGCTATACATACTTACAGCACAAATTTGTCTCTACCATATTTAATTATATTCCGCATTCAGATACACTTCATCCCTGCGGTGGAATCCTCCGTCTATGATCACCTCATCAATATTCTCTCTTGTTACGGCCGTAGGTTCCAGCACTCTGGCCGGGATATCGTAGGTTCCGTCATTGACTTTCTCGGTAACTCCTTCCAGCTCAGAAGCTTCTTTCCCGCTTCCGATCTCCACAACATACTTCGCAGCTTCCTTTGCCAGATCTTCGATGGATTTAAAAGCAGTCATATACTGGGTTCCCTCCACGATCCTCTGACAGGCTGCCAGGTCACCATCCTGACCTACTACCATCACATTTCCCGCCAGCTGATTTTCCGCAAGAACCTGCACCACCTGACTGGCAATGTCATCATTTCCGCACATGATTCCTTTCACATGAGGATATTTCTCCAGTGCTTCTTCCATATATCCCACTGCAAGCTCTGCAGTCCATCCGTCACAATTCGCCTCATAAACCACATTCAGATTGGTATCCTCAAGGGTATCGTCAAATCCCTCCTTCAGCATATGGACATTATTGTCCGATAAAGGACCCTGGATCATAAAAATATCCCCGCCCTGTGGAAGTGCATCTACCAGTGCCTGAGCCATGATCTCTCCAACTTTCCTGTTATCAAAAGAAATATAGAAATCTGTATCTGCATTATTGATCATTCTGTCATAGGAGATTACCGGAATTCCCGCATTGTGCGCCTTCTGGATCACATCAGAAAGTACTCCGCAGTCTCTGGCGATCACCACGATCACGTCCATCTGTTTACTGATAAAGTATTCGATCTGGCTGATCTGCTCCTGGACATCTGCCCCTGCATCCTGAACATTCACCTCTGCCCCCAGCTCTCTGGCAGTTGCTACAAATACATCTCTGTCCCTGATCCATCTCTCAATGACAAAAGAATCTACAGTAAGCCCGATCTGGATCTTATCCTCTTCTTTGCCGGAGGAAGCGGTTTCTTCCTGACTGGTCTGCTTTTCTTCACTCTGTGAGCCGCAGCCTGCCCAAAGCACCATTCCCATACAAAGCACCAGTGTTCCTGCCAGCAGTTTTTTTATTCTGCTGTTCTTCCCTCTTTTATATTTCCTCATCAGCCTAACCTCTCTCTGAATTCACTTGGTGTAACCCCTTCATATTTCTTAAAAATCCTGCTGAAATAGTTGGGATCACTATATCCGGATTCTGCGCATATCTCTTTAATAGAAAGCTGAGAATTCTGCAAAAGTTCTCTGGCATTCTTCAGACGGATTTCTGTAAGATGCTCAATAAAATTCTTGCCGGTCTCCTGCTTAAACAGTTTACTGAAATAATAGGGACTGATATCTACTTCTCTGGAAACATCATCCAGTGAAATATCCTTACGGAAATTTTCTTCTATATATTCTTTCGCCCTGTCGATCACACTGACAGCTTCCTTTTCCTTGGAATTCTCCATCTTTGTACAGATTTCTCTTGTTTTATCCAAAAACCATTCACGCAGGCTTTCCATATTGGAACATGCCTGAAGTTCCCTGATATATCCCCGTCTGTCGCTGATATTATACCGCATTGTTCCTGCAAAGAACGCCCTTCGTTCTGCATCCATTACCAGTTCCAGGATCTTAATCTCCATATCCTCTCTGGAAACTACAGTCTGTCCTTTCATCCATTCAAAAAAACCATCTGCACAGTTGAGTGCTCCCGCTACATCTTTCTCCAGAATACGCTTCTGATATCTGCTCTCAAGATCTCTTGGGTATTCGCCTTTATACTTCTGCGCCACAGGTACGTCCTCAATATGTACCACATGACTGGTGCTCTCTTTAAGTGCTACAACAGCCTCCTGAAAAGACCCCTTCACACTGCCCAGTTCCTTGACTCTTCCGATTCCGCAGCGGAACATGCTGTCAATCCGGTTCTCAAACTTATGTACCATATTTCTGGCTCTTGTGACGATTGCAACACGTTCCTCGTAATCCTCTGTGGCATTTTCATAAGGAACCAGCAGCACGATCCTGTTTCCCATGATGGGACCCACCAGACATTCAAAGAAATCCTGCGCGATCTCACGGAAAGTGGAATAGAATTTATTTGCCCTCACACTTGCACCTACAGCATTGCTCAGCACACCATTTTCCAGGGAATCCCCAAACTCCATTACGATCATATATCCGTATTTCTCATGGATATCCAGAAGCTCTGTATAATTATCCTGATAAGTGACAAAATCATCCTGAAGAAGAATATTATTGATATATCCGCTCTCGATCATCGGCACTACTGTTTCCAGTTTCTCCCTGATACGGAGATCATCGCTTCTCTTCTGACGGGTCAGATCTACCTTTGCCATCATTCTGGCACAGGTTTCCAGGATCACTTTCTTATTTACAGGCTTGGTGAGAAATTCCTCAACTCCTAAACTTACCGCTTCTTTTGCATAGTTAAATTTGTCATAGGCAGTAATGATGACAAAGACTGCCGAACTGTTAAACTTCTTTATCTCTCTGATTGCCTGGATTCCGCTGATCCCCGGCATCTGGATATCCATGAAACAGATATCCGGCGGATATGCCTGTGCCATCTCCACCACTACCCTGCCTGATTTCGCACAGTGGATCTCGCATTCATTTCCATATTCTGATTCAATGATCTTTTTCAGTGATTCCAGCATGATACCTTCATCATCTGCCAGCAAAATTCTGTACATTTTCCTCTCTCCCCAACAAAAAATTCTCATATAAGTCCAAAGCAGCACTCTCTGCTCTCATCCTCCCGGTATCATACCGGTATATAGACGATCACTTCTGTTCCTTTATCCAGGCCATCACTCCTGATCTCCACAAGTCCTTTTTCTTCATAGTACAGTTCCAGACGGCTGATCACATTATTCATACCAATTCCTGTAGAGTCACCTTCTTCTTTCCTATATTCTTTATTTCCTGACAAAACACCCTCTATCTGCTCCGGCGTCATTCCTTTTCCGTTGTCCTTCACACTGATACGAATGTAGTCTGCATCTCCGGTAACTGTAAGATGGATCTTTCCTTCCCATTCAATGTCACGGATTCCGTGATTTACTGCATTCTCTACAATTGGCTGCAGGATCATACTTGGGACACGGACATTCTCAAGTGATTCATCCACATCTTTGCTGAAATGAATGTCACCTGCAAAACGAACATTCAGAATATAAATATAATTGTCAACTGCCTCCAGTTCTTCTCCCAGAGTGGCATCTTCCTGTCCTTTCTTAACATTATACCGGAAAAAGTCTGCCATCTTTTCCACAAAGATCCCTGTCTGCTCTGCATCTTCCATCATGGCAAGCTGGGCCCCTGCATTCAGGGAATTAAACAGAAAGTGGGGATTGATCTGAGACTGGAGGTATTTCAGCTGAGCTTCTTTCAGATGGTTCTCCATAAGCAGTTCCCGCTCCATCATCTGCTGCTCTTTTTCCATACTTGCTTTCGTCCTGGCCATATACAGATCCAGGTTCTCCACCATTGTGTTAAACGCTCTGGTTACTGCTCCCAGTTCATCCTGTGCATCTGTATCGTGCATTTTCACCCAGAAATTTCCCTGACCTACCAGCTGAGCCGTTTCTGCCATATTGGAAAGGGGAATGAACATTTTTCTGATTGCCATGATGAGGAGGAGCATTCCCCCTGTCACGATCCCGATCATAATGATGGTATTACTGATCTCCAGATAACGCATCACTGCGCGGAGGATGGAGTAGGTACTGGAATTCTCCTGAAACATCAGATTATTCAGCTCATCAATAGAAGACTGGATATATCCGTACAGTTTGGTGGCATCGTCATATTTACGTTTGTATTTCTCCACATTCCTGCCTCGTTTGGCTGCAACGGTCTCTGCCGTATAGTTCAGATAAGTTTCAGACATTCTGCGGATATTGCGCTCCAGAAGCTTCACAGGATCATTAATGTTCTCTTCATTAAGTTTCTCAAGCTGGCTTCTGTATTTGGATTCATTCTGATAATAATCCAGCAATACCTGGGAACTCTTTACCTTCAGATAATCATACATGTTATCCTGCACCTTCTCGAATACCTGGGAAAGCTCAGTTAATTCCGCATTGCTGGCATATACATTATCCATCTTCTGCATGGAATTATTGATCCGCACATAGAAGATCATATTCATAGCAAATAAAAGAACCGCGATCATTCCCACTTCTATAACTATCTTACTGACCAGAGAAAGGTCTCTCCAGCGTATCTGTTTCATTTCGCCTGTGCCTCCTTTCTCATTTCACGGGCAGCGTCCTTATCCAGGAAATTGATATCTACATTATAGTAAGAATTTGTTCTTCCATCTTTCTGGTATTCTGTCAGTGCCTCGATACTGTATCTGCCCAGCTGGTCTGTATCCACATCGCAGGTAACAGAGATCACCCCTTTTTCCACCGCTGTGAGGATATCATCAGAACTGTAGTATCCGATGATTTTAACCTTTCCGGCCAGGTTAAAATCCAGTACTGCCTGGCGGGCACACTCTGTGGTTTCTTCGTCCATGCACACCAGAATATCCGGCACTTTATCTTTCTGCTGGAAAATATCCGTAACTGCTTCCTCTGTCTCGAAGGTTCCGGTAGAAAGAAGATTTCTGCCTGTAATTTTTATATCGTCTGCTGATCCGGCTTTCGCCTGGGCTGCATTGCTGATCTGCGTATAGATCTGGCTCTGATTCATATCATCAATATTTTTCTTCAACAGGATCAGAATGCTTTTGGTATCTTGTGTCACATATTCTGCCACTTTTTCCCCGTAGGCACTTCCAAGCTGGTAATCACTGACTCCCACGAAACTCTGGCGTTTGCTGTGAACTGCATCCCCCATCACTGTGACAACCGGAATTCCTTTCTGAACTGCTTCGTCGATCTTGGACTCCAGTCCCTGTTCTCCGCTGTACTGCAGAATGATCCCATCTGCATTGGATGCAATGCTCATATTCATATAATCCAGCTTGTCATAGTCACTCTCTTTGCCGTTGCCTTTCAGTTCCAGGATTGCATCATTCTTCTGCGCCCATTCCTGTGTACAATTGTATGCTACCTGCCAGAAAGACGATTCCGGATTGTCTACGATCATATCATATTTATACTGATAGGTCTGCGTTTCTTTCTGCACCTGGCTGCCTCCACCTGTCAGGCCGCTGTAATAGGATTCCCCTGTCATATACAGAACTGTCAGAATTCCCACAGTTCCCAGTACACCGCAGATCTTTGCTGCTCTTCCACTCATTGTCTTCTCCATTTTCTCTCTGTAATCAGGACAGACACCCTCTGTCCATAAACAATAAGTTATTATACAATAAATTCGCATGATTTGCTTTCTTTTTTTCATATAATTGGATAACAGCCCAGTATTGACGTCCCCAAGGAGGCATTATATGAAACACATCAAACCGGCAGTACTGCCATTTTTCCTGCTTCTCGCAGGACTTATACTGACTGAACTTTTAATTATGAACCGTGACCTGCGAACCCGGACAGCCTGCGCAGTGGCAGGCCGTGGAATGCTTTCCCTGGTACAGCAGACCATGGAAGAACCTCCCCGGGTAGCCCTTACCTTTGATGATGGACCTAACTCCAAGTATACTCCTATGCTGCTGGAAGGACTGCGAAAGAGAAACATCCTTGCTACCTTCTTTCTGGTAGGGGAAAACATCGAAGGAAACGAAGAGATCCTTCTGGAAATGCAAAAAGACGGACATCTGATTGGAAACCATACCTGGGATCACGTGCAGCTGGATAAGATTTCCCGGGAAAAAGCCCTCCAGGAAATCCAAAAAACCAACAACCGCATCTACGAAGTCACTGGCGTTTATCCATCCTATATCCGCCCTCCCTTCGGTGCCTGGCAGAAAGATATGGAACTGCCCTTCACCATGCTGCCTGTATTCTGGGATATCGATACCCTGGACTGGAAAAGCCGCAGCACAGACAGCATCCTGTCCATTGTCCGTTCCCAGGTTCATGACGGTTCCATCCTCCTGATGCATGACAGTTACCAGAGTTCTGTGGATGCTGCCCTGATGATCGCAGACCTGCTTACAGAACAGGGATATGATTTCGTTACTGCCGACCAGCTTCTCACTCTGTAAAAACATTTGCTTTTTATTCCCTGATTCGTTATACTTAAGGGTAAACTGAATATGGAAATACATCAATGTAAAAAAGGAGTTTAAGGAATGGACAAATTGTTTAACATGGACAACAAATTCTTCAGTATGATGGGTAGGGCTGCAGACCTTATGATCCTCAATATTGTTTTTATCATTTGCTGTCTTCCAATCGTAACCATCGGTGCTTCTCTTACAGCACTTCACTATGTAACTCTGAAAATGGTCAGAAATGAAGAATCTTATATTGTAAAGAGCTTTTTTAAATCCTTCAAACAGAACTTCAAACAGGCAACTATCATTAACCTGATCATGCTCCTGTTTGGCGGGCTCCTGTATCTTGACCTGAATATTATAAATAACATGAGCGGCAGCATGGCCTCTGTACTGCATGTATTGTTTATCGCATTTGGCATTGTATACTTCGTGATATTCCTGTATCTCTACCCTGTACTTGCCAAATTTTACAATACCATCAAGCACACATTCCGGAATGCATTTCTGATGTCGATCCGTCATCTTCCTTATACTGTATTGATGGCACTGATCACTGCTGCACCTGTTGCGATCTTTTTTATCCCTACAGCCCAGGTACAGTCTATCGTGCTTCTTCTGTTCATTCTGATGGGATTTTCTCTGGAAGCATTTATCAATGGTCATTTTTTGGTGAAGATCTTCGATAACTATATCATTGAGACACCATCGAAGACTTCTGACACAGAAGAATCCTCAGAACAGACACCTGCAGTATGAGAAAATGGGGGGAAAAGCCTTATCATTCCCTGGATCATATGCTCAGGGAACGATTTGGGGAGAAAGTTTATAAGGTCACATTAAATGGCGGTATGTCCTGTCCCAACCGGGACGGTAACCTTGGCACACGGGGCTGTATTTTCTGCAGTGCAGGGGGCAGCGGTGACTTCGCTGCTGATGCATGTCTCTCTGTTACAGAACAGATTGACAGCCAGATCGCCATTCTTTCACAGAAGCGGCCCATCCGGAAATACATTGCCTATTTTCAGGCATACACCAACACCTACGCACCTGTAGATTATCTGGAGAAAATTTTTACAGAAGCCATCTCCCATCCATCTGTTGTGGCACTTTCCATCGGAACCAGACCGGACTGCCTGGAACCGGAGAAGCTGGAACTTCTTTCCAGGCTGAATAAGAGAAAACCTGTATGGATAGAGCTTGGGCTTCAGACCATTCACGAATCCACAGCCGCCTACATCCGCAGGGGCTATCCTCTTTCCTGTTTCGAAGATGCAGTGAGACGGCTCCGTCAGGAAAATATAGAAGTGATCGTCCATACCATCCTGGGACTTCCGGGAGAGGACAGGCAGGCGATCCTGGAAACAATGAATTATCTGAACCATATGGACATTCAGGGAATCAAGCTGCAGCTTCTCCACGTACTCCGTGGAACAGATCTGGCAGCTGATTACGAAAAGGGACTTTTTAAAACTTATGAAAGAGAGGAGTATCTTGCCTTGCTCATAGACTGTCTGGAGCATCTGGATCCGGATATTGTCATCCACCGTATCACAGGGGACGGACCGAGGGATCTTCTTATCGCACCTTTATGGGCTTCCCGCAAGCGCGAGGTTCTGAATCTCCTGCACCACCGCATGAAAGAAGAACAGAGCTTTCAGGGCAAAGCTCTCATGTGTGAGTAACCTGTTGTTTAAGAAACACTCTCTGCTGTACCCGAAGGAGGGATCTACATTGTCAACACCATTTACTATCTATAAATTAATCGTGTTATATATGCTTCAGAATACAGAGGATACACTGACCAATTCACAGATCTCGGAATTTATCCTGGATCGGGAATATACCAATTATTTCCACCTCCAACAGGCAATCTCCGAGCTTGTGGAAGCCGATCTGGTCACTATGGACACCCGCTCCAATACCTCTCATTACCGAATCACAGAAGATGGCAAAAAAACCCTCTCCTTTTTCCAGAAAGATATTTCCCCTGAGATCAAACAGGAAGTCCGGGAATACCTGAAATCCACCGGTTTCAAGGCCCAGGATCGGATCGTCACTCCGGCAGATTATTATATCACCAAGCAGGGAACCTACTCTGTACGATGCCAGCTCATCGAAAAGGGAAACTCCCTCATCGACCTGAATATCGCAGCTCCCAATCTGGAAGCTGCACAGTCCATCTGTAAAAAATGGTCCACACATTACCAGGAAATATACGGAAAAATTATGGAAGAGCTCTTATAGTGCTCTTCCTTTTTATTTTCCCAATCTTTACAAAAAAACAGGGATACGTTATACTGAAACAAATATATGTTCTGATCTATCAGAAGTACTTTATCATCATATTCTATGGAGAAAATTATGGATTTATTTGAATACGCCAAATCAAAAACATTGGATCAGGAGTCCCCTCTTGCATCCAGACTGCGCCCCACTACCCTGGATGAAGTGGTGGGCCAACAGCACATCATCGGAAAAGATACTTTATTATACAGAGCCATCAAGGCAGATAAACTGACCTCTGTCATCTTCTACGGCCCTCCGGGAACAGGCAAGACCACTCTGGCCAAAGTCATCGCCAACACTACCAGTGCCGAATTCACCCAGATCAACGCTACCGTGGCAGGCAAAAAGGACATGGAAGCCGTTGTCAAAGAAGCCCAGCAGAACCTGGGCATGTATGGGAAAAAGACTATCCTCTTCATCGACGAGATCCACCGCTTTAACAAAGGCCAGCAGGACTATCTTCTGCCATTCGTAGAAGACGGAACCATCATCCTCATTGGTGCGACCACAGAGAACCCATATTTCGAAGTCAACGCCGCGCTGATCTCCCGTTCCATCATCTTCGAGCTGAAATCCCTGGAGATTTCTGAAGTCAAGGAACTCCTCCTCCGTGCAGTCAACGATA
>ERZ772821.1646-NODE-1646-length-13022-cov-5.960130_pt1 | contig 13022 bp, 14 predicted proteins | sample MGYA00580859_ERZ772821 | MGnify/ENA primary metagenome ERZ772821 (study PRJEB29015, sample SAMEA2737674) | human gut metagenome | biome: human gut; feature: human-associated habitat; material: faeces | place: China | collected 2012 ...
CGGGGGCCCGGCTTTCTTTGGAAGAAAGCCGGAAGAAAGAACATCAGGGCTCTGCCCTGGACCCGGATTTCCAGGCCGCTCGTTCCCACTCGCTGGATTTGGCGTTTGTATGCATCGGAATGGTTGCAAAATGCTTCGTTTCGATATACTAAGACTGATTTGGACCGTTTTTCCGGGAAAATACTCTAAAAAAGAATTTTGCGAAAGAATGCCTCCAAAGCAAAGTACATACCAAGGCCCCGCAACAGGGCAACAGTTGCCCGCTGTAACCCCCGCCCCAAAACAAGCAAGTGCCAACAGGCGGGCCATCCAACCGGGAGGCCACGTGGCAGATTCCAACCTGCCACGAATCAATGGATACCGCCCACCAACACCGGCAGAGTCCCCGGTTCCATGGCCGGCAGATTATGCCTCCCCTTTTGCGGCCTGCCGTGCTGCTTGGTCGGCGGCGTACACCCCTTCCAGGGTGAGGGGCGGGCGGGGCACCGTGTCTAGGGCGTGGGCCACCACCCGGGGAATGTCTAGGAAGCCGATCTCCCCGGCCAGGAACCGGGCCACGGCCACTTCGTTGGCCCCGTTGAGGATGGCTGGGGCCGTTCCCCCCTCTTGGGCGGCGCGGATGGCCAGAGCCAGGCAGGGGAAGGTGTCCAGATCAGGTTTGGCAAAGGTAAGCTGGCCTGCGGCAAACAGGTCCAGTTCCTCCGCCGGACCTGCCACCCGGTCCGGCCAGGAGAGGGCATACTGGATGGGCAGGCGCATATCCGGGGCGCCCAGCTGGGCGATCACGCTGTTGTCACAGTATTCCACCGCTGAGTGGAGTATGCTCTCCCGGTGGATCAAAATTTGAATCTTCTCCGGGGGAACGGCAAAGAGGGACATGGCCTCCAGCAGTTCCAGCCCCTTGTTCATCAAAGTGGCCGAGTCGATGGTCACTTTGGCTCCCATGGACCAGTTGGGATGTTGAAGGGCCCGGTCCGGGGTGACCTTCTCCAGCGCCTCCCGGGTCCAGCCAAAGAAGGGGCCCCCAGAGGCGGTGAGCAAAATCCGTTTCAGCTCCCGGCCGTGGCTGCCCTGGAGGCTCTGGAAAATGGCCGAGTGCTCCGAGTCCACGGGGACGATCTCCGCCCCCTTCTCCCGGGCGCGGGCCATCACCAAGGGCCCGGCGCACACCAAGGTCTCCTTGTTGGCCAGGGCAATGCGCTTGCCGGTGTCGATGGCCGCCAGGGTGGGGGCCAGGCCGGCGATGCCCACCAGGGCGGTCACCGCCGTGTCCGCCTGGGGCAGCTGGGCTGCGGCCAGAACCCCCTCCTCCCCCGCCAGGACCTGAATGTCCGTGTCTGCCAGCCGGGACGCCAAAGCAGCGGCGGCGGTTGGATCCGCTGCCGCTGCCAGGATAGGATGAAAGGTCCGGGCCTGCCGCTCCAGCAGGTCGATGTTATGGTGGGCCGTCAGGGCCAGCACCCGGTGGCCGCAGGATGCCGCCACCTCCAAGGTCTGGGTGCCGATGGACCCTGTGGAGCCCAGGATGGCAAGGGATCTCATGCGCCGGCCCCCTTGCTGAAGGCGGGCAGCCACTGGATCAGCAGCTCAATGAGGGGGGCGCAGAAGATCACACTGTCAAACCGGTCCAGCACCCCTCCGTGGCCCGGGAGGATGTGGCCGAAGTCCTTGATCTTCCGGTTGCGCTTCACGTAGGAGAAGGCCAGGTCCCCCACCTCGGTGATGACACTGCCCAGAATGCCATACACCGCCAGGAAGTAGTAGTTGACCTCCACGTCGGTGATAAAGTGGAACACCAGGCCGTAAAGCAGGGTAATGCCCACCCCGACGATGAGGCCGCCCACAGAGCCCTCCACCGTTTTCTTGGGGGAGAGGACAGGGGCGAAGGGGTGCTTACCCAGGAACATCCCCACAAACATGGCCCCCGCATCCACCACGAAGGGCAGGAGGATGGGGAGGAACACATAGCTGTCCCGCAGCTCCAGGTTCCCCACCCGCACCACAGAGGACAGGCAGTAGGAGATGATGAAGGCGAAGAAGAAGCCCGCCCCCACCCGGTCAATCTTCACCCGCAGGCGGCTGGCAAAGGCCTCCGCAAAGACCAGCACCAGGTAGACCAGCAGCACCAGCAGGCCCCATTGCCTGGGTTCCCCAAAGTAAACCCAGAAGGGAATGGCTAGGGCCACCAGGGCGGTGTACAGGGCGATGCGGGGGTGGTTCATGCCGATGGCATGGAGGGCCTCATAGGTCCCAATCACCGACAGCACGGCGATGAGGGCAGGGGTAAAGGCCTCCGGCAGGACGAACAGGACCACTAGGATCACAGGCACACCCACACAGGCCACCAAAATACGATTTCTCACGGTTATACGCCTCCAAACCGGCGCTGGCGCCGCTGAAACGCCGCCAAGGCCTCGTCCAGGACCTGGGGGGTAAAATCGGGCCAGAGCACATCGGTAAAATAAAACTCCGCGTAAGCTGACTGCCACGTTAAGAAGTTGGACAGCCGCAGTTCCCCGCTGGGGCGAATGATGAGATCAGGATCCGGCATCCCTCGGCTGTCCAGGTAGCGGGAGAAGGCCTCGTCGGTGAGGTCCTCCACCGTCTGCCGGCCGGCCAGCAGGTCCCGCCCCCAGGCTTGGGCTGCCCGGAGAATCTCGTCCCGGCCGCCGTAGTTGAGGCAAATGTTCACCTGGTGCCGCTTGCCGGAGAGGGAGGCGGCCGTCTCCTCCGCCCGGAGACACAGGTCCCGCAAGGCGGGGGGCAAAGGCTCCAGATTTCCAAAAAAGTGCACTCGGAACCCGTCCCGCTCCATCTTTTCCAGCACCTCCAACAGGTACTTGTGCAGCAGGTCCATGATGGTGGCCACTTCCTCCACCGGGCGCTTCCAGTTCTCGGTGGAGAAGGCATACACCGTCAGGTAGGGAATGCCAATGTCCCGGCAGTAATAGGCGATGGTGCGGAAGGTCTCCGCGCCGGCAGCGTGGCCGGCGGTACGGGGCAGGCCCCGCTTTTTGGCCCACCGGCCGTTGCCGTCCATGATGATGCCCACGTGCTGCGGCAGCTGGGTACGGTCCAACCCCTCCCCCGCTGCCGGCACGTCCGGCTTCTTTCGATTCCAAAAAGCCATGGGGACGTTACACCGCCATGAGCTCGGCTTCCTTCTTGGCGGTGAGGTCGTCGATCTCCTTGCAGCGCTTGTCGGTGAGCTTCTGGAGGTCCTCCTCCAATTCCTTCAGGTCATCCTCGGTGATCTCGGACTTTTTCTTCATGGCCTTGAACTTTTCCATGGCATCCCGGCGGATGTTGCGGATGGCCACCTTGCCCCCTTCGCCGTACTTCTTCACCTGCTTGGTGAGCTCCTTACGGCGCTCCTCGGTGAGCTGAGGGAAGATCAGGCGGATCACCTTACCGTCGTTCTGGGGGTTGATGCCCAGGTCAGAGGCCAGCAGGGCCTTCTCCACGGCCTTGAGCAGGGTGCCGTCCCAGGGCTGGATCACCAGGGTACGGGGGTCAGGGGTGGAGATGGAGGCCACCTGGTGGATGGGGGTTTCGGTGCCGTAGTACTCCACGGTGATCTTGTCCAGCACCCCGGCGTTGGCCCGGCCGGCCCGGACACCGGCAAAGTCGCTCATCACCACTTCGATGGTCTTCTGCATCTTCGCGTCATAGGGTTGGTTCATTTCCTTCATGACTTTGTTTCCTCCTCTACAATGGTTCCAATTCTCTCTCCCATCACCGCCCGGAGGATGTTTTGAGGATCCGCCAGGGCGAAGATCATCACGGGAATGTGGTTCTCCATGGCCAGGGACGTGGCGGTCAGATCCATCACCTGCAGGTGGTCGGCCAGAACCTGGTCATAGGAGATGGCGTCGTACTTTACGGCGCCGGGGTCCTTCTTGGGGTCGGCGCTGTAGACGCCGTCGATGTTTTTGGCCAGGAGGATCATATCCGCCTGGATTTCCGCCGCCCGGAGGACGGCAGCCGTGTCGGTGGAAAAGTAGGGGTTGCCGGTACCCCCGGCAAAGATCACCACTTCCCCCGCCCGGAGGTACCGGTCCGCAGCGGGGCGGGAGAGGATCTCCCCCACCGGGCCCATGGGGATGGAGGTGAGCACCCGGGCAGGCTGCCCCACCTGCTCCAGCACATCCTGGAGGGCCAGGCTGTTCATCACAGTGGCCAGCATGCCCATCTGGTCAGCGCGAGAGCGCTCCATCTGGCCGCCCCCGTCCTTCACGCCACGCCAGTAGTTGCCGCCGCCCACCACCAGGCCCACCTGGACCCCACGGTCGACGCAGTCCTTCACCACCTGGCACACTTGGCGGACAAAGGGAAAATCAATCCCCCGCCCGGCCGGGCCAGCCAGGGCCTCCCCGCTGAGTTTCAGCAGGACCCGCTGATACTTTGGTTGTTCCATAACTACCTCCCCGGCCCACGGGATCCGCAGGCCTGCCTGCCCCCCAGCAGGGGACCATTTCTTGGGTTTATTCTACTATAGTTCAAACCAAAAGTAAACAACAGCTTTTCATAATTTCTGTCCCCTGCCTCCCTCCCCAGAAAGGCCCGGCCAAAGGGGCTTCGGCCAGGTGTGGGTATGGGAGAGGTCTCTCCCCTGGTTTAATTCTCACAATCTCAATAGGCAATTGTCCTTCTTTTTCGTCGCCTTTTTTCGACCCGTCCATTGACTTTCCCTCCTCTATTCCCTACAATGGAGGTGTTCTTTGGAACAAGCGGACATTCCGTGGCACGGCAGGTGCGGCAGTCTCTTTACGCTCTCTCTTTCTGTCTTCCTGAACCACAGGCGCACCTGCCCTCTGCCACGTCCTCCTCCGCTGCCTTGGGCAGCGGTCCGCTTCCCCCTGCGGCGCTTTCCTCTCCTTTGGAAAGGGCCGCTTTTTCTATCCATTCCGCAGCCCGACATGCACCTCCTCGCAGGGGAAACCTGCCCTGCCGCAGAGCAGAGCATCGGGTGGTTTTGGGCCCCCAAGGCGTGTTTTTCGTTGGAGCAGAACCTTTGCAGCCGAGAGTTACCATCGCCGCACAGGCATCGCAGGAGGGAAGACATTCCCTCCATTTTTGTATGATTTGAAGTTTTTTGACAGGAATGGACTGCAAATTCTTGTGATTTTTTGATCAACTTTTTCCATTTCCCCGTTTCCCTCTTGACAACACCCTTTTTCCGGAGTAGCCTGTTAGCAGACAACAAAACAGCGATCTTCAGGGCAGGGTGAAATTCCCGATCGGCGGTACAGTCCGCGAGCCGGCAACGGCAGGATTTGGTGCAATTCCAAAACCGACAGTATAGTCTGGATGGAAGAAGATGGGTAAACAGTACGCGGGATCCCCGCGTCTATTTTCCGTGGAAGTATGCTCTGGGATGGTATCATTCCAGAGTTTTTTCATGGGAAAAGACACGGGATACCTGTGCTCGTTTTGACGCGCTCTGAAGGTTTGCTTCAGAGCGCTTTTTGCATTGTGAGGTGTCACTATGACCGACCAAGAATATATGGCCCAGGCCCTCTCTCTGGCCCAGAAAGGCGCCGGGTGGACCAGCCCCAACCCCATGGTGGGGGCTGTGATCGTCAAGGACGGCCAGGTCATCGGCCAGGGGTACCACGCCAAGTGTGGGGACCTCCACGCCGAGCGGGCTGCCCTGGCCGCCTGCACCCAGGACCCCGCCGGGGCCACCATGTATGTCACCCTGGAGCCCTGCTGCCACCAGGGCCGCCAGCCCCCTTGTACCGAGGCCATTCTGGAAGCCGGCATCGCCCGGGTGGTGGTGGGGTCTGGGGACCCCAACCCCAAGGTGGCGGGGAAAGGGCTGGCCATCCTCCGGGCCCACGGGGTCCAGGTGACCGAGCATGTACTGGAGGCCCAGTGCCGGGCCCTCAACGAGGTGTTCTTTCACTACATCCAGACGGGAAAGCCCTATGTGGTCCTGAAGTACGCCATGACCTTGGACGGAAAGATGGCCGCCTACACCGGGGCCTCCCAATGGATCACCGGGGAGGAAGCTCGCCGCCACGTCCACACCCAGCGCAACCGGTTCCGGTCCATCCTGGTGGGGGTGGACACGGTGCTCGCCGATGACCCCCAACTCACCTGCCGCATCCCCGGCGGCCGCAATCCCCTGCGGATCGTCTGCGACACCCACCTGCGCACCCCCCTCACCGCCCAAGTGGTGGCCACCGCCCACCAGGTGCCCACCTGCCTGGCCACCTGCGTCACCCAGCACCAGCTCCTGGCTCCCTATGAAGAGAAAGGCTGCCAGATCCTCTCCCTCCCCTCTGCCCAAGGGCACGTCAGTTTGCCCGCCTTGTTGGAGCGGCTGGGGGAGATGGAGGTGGACAGTGTCCTGCTGGAAGGGGGCGCCGCCCTTCACTGGTCAGCGGTCCAGGCGGGCATCGTGAACAAGGTACAGGCCTATCTGGCCCCCAAGATTCTAGGGGGCCAGGGGGCAAAGTCCCCAGTGGGCGGCCAGGGGTTCCCCCACCCGGACCAGGCGCTCCGCCTGGCCCCGCCCACCCTCACCCGGCTGGGGGAGGACATTCTGCTGGAAAGTGAGGTGATTGGCTGATGTTTACCGGCATCGTGGAAGAAATGGGCACCTTGAAGGCCATCCGCAAAGGCCCCCACAGTGCCGTGCTGGAGATCCAAGCCAAAGTTGTTCTGGAGGACATCCATTTAGGGGACAGCATCGCCGTCAACGGCGTCTGCCTCACCGCCACATCCTACTCCCCCACCGGCTTCACCGCCGACGTCATGCATGAGACCTTGAACCGCTCCGCCCTGGCCACCCTCCGCCCGGGCAGCCGGGTCAACCTGGAGCGGGCCATGGCGGCAAACGGCCGCTTCGGAGGCCACATCGTAGCCGGCCATGTGGACGGGGTGGGCACCGTGCAGCGGATCACCCGGGATGACAATGCCATCTGGTACACCATCGCCGCCGGGCCGGAGATTCTCCGGTACGTGGTGGAGAAGGGCTCCATCACCATCGACGGCATCAGCCTCACCGTGGCCAAGGTGGACCGCCAGTCCTTCGCCATCTCCGCCATCCCCCACACCGTGTCCGTCACCGTGCTGGCCGACCGGAAGGTGGGAGACCTTGTCAACCTAGAAACGGACATCATCGGAAAGTACGTGGAAAAACTCCTCTCCCCTGCCCAGGAGTCCCCCGCGCCCGCCTCCGGTATCACCAAAGAATTCTTAACTCGCTATGGCTTTTGAGCCAGGAAAGGAGCCTTCCATGTTTCAGTACAACACCATCGAAGAGGCCCTGGAGGACCTGCGCCAGGGCAAAATGATCCTCTGCACCGACGACCCCGACCGGGAGAACGAGGGGGACCTCATCTGCGCTGCGGAGTTTGCCACCACGGAAAACGTGAACTTCATGGCCACCCATGGCAAGGGGCTCATCTGCATGCCCATGTCCTATGAGTATGTCCGCAAGCTCCAGTTCCCCCAGATGGTCACCCGGAACACCGACAACCACGAGACCGCCTTCACCGTCTCCATCGACCATGTGGACACCACCACGGGCATCTCCGCGGCGGAGCGCTCCCTCACCGCCATGAAGTGCGTGGACCCGGAGGCCAAGCCCGAAGATTTCCGCCGCCCCGGGCACATGTTCCCCCTGCTGGCCAAGGACAACGGCGTGCTGGAGCGCAACGGCCACACCGAGGCCACTGTGGACCTGATGCGCCTGGCCGGCCTGAAGGAGGTGGGCCTCTGCTGCGAGATCATGCGGGAGGATGGCACCATGATGCGGGCCCCGGAACTCCAGGAGAAGTCCAAGGAATGGGGCCTCAAATTCATCACCATTCGGGACCTGCAGAACTACCGCAAGCGCCACGAGGTGCTGGTGGACCGGGTCACTGTCACCAAAATGCCCACCAAGTACGGGGACTTCATGGCCTACGGCTACGTCAACAAGCTCAACGGCCAGCACCACGTGGCCCTGGTGAAAGGGGAGATTGGGGACGGGCAGGACCTGCTCTGCCGGGTCCACTCTGAGTGCCTCACCGGGGACACCTTCGGCTCCCTCCGGTGCGACTGCGGCCAGCAGTTGGCCGCCGCCATGACCCAGATTGAGCAGGAGGGCCGGGGCATCCTGCTGTACATGCGCCAGGAGGGCCGGGGCATCGGCCTCATCAACAAGCTGCGGGCCTACGCCCTCCAGGACCAGGGAATGGACACCCTGGAGGCCAACCTGGCCCTGGGCTTTGCCGGGGACCTGCGGGAGTACTACATCGGCGCCCAGATTCTCCGGGACCTGGGGGCCAAGACCCTCCGCCTGCTCACCAACAACCCCGACAAGGTCTACCAGCTGGCTGACTTCGGCATGGCCATCAAGGAGCGGGTGCCCATCCAGATGGCCGCCACCCCCCACGACCTCTTCTACCTCCAGACCAAGCAGAAGAAGATGGGGCACATCCTCAACTACTAAGTTCCAACCCCCACAGAGTATTAGAATAAAGGAGACATACTGCCATGAAAACCTTTGAAGGAAACCTGGTCGCACAAAACATGAAGGTCGCCCTTGTGGCTGCCCGGTTCAACGAATTCATCACCTCCAAACTCATCGGCGGCGCCATGGACGGCCTCACCCGCCATGGCGTCCAAGAGGAGGACATCTCCTTGGCCTGGGTCCCCGGCGCCTTTGAGATCCCCCTCATCGCCTCCAAGATGGCCGCCAGCGGCAAGTACGACGCGGTGATCTGCCTGGGGGCGGTGATCCGGGGCAGCACCAGCCACTACGACTACGTCTGCGCGGAGGTGTCCAAGGGGATCGCCCAGGTCTCCCTCCAGAGTCAGGTCCCGGTGCTCTTTGGGGTGCTCACCACCGACACCATCGAGCAGGCCATCGAGCGCGCCGGCACCAAGGCGGGCAACAAGGGGTATGACTGCGCCCTCAGCGCCGTGGAGATGGTCAATCTCATTCGAGAGGTGGAGGCTTAACCTGCCCTCTGCATGGCAAAAGCGCACCCCGATGGGGTGCGCTTTTCCTCTTTCTGTCTCATAGTCCGTCAAACGAGCGCCTTTCCATCCCCCGTCGGACCGCCAAAGTATCACTGCCCCTCTTTGTGGGAGCGCTCCTTCCACTGGAGGAGGAAGGCGGCGTTGATGATCACCACCACAGACCCGGCGTTGTGAACCAGGGCCCCCACCACGGGGTTTAGGATCCCCAAAATGGCCAGGACGATGGCCGCAAAGTTCAAGGCCATGGAGAAGGTAAGGTTACACTTGATGGTGAACATCATTCGCCGGGCCAGGCGGAGCAGGTGGGGCAGCTCCTGGATGTCATCGTTGACCAGGGCGATGTCCGCCGCGTCCACGGCGATGTCGCTGCCCACGCCCCCCATGGCGATGCCCACGAAGGCCTTCTTCAGGGCGGGGGCATCGTTGATGCCGTCGCCGATCATGCACACCGGCTGGCCGTTCTGCTGGCTGGCGTCGATGTAAGCCAGCTTGTCCTCCGGCAGGCAGCCCCACTGCACTTCTGGGATGCCCAGCTGGCCGGCGATGTGCTGGCGGCGTTGGCGTTGTCCCCGGTGAGGAGGACAGGCTCCACCCCCGCCGCCTGGGTCCGCTGGATGGTCTGGGCCGCCTGGGGCCGGAGGGTGTCCGACAGGGCCAGGAACCCGGCCAGCCTCCCATCCACCCCGCAGTAGATGACGGTGCACCCCTCCTGGAGCCACCGTTCGGCCGCCGTCTGGGCCTGGGCGGGCAGGTGGATGCCCAGCTCCGCCAGCAGTTTGGGGTTTCCCGCCGCCACCTGGCGGCCCTGGCAGGTCACTTGAACCCCACGACCGGGGAGCATCTGGAAGTCCTCTCCGGGGGGAATCTGGCCTCCCCCCTCCTCCCGGAAGCACCGGACCACCGCCTTGCCCAGGGGGTGCTCTGACAGAGCCTCCGCACAGGCGACCTGGGCATAGAGGGTTTCCTTGCTGGTGGCGCCGTCCAAGGGGACCACGGCCACCACCTGGGGGGTACCGAAGGTGAGGGTCCCCGTCTTGTCAAAGGTCACCTTGGTCACCTGGGACAGGCGCTCCAAGGCATCCCCCTCCCGCACCAGGAATCCATGGCGGGTGGCGTTGCCGATGGCCGCCATGATGGCCGTGGGGGTTGCCAGCACCAGAGCGCAGGGGCAGAAGACCACCAGGATGGTCACCGCCCGGATGATCTCCCCGGTGACTGCCCAGGTGATCCCCGCAGAGACCAGGGCGATGACCACGATCCAGGTGGCCCAGCGGTCGGCCAGGTTCACGATCTTGGCCTTGCCGGCGTCGGCGGACTGGACCAGGCGGATCATCCGTTGGATGGAACTGTCCTCCCCCACCTTGGTGGCCTCCATGGTAAAGGCCCCAAACTGGTTCACGGTGCCGCTGGCCACCTCGTCCCCCTCCCCCTTGTCCACAGGGAGGGACTCGCCGGTCATCACCGCCTGGTTGATGGAGGTCTGGCCTTGGAGAATCACCCCGTCCACCGGGATGGTCTCCCCGGGGAGGACCCGCAGCTGGTCCCCCACCTGGACGTCCTCCGCGGGGATAACCTTCTCTCCCTCTGCCGTCATCACCCGAGCGGTGCGGGGGGTAAGATGGACCAGCTTTTCAATCCCCGCCCGGGCCTTGGCCACGGTGAGGTCCTCCAAAAGGCCGCCCAGCTGCATGATGAAGGCCACCTCGCCGGCGGCAAAATCTTCCCCAATGAGCACCGAGGCCACAAGGGCCATGGACACCAGCACGTCCGCCTTGATGTCAAAGGCAGTGACCAGGCCGATGATGGCCTCCAGCAGGATCGGCACTCCGCAGAGGAGGATGGCAACCCAAGCCGGATCCACCGGCAGGTTCTCCCCCCAAAAAATGCTGCACAGGAGAGACACGCCGCCGAGGACCAGGAAGGTGATGTCCTTCTTGGTCCCGCCCCACTCCAAAAACGCTTCTAAACGCTCCATAGTTTCCTCCTTTTCTCTGTAGAAGAGGGGAATCCAGCGGATGGATACCCCCTAGGGTATTTCCATTATACCCATAGGGGTATACCTTGTCAAGATGAAACAAGAAAACCGGCGGGAAAGGTTCCAGCCGGTCTTCACGCTGTTGGTGGTCAATTCATATTCGCAAACCGCTCCACCGCTTTGGTGAAGTTGGCGATGGTCTGGTCCGGGTCGCCGTGCTCCAGGCCATCCCGGACACAGTGCTTGATGTGCCCTTCCAGTACCACTTGGCCGGCCTTGTGGAGGGCCGACTTGGCGGCGTTGATCTGGGCCAAAATATCTTCACAAGGGATGTCCTCGTCGATCATCCGGTCAATGGCCTGTACCTGGCCGATGATCTTTTTCAGCCGGCGGTGCAGGTTATCTGCGTCCATACATTGCCTCACGGTGCGCACCTCCTGTCCCTTCAGGGAACTCTTTTCTTGTTATTATCCAGCAAGCAGGGCAGTTTGTCAAGTCGTGCGCCACCCTGTAAGTCCCCTACAGCACCGGTGCAAGATACCATAGGGGGTATTAGCTTTCCAAGGGGATCTCCCCTTCCTGATTGACATTTCTCCCCTACTATGATACCTTTTTCTTACTAGAAATCCGTCATCTTTCCCAAGACAGGAGGTTTTTTCATGTCCTATGATCTCCCCGCCCTTTGCCGTCAGGTCCGGCGGGACATTCTCACCATGACCCATGCCGCTGGGTCCGGTCATCCAGGCGGCTCTCTTTCCGCGGTAGAGATCCTGGTGACCCTCTATTTCGATCAAATGCACCTGGACCCCGCCCAGCCGGAGGACCCAAACCGGGACCGGTTCCTCCTCTCCAAGGGCCACGCCGCCCCGGTGCTTTACAGCGCCCTGGCCCGGCGGGGCTTCTTTGATCCCGCCCTTCTGCCCACTCTGCGGCAGTTGGACTCCCCCCTCCAGGGCCACCCCCACCGGGAAAAGCTGCCGGGGCTGGACTGCTCCTCCGGCTCCCTGGGCCAGGGGTTGTCCGTCGCCAATGGCCTGGCTCTGGCCGCCCGGCGGACCGGGCGGTCCTACCGCACCTACTGCCTCTTAGGGGATGGGGAGGTGCAGGAGGGCCAAATCTGGGAGGCTGCCATGACCGCCGCCCAGTTCTCCCTGGACAACGTCTGCGCCGTGGTGGATGACAACGGCGTCCAGCTGGACGGCCCCACCAAAGACATCATGGACGTGGAACCCCTCGGGGCCAAGTTTGCCGCCTTTGGCTGGGAGGTGTTGGACGTAGACGGCCACAGCCTGGCCGCCCTGCGGGACGCTTTCCGCATCGCCGCGGCCACCCAGGGGCGGCCCACCGTCCTCATCGCCCACACGGTAAAGGGCAAGGGGGTCTCCTTCATGGAGGGCCAAGCCGCCTGGCACGGCAAGGCGCCCAATGACCAGGAACTGGCCGCTGCCCTGGCAGAACTCGCAGAAGGAGGCACGCCCCATGAAGCTTGATCAAGTCAACCATATCCCCCAGCGGGACGGGTACGGCCAGGGCCTATTGGACCTGTGCGCCGCCCGGGAGGACGTGGTGGTGCTGGACGCCGATGTGTCCGCCTCCACCCGCACCAACTGGGTCCATGACCGGTACCCCGATCATTTTTATAATGTAGGCATCAGCGAGCAAGACCTGGTGGGCACCGCCGCAGGGCTGGCTCTGGGGGGGCAGGTGCCCTTCGTGTCCACCTACGGCGTCTTCCTCTCTGGCCGGGCCTTTGACCAGATCCGCACCACGGTGTGTTACAACGACCTCCATGTAATCTTCGGCGGCGCCCATGCGGGGATCTCTGTGGGCCCCGATGGAGCCACCCACCAGGCCCTAGAGGACCTGGCCCTGGCCCGGGTCCTGCCCCGGATGACCGTGGTGGCCCCCTGCGACAGCGAGGAGACCCGGAAGGCCGTTCTGGCTGCCGCCGACCACCCCGGGCCGGTCTACCTCCGTTTCGGCCGGGAAGCCGTGCCGGTGATCACGGACCGGACCACCCCCTTTGCCATCGGCAAGGCCCGGCCAGTGCGGGAGGGGCAGGACTGCG
>ERZ772821.1660-NODE-1660-length-12955-cov-6.343643_pt1 | contig 12955 bp, 11 predicted proteins | sample MGYA00580859_ERZ772821 | MGnify/ENA primary metagenome ERZ772821 (study PRJEB29015, sample SAMEA2737674) | human gut metagenome | biome: human gut; feature: human-associated habitat; material: faeces | place: China | collected 2012 ...
TGGGTGTCCCGTAGGTTCACCGTTTCCTGCGAAGGTGATGTCGTCCAAAGGCTGGTTGTTGTCGTGGCGCTCTTTCAGAACCTTCTCCAATCCTTCTCTTACCTCCTCGCGGGTAGGGCGCTTCTTCTTAGGACGGAAGTCAGCGTTGAATCCGCATTCGCAATAAACGCAGTCGAATGAACAGACCTTGCCATCAGATGGCATGAGGTTGATGCCCAGTGAAACTCCCAGACGGCGGGAGTTTACCGGACCGAATATCGGTGATGGATAAATAATCGTTGACATAATCTTATTCTCCTTTATCTAATCTATTCTTTATTTTATCTTGGTAATACCTATTTTATACCAATCTTATTTACTTGTTCGTAATTTGGTGGGCAAAAGTACTAAAAAATGTTGGAATGAACAAATAAATCAACTGAAAATCGATTTATCCTTACCATTTGTCTTCTATCTCCGATAGATTGTGTACTTTTGCATTCAAATCAGGAATCTCTGTTACCTCCAAAAGAGTGTTAGTCTTTATCTCGTATTACAAAACTATGACAATTTGAGAGAGAAAATTGTTAATTAACGAAATATAAGGCAGAACTTTAATATTTCTCTATTTGTTTTTGTACTTTTGCAGCCGAAAAAAATATTTGAAATATGACGGAAAATGCTGGAAGGATGCTCCTCTAAGATTCAGATAGTTCAATTAGGTATGAAAAAGGAAATGATAATATTATGGATAATTTCTAGTTGGGGTGTACTTCATATCTCAGCTCAGGAAACCAATGCTATAGAATGGCAGGTAGATTCCTGTTCTGTAGAGAATCAGAAAGTAGTGAAAAACGAGAAACTTACTGATATTGAAAAGCGGGATTTCACGTATTCAAAGTTCTATCAGATGACTTTTGTGGGAGCACCTCTGATAGCAACTGGTATGATAGTCAAGGGAGAGGATACGCATTTTAGAAGTCTGCGCAACGATTATATGCAACAATTTCATCGCCCCTTCGATAATTATACGCAATTCCTGCCGGCTGCCGTGATGCTTGGTATGAAGGTGGCTGGTGTGGAGAGCCGGAGCTCCTGGGGCAGGATGCTGGCTTCTGATGCTTTCTCTGCGGCAATCATGGGAGCAGTGGTCAATACGATGAAAACTACTACCCATGTGATGCGACCTGATGGAAGCAACGACCATTCTTTCCCGTCTGGTCATACAGCTACAGCTTTTATGACCGCCACAATGCTAGCCAAGGAATATGGATATCTGAGTCCATGGATTGGGATAGGAGCTTATACCATAGCATCAGGTACGGGCTTGATGCGTATGGCGAACAACAAGCATTGGCTGAGTGATGTCTTGACGGGTGCAGGCATCGGAATCCTTTCAGTCGAGTTTGGCTATTATATTGCCGATCTCCTGTTTAAGGATAATGGTATCAGACATTTCTCGCAAAATGAAATCTTTTCCATACACGATAAACCTTCGTTCCTGGGGCTGTATCTTGGCGTAAACATTCCTTTGAGCCACTATGATATATCTGAGAATCAGTTCGTTTTCGTAATGAAATGCTTCTCGGGCTGCTTCAAAAGATTCTCGTGCAGATAAATATTTTTCATATGATGTTTCTGCATTATGGTAAGCAGTTTCAATTTCTTTCCGCAGTGCCATTTTTGCGTTTTCTAAATTCAATTCCTGAAGTTTGATATTGATTCGTGCATTACGGATCTGGTTACGAGTAGCCAACTTATTGAAAATCGGTACGGAAATATTTAATCCGATATATTCATTGCCATTGTTTTTTAATTGATTACGGAAGGCTGCGTTATTATAGCCGGTGATAAACGAATAGTAATAACTATTGCTATACCCTCCGCTCAGAGAAACAGACGGATATCGTGCTGCTTGAGCTATTCGTAAATCATGCCGGCTACTTTGGATTTGTAACTTGGCCGATCTGATTTCTGGGCGATGATCGGATTCTGCGAACAGAACCGCAGTATCGCATTTATGTAAACTATTTAGTGCTTCGACCAAAACCATTTCGCTTTGCGGTTCTTCAATATCGAATCCGGCAGACGATTTTCTGTTCAAAGCTTGACTCAATTCAAGAATGGCGCTCGATAAATCGTTTTTGCATTGAGTTAAATTCAATTTATCTTTTGCCCATAATGCTTTACTCTCCATCAGCTCGGATTTCAAACTCTTCCCATTTTCCGTTAACAATTGGCTTCTTTCTACTTGCTGACGGCTGATCTCGACTTGGGATTCAGCAATTCTAACTAACTCCTTACAAAGTAATGTTTTCAGATAATAAGCCGTTATATTCAATGCGACATCATTTTTAGCTTTTTCTAAATCCTCGAGGGCCGCTTGCAGATTGAGTGTATAACTTTTAATTTCATGTTTGATACGCATTCCATTGAAAATCGTCAAGCTGGCGGCGATATTGGCTGAAGATGACATTTGGTTATTATCTTGATAAGTCCCATCACGGGAAGGCCCACGGCCGAAGTAGTTGGTGTGACTTAAACTGGCAGACAAATCCGGCAATTTGCTGTTCTTTACTGTATTGAGATTGTTTTCGATCAATTGCCCATTCAGTTCGGTTTGCTTAATTTCTATATTGTTCTCCAACGCATAATCGATACATTGCCGCAAAGTCCACACCTTTTGCGTAAAACATGTTTGAACCGTAATAATAAAGGTCAATATAATGATAAGCGTCTGTTTCATCGGTTATTCCTGCCTATGACAATAATAATGATTCATCCCAATCGGGAGACTCATCGGATACGGTACTGAGCAATGCCAGACCGATACCCGCCAAACCACCGAGCACTCCCCTGTGAAATCCATAAACGTTATTGATTCCGGTATTCCACACGTTATACCCGGTTTGAGGTTCCGTATAGTTGACATGCTGCAACCCTTTTAAAAAGAACCGTTCGGCAAAATGTTTGAATTGTAGTTCTCCGGTTTGTTGATATATCCGGTTGAACAGGTGTCCCAGACTGAAATTTCCACCATACAGTCCAGCTTCAAAACAATCGTCATTATCTAAATATAGCTTCCCGTAATCTTCCCATTGTTCCAGTGCTTGCGATTTGGTCTGGGAAATTTGGAAGCGAGTCCATAACAAACCGACTTCGCTTCGGTTCCAACCGGGTATTATTCCTTTTTTTGCAGTTAGTTCGACCGTCTTACGCTGAATAAATATATCTGTAAGATAATCAATAATATCGGATAGATATTCTATGCGGAAATATCTGTTTTCTAATTTTTGTAAAACGCACCAAAGACCGGCCAGTCCTGTAGGAATACTGAAATCATCGGAGCCGTCCAGTTTGTTCGAACATATTCGTTTATAAAGCTCCCATACGAAACGGTTCAAGTATTCTTTAGCAAATCTGTCAGGCTTATTTAAACAATAGAGAGCTATTCCGGACGCCCCTTGCAAAAAACCGTATCGATCGTTCTGTACGTGGTAAATCATACTACGCAGAATTTGAGGATCTACCGTTCCCATTGTATCGAATACATCCCCGGATGTAATTTCTTGCGCCTGAAAGTGGGTAAGACTCCAGCCGAATCCGCTCAATCCGTTTTCAAACGATGATAAAGATTCTATATCCTTATCTGTTTTAAGTAAAGGTTTTTGTTTGTCAATACAATCGAAGAAAAGACGTGTTGTCTTTTCATAATATTCTTCATTTCCCGTTTCTGAGCAATAGTAGAACAAAAATAGAATGTCTCCTATATCTCCGTGCATCAGAAAGGGATTCGAGCTGTCTGTATGAAGAAAAATGCTTGCGATTTCATGTATCTTTTTCCATATCGAATCGCACAGGGTATCTGTAAATAGGGGGCTCCAACTCATAGCTGATAACTAAATGTATACATTCAATGCGTTCTCTTTTTTTATCTTGTTTTGTTGTTCTTCGTCTTTTACGTCATGGAAAATTTGATCCCATGACGTTATGTCAATCTGTTTTTTTGCGAACTCGAAAGTTTCATCCTCCTGCGGTGTTTCCCAGTCCCTGAAGACAAACCACGCCGGTTTGCGACCATAAGGGTCCACCGGATCGTCAGGATATTTTCTTAGACCTGTTTTTAGTCCACCTTCATAAGGTGCATCAATCCAACTATGTGCGATATAAGCATCGATACCGCTGAGTGCCTCTACCTTTTTGAGCGCAAAAGCCAATCCGGCAGCCTGCTCTTGTAATGCGGCTTCGGTGTAGTCGAGCGAATTTGGATTCTGTTTGGATAAAAACAAGGTCCTTTTTTGTCCGTTATAAAACGTATCGGGATTTTTGATCCATTTATCCAAGACTTCCAGATTTTTAAACGTCACATATGGAGTACCGAAAAAGAATTTGGCCTTGGGGTCTTCCCAAGAACGAGGGTTGATCAAGTCTTCCGGATAAGGGTGGATTGCTATTCCACATTTGAAATCACCTTCGACTTTACAATAATCTAATAACAATTCTAATAATTCTTGTGCTGGATAACAGTTCGTGTCTTTTTCGTAATTGATAGCCCAAAAATGATCGAGAGAGATAAAAACCTCTGCGTCATCATTGTATTTTTGGACCGTATAATAAATCAAGCGCATGGATTTGATATATATATCCATAAATTCCAATGGCGTTTTATTTCCTGCACTGACCCATATTCCATTTGAATTTACCAGATTTATAAAGCAAAGCCATAAAATGAAAACAAAAGCCAAACAAGTGCAAATAAAATAGCTTATTTACAATACTTTGCAGGGCGTTTGATGTTTTCAGTTGTTTTCATTCTTTTCAGTTGATTGGTTCTTTTTCGGTACAATTTTGTTTCTCGTTTGTTTCTCAATATCGACCTTTATCATATCTTTGCAACAGAAACAAAATTATGAAGGGATTGATATGCCACGAATAAAGAAGCCTACAAAAGTAAAAGAGCCTGTCCGCCTTCGGACAAAGAAGCTGGCAGATGGAAGCCAAAGTCTGTATCTTGATATATACCGTTTCGGCAAACGAACATACGAATATCTTAAGTTGTACCTCATTCCGGAAACGGACAACAATGCCCGTCTGCAGAATCAGGCGACCATGAATGCCGCCAATGCCATCAAGTCCAAACGCATTATCGAGCTGACCAACGGCGAGGCCGGTATAGAAACCAAAGAGAGAGTTTACCTGCTTGACTGGATGAACACCTACAAGGAGAACCAGGCCAAGCGTGGCAAAAAGGACGGTTATCAGATTGACATCACTATACGCATCTTGAAGGATTATGCGGGAGAACGTATGTTGATGGATCAAATAGACAAGACATTCTGCCAGAATTATCTTGACTACCTTCAGTCCGAATACCGTTCCAGAGGCAAACGAGTGTCGAATTACACACTGCATACTTATTACCGGGTATTGAACGGAGCCTTGAATGCGGCTGTCAGGGCCGAGATCATCAAGTCCAATCCTTTCACGAAAATCAGCAAGTCGGAAAAGATCCGTCTGCCTGAAAGCAAACGGTCATACATGACCATTGAAGAGGTTCGGGCGCTGATTGCTACCCCGATGAAGAATGAGGCCGTAAAACAGGCTTATTTATTTTCTTGCTTCTGTGGGTTGCGAATAAGCGACATTATCGGTTTGAGATGGAAAGATGTTTTTGTGGACAGAGGACAATACCGCCTTGCTGTGTCCACGCAAAAAACCAAAGAGCCGATTTATTTGCCGCTTTCACCAGAAGCGTTAAAGTGGATGCCGGAGCGAGGAGACAAGATGGCGGAAGACCACGTCTTCGACTTACCGAGTCTAACGATGATAAACGTGCTGCTCAAACCCTGGGCTAAAGCAGCAGGCATAGACAAACGTTTCTCATTTCACACCGCCCGTCACACGTTTGCGACGATGATGCTAACGCTTGGCGCTGACCTCTATACAACCTCGAAGTTGCTCGGTCATGCCGACGTGAAGATGACACAGGTATACGCCAAAATCGTCAATCAGAAAAAGGACAATGCGGTCAATTTGGTAAACGGATTATTCGACTGAAACATGAATAGTCCTTTGTACCAGAGCGGCCATATATATTTTAGTTTACTTTAGTATCTATATATAAGGGAGAAAAACTAAACTAAACTAAACCATTTTCAAGTAAACAATTGAAAGGAAATCGGTGGCGAAAGTTTGATCCAAATAAGGGCTTTTACCGCCTTATATAAAAAGGAACAAGTCGTCTATAGGATTGACCTTCCGCCAATGAAAAATATCTCTGAATAGGCTGCTGGAATATGCTGCCCGACTCGGATAACGGTTCCCGTTTCTTCTTTCTGTTCCCCTTATATTGCTTGATAGACGTGCGTGATGCCGGAGGAACTCAGATGGTAATTCTGCGTCGGAATATACCAACCTGTTTGCCACTTTATAATCAGGCCAATATTGGACAACGAGACTGCCCCTGCTTGCAGATTGTGTGGCAGCCCTCCCGCCGCCGAACGGTGGTAGGGGTATTAGGCTACCCCAAAAGAAATTTCGTGGCAGACGGGCAAGCCCGTTGGAGAATGGTTGTGGCAAGAACATAACACAATTATTGAAGCGAATTATCGCTAAACTTCCACTTGATTATTCAGGATTTCAACTACCCTTTATCCAAAAAACACAAAAAAATACAGCCGAATGGCGCTGTATTTTTTAGCCAAAAAAGGTAATTTAATTTAGCCACATATGGAAATTCTAAAATATAGTATTATCTTTGCCTTATAATCAGTATATAGATATGAAGACATATAAACCGAGAATTGCGGATAAGGAGTTACAACGAAAGCTGGCAGGTATCGGTGCCGTTTTGATTGAAGGACCTAAATGGTGCGGTAAAACTACAACTGCGGAGCAACAGGCGTCCACAATCATCTACATGGACGATCCTTTGTACAAAGAACAGAATCTCCGTATGGCTGATATAAATCCGAAAGCGTTGTTGGTCGGAGAATGTCCCATATTGGTAGATGAATGGCAACTTGCTCCCAAATTATGGGATACAATCCGCTTTGAAGTCGATCACAGAGAAGGCGAAGGTCTTTTTATTTTAACTGGTTCGGCTGTTCCTGCAAAAACAGAAGAAATTCATCATTCAGGAGCAGGTAGATTTGCATGGCTAACTATGCGTCCCATGAGTTTATACGAGTCGGGGGAATCTTCTGGAGAAGTGAGTTTGGAGGGGATGTTTGAAACTCCAGATAATATAATGGGAATCAACAAATTGTCGCTTGATGATATTGCTTTTTTAATTTGTCGAGGTGGGTGGCCTCGTGCATCATTGCAAACAGGAGATATTGCGCTGGATCAAGTGAAATACTATTATGACGCTGTGACGCGTTCGGATATTTCTCGAGTAGATGGCGTTCGACGCAATCAAGAACGGGCAAAACGATTGATGCGTTCATATGCTCGACATCAAGGTTCTCAGGCTCCAATCAGTACTATTGTAGAAGATATGCGAGTGAATGATGAGGAATCAACGGATGTAAAAACAGTTACTTCTTATATTGACGCTCTGAAAAAAATTTTTGTCATAGAAGATTCTGTTGCATGGAATCCTAATCTGCGCTCAAAGACAGCTATTCGGACATCTGATACCAGGTACTTTGTTGATCCGTCAATTGCTGTTGCTGCTTTGGGTCTTGGCCCCAAGGACCTGATTAATGATCTGAATACAATGGGGTTGTTGTTTGAGACGCTTTGCATCCGGGATTTACGCGTATTTGCGAGCGCTTTAGATGGACAAGTTTATCATTTTCGAGACAAGTACGGCCTCGAATGTGACGCAGTTGTTCATCTGCGCAATGGTAAATTTGGCCTTATCGAAATAAAACTTGGCGGAGACCAACTTATAGAGCAAGGCGCAACTACCTTAAAAACATTGGCTGCAAAGATAGATACGGATAAAATGAAAGCCCCGTCTTTCTTAATGGTGTTGACGGCTACAGGAAAATTTGCCTATCGACGTGCAGACGGAGTTTATGTGGTTCCTATTGGATGCTTAAAAGACTAATAAACGATATGACACAGATACAACATAACCAACTGGTCTCATTTATATGGAATATTGCTAACGATGTTCTTGTAAACGTATATAACAAGGGGGATTACCGTAAAGTGATTCTCCCGATGATTGTATTGAGACGCTTCGATGCCGTTTTAGAGGATACGAAAAAAGAGGTTTTAGCGATGAAAGAACGCTTAACCGCAGCCAATATCATTCAACAAGACGAAGCATTGTGTGCTGTTGCTGGACAAGCATTCTGCAACAGTTCTCCATTTACGCTCAAAGATTTGAAATCAAGGACCAATTCCCAACAATTAAAATTGGATTTCATTGCTTATTTGGATGGCTTTAGTGCCAATGTTCAGGACATTATTACAAAATTCAAATTTCGCAATGAGATAGATACATTGGTCGAAGGCGGCGTATTGGGGTTGCTCATCGAAAAATTTGTCGACAATAGAATCAATTTAAGTAATCGTCCCGTCTTATTTGATGATGGCTCTGTGCGTCTGCCAGCTCTTGACAATCATTCTATCGGTACCGTCTTTGAGGAGTTGTTACGTCGATTCAACGAAGAAAACAATGTAACCGAAGCAGGAGAGCACTTTACGCCTCGTGATATTGTCACATTGATGGCCGAAATTGCATTTGTTCCCATCATGGATAAAATTACTGACAGTTCTTATTTGATTTATGACGGGGCTTGTGGTACCGGAGGTATTCTATCCGTAAGCGAAGAGCGCCTTCAGCAACTTGCCGAAGCTCGGGGCAAACGCATCAATACGCATATTTTTGGTCAAGAATTACAGCCGGAGACATATGCGACATGCAAATCGGACCTCCTTATAAAAGGAGACGGAGAAGAAGCAAATAATATCTCGTTTGGTTCGACCATTTCCGAAGACGGTAAAGCCGGTATGAAGTTCGATTTCTGTATTTCCAATCCACCATTCGGGACTCCTTGGAAACGAGATTTGGAGAATTGGGGATTGAAAGATAAAAAGGATATTACCGATGGCAGATTCCTGATAGCATACGATGGAAATCCGGCCTATTCATTGGTTCCTAATATTGGTGATCCCCAAATGTTATTTTTGGCGAACAATATTAGTCGAATGAAGGATACCACCGAATTGGGAACTCGTATTGTTGAAGTCCATAATGGTTCGTCGCTTTTTACTGGCAATGCAGGAGGCGGTGAAAGTAACTTACGGAGATATATTATTGAAAATGATCTTTTGGAGGCCATTATTGCTGTTCCCGAGAAGATGTTCTACAATACAGGCATTGGAACTTTCATTTGGATTGTCACGAACCGTAAGGAATCCCGAAGGAAAGGAAAAATTCAATTGATTGATGCTACCGGTCTGAAATCACCTCTTCGTAAGAACCTCGGTGAGAAAAATTGTGAATTTACGCCGGAAATCAATGATCAGATACTTCGTGCTTATATGGATTTTGAAGAGACGCCTATCAGCAAGATTTTCGATAATTCCGAATTCGGGTACTGGGAAATCACGGTCGATCGTCCTAAACGCGACGAACAAGGCGTTATCGTCAAGAACAAACGAGGTAAAATCGAAATCGACAAGACGTTACGTGATAAAGAACAAGTTCCCCTAACATATGAAGGAGGTATCGAAGCTTTTGTTCGGAACGAGATTCTTCCATATACGCCCGATGCCATTGTTAATACGGACGATTATGTAATTGGTTATGAATTGAGTTTCACCAAATATTTCTATAAGCCCAAGCAGTTGCGAACGCTCGATGAGATTCGTGCCGACATTCGGGCCATAGAGGAATCGACAAAAGGATTGTTGAACCAAATATTAAATTAATTATGGAGATCAATCTAAAACAAGCTATTTCAATGTTTTTTTCACAGTCTTCATTTGATATGGTTTATCTGGAGGCTGTCGCTAATGCATTGGACGCAGGAGCCTCAAAAATACATATTCATTTTTCTGCATCTACGCTTTCGAATATAAAGTCTTTCCATTTGACAATTTCCGATAATGGTATTGGTTTTACTGATGAGCGATACACAAAGTTTTGTCGCCTTTTGGAAGTTGACAAAGACGACAAAACACATCGTGGCCTTGGGCGATTGGTTTACCTGTTCTATTTTGATAACGTTAAGGTAATCAGCCATTATAATGGAAATCAATATCGTGAGTTTAATTTTGATAAGGAATTTGGGGCTGATGCTCCTAACAATAGTTCTACTTTAGATAGTGAGCACGAGAGCGGCAGTACTCTGGAAATGACAGGATATAATTTATCTAAATTAAAAGAGAAAAATTTTGCTGATGCCGAATGGATAAGAAGACGAATTTTAAAGAAATTTTATTCTCTACTATACAAAGCAAAAAAGAATGGTAATGATATAAATATCACTATCCAATCTACCATAGGTAAAACAAACGTAGTACGCACAATTAGTGCAGCTTCAATTCCTGAGTTGAATGAGAAAACAATTGTGTCTAAATATTCCCTTGACGGGGAGATGACACTGTATTACTCTGTTAAAGAGTGCGATATAAAAGATTCATCGGTAATTACTGCTATCTCTATTGATAATCGAAATGAATCAATAGATGTCTTTGCTGATGAGAGTATCCCCAAAGGATATGATATGGTATTTATTTTAGATTTTTCTCGGTTTGACTTAACCGATTGAGAAATAAACTTTTAGCGAATTATTTGAGAAATAGAAGTAACGATTTAGCAACTGTGCGAATTTCAGCGTTTTGCGTTGCTATGCTGTCAAATAACTCTTTCATTTGCAAATATAACATCTTTTTCCGAAAGTACGAACTTTCGGTGGCAATTTTATAAAATCAACTTGCGAAAAAAGAAAATCATTCATCCCATTCATGGGTTGTGTCATCGGTGGCGTTGTACTGTTTCCAACGTCCCGATTTCTCGCCGTCGGTGTATTGCCCCTCGATGGTTATATAGGGTTTTCCGTCCCGTGTCGATTCCACACGATAAAAGCCGTCAAGTTTTCCGTTACGGTAGTGTCGTGTAGTCCTGCTGCGAAGCGTGCGCCCATCCTCGAATATTTCCCATTCCTCACCCTCTTTTTTGCCGTCTATATAATGAGATTCAAAAATCTGCTCACCCGTCTTGCTGTCAAAGCGGCGTTCCCGTCCGCTCTCCACACTCTGCCTATACTCCTTTTCGATTTCTATTTTGCCGTTACGAAAATAGGTCTTTACAGTTCCGTCTATCTTGCCTTGCTGCATGGGTGTTTCTTTTCGGGGAGTAACGCCATCTTGGTAATACTCCGTGAATATGCCGTTGCGCTTTCCTTTGGCATATATGCCCGATTCACGCAGTACCCCATCACGATAGCGGAGATAATCACCGTTTATTATGCCGTCGGAAAGTTTAACACGCTCCTCGTCAAGCCCTCGTATAATGCGATATTCTCCCTGCAACGGCTGTTTACTGCCTTTTTCATAATAGACCGTGCGCCGTGCGTTATCCGTTATAGTCTGTAAATCGTCCCATTTTACTATTTGTTGTGCGGAAGCCGTGCCACACAATAGCAAAAAGAGGTATAGTGTTAATATTCTATTCATTGTATTTTTGCTTTTCGAGGTTGATAATGGTTTGGAAAGGAACGCCGTTTAGGAGTGATCTTTCCGTGTTAATAACTTTTTTATCAATAGCGAAATTACTACTGCTATCATCAAATAGATGCACACACAGCCTTGCATTAATAAAAAAATGTCAAATGCTATAGGATTGCTGTTTGTGTAACATATGTATCCTAAACAGAATAAACAGGTTGCAGCCAACATAATTACTGCTATTATACGAATTACGTTGCTGTGCAACCATAAATCAGTCAAGACAAATAAAATAGATACAAATAATTGCAAGATGAAGACACCAAGGAACATACCTGAGACATATTCCGATTCAGGTATTGACTTTAAGTAAGAACATGATAAATATATGTTCACACCCAATAGTGTAAAGAACGATATAACTTTTGCTAATCGATTTATTTGCTTTAACCTATGTCGTGACATGATTGTTATTAATGTTCGGCAGATAAACCACTTTCAATGTTTCATCTGTTTGTTAGCAACCTGTTCTATCCTTCTAATCCATTACATTCACATTCAATTTTTCCGTTTTCTTTGGTATATAGACTATACCATATAACATGACCTGCATAATAATCAGGGGAACAACTTATATACATGTTTATATCTGTTATCCCTTCCCCAACAGAAAAATAAATAGATTGCACCTTTAAGCTATTATAAAAATCAGTTTGAGTTATAGGTAAAAATACTTTTTCCTCATATGCCGTCAAATAACAATCTTTTTCGTTTGTTACTTTAGAATCTTCATCTTTTATCCATTCTTCAGCAAGTCTAATCATTCCTTCCTCTATTGCTGTTTCTGTGCAGATTTCTTTATTATTATTTACCCACACTAAAACAGATTTAATTATAGGGAGAATAGATATATTGTCAATTCCTTGTTTATTAGATATTTCGACACGAGTTGATTCATTCCATATTGAAACATGGAAATTATACTCATAAGACAGACTTCCTTGTACAAAATCTTTTTCTGTAAGTTGTTCTATTTCTACTATCATCTTGTTTTCGCTTTATGGGTTGCTAACGGTTCTCAGCTATACGCAGGCAGGGATTTTAACCACTGAACTTCCTACGAAGAACTGAACTTTAAATTTACCACTTAACTGTCCTACGAAGCACGAAACCCCTGCTTGCGTATAGGTGATGTTATGCGGTCGGTTTTCATTTTCTCTTCTTTCTCGTTAATTTATCAAGCAAAGTTACTAAATTTGCAGTCAAGTATTCACCTGTAAGAAGTTACTAATGACAAAAAAGAAATTGCCCGTTCGTTTTACGGGTCAGCACTTTACTATTGATA
>ERZ772821.1667-NODE-1667-length-12901-cov-6.335513_pt1 | contig 12901 bp, 10 predicted proteins | sample MGYA00580859_ERZ772821 | MGnify/ENA primary metagenome ERZ772821 (study PRJEB29015, sample SAMEA2737674) | human gut metagenome | biome: human gut; feature: human-associated habitat; material: faeces | place: China | collected 2012 ...
GCAAAGGTCTGCAACACCTCTATCACCAGTTCAAATCTGGTTGGCGCCTCTTATATAACCTCGGAAACATCATGTTTTCGAGGTTTTTCTATATCTGAAAGGAGTATATATATATGAAATCACTCGTACTGGCAGAAAAACCATCTGTTGCCCGCGATATCGCCCGTGTTCTCGGCTGTCACAAGAACATTTCCGGTGCGATCGAAGGCAGCAATTATATCGTCACCTGGGCACTCGGCCATCTGGTCACTTTGGCCGACCCGGAAGAATATGATAAAAAGTTCAAAGCCTGGGATATGTCTTATCTTCCGATGGTTCCAAAGAAATGGGAACTCGTCGTGATCAAACAGACATCCAAACAATACCATAATGTAAAGACACAGCTTTTCCGGAAAGATGTCTCTGAGATCATCATTGCCACCGATGCCGGACGTGAGGGAGAACTGGTTGCCCGCTGGATCCTGGACAAATCCGGCTGTCATAAGCCAATCCGCCGTCTGTGGATCTCCTCTGTTACTGATAAAGCGATCAAAGAAGGGTTTGCCCACTTGAAGGACGGTCGTGCGTACAACGACTTATATCATGCCGCAAGAAGCCGCGCAGAGGCAGACTGGCTGGTCGGGATCAATGCCACCCGTGCATTGACCTGCAAGTATAACGCCCAGCTCTCCTGCGGACGTGTACAGACACCGACACTTGCCATGATTGCACACCGCGAACAGCAGATCCGTTCATTTAAACCGGAAGATTATTATGGACTGCGGTGTACAACTTCTGTTACCGGTGGTTCTGTCGGCACTATGGCTTCTATCGTCACATGGACATGGCAGCAAAAGAAAAGCGGTTCCCTGCGCTCCTTTAATAAAGACCTGATAACCGGCCTTGATAAAAAATTAAAGAACCAAACACTTACCGTGACGGATGTGCATACCTCATCCAAGCGGACACCTTCCCCGGGCCTCTATGATCTGACGGAATTACAGCGCGATGCCAATAAGCGCTTTGGCTTCTCCGCAAAGGAGACATTGAATATCATGCAGAGTCTGTACGAACACCACAAAGTCCTCACCTATCCAAGAACAGACTCCCGCTATATCGGTACGGACATTGTGCCAACGATCAAAGAACGCCTGAAAGCCTGCAATATCGGACCTTATAAGAAATATATTCCGGAGCTCTTAAAGAAACCGCTTAAGACAAGCAAAGCCTTCGTAGATGATAAAAAAGTCAGCGACCATCATGCGATCATCCCGACGGAAGAATATGTCCAGATGGAACATATGTCGAACAATGAACGCAAGATCTATGATCTGGTCGTACGCCGTTTTATCAGCGTCCTCTATCCATCATTTGAATATGAGCAGACTACACTGAAAGCTGAAGCCGCAGGTGAAACATTTACTGCAAAAGGAAAGGTCATCAAAGCCGCCGGATGGAAGGCCGTATATGCCGATGCTGCATCTTCCGGTTCCTCTGCTTCACAGTATGATGCTTACGGGGATTATGAAGATTCTGAAGATTTTGGAGAAGATTTCCAAAATAATGATATGTACTTAAAGGCTTCAGAGCAGGCACTTCCTGTTCTCCACAAAGGCAACACCCTGACTGTCACACGCACGAATATCACAAGCGGTAAGACCAAAGCTCCCGCCCGTTTTACAGAAGCGACACTTCTGTCCGCCATGGAGAATCCGGTACGTTATATGTCTTCTGATGATAATAAGATGAAAAAAACTCTCGGTGAAACCGGCGGACTCGGAACCGTAGCGACAAGAGCCGATATCATTGAAAAATTGTTCCACTCTTTCCTGCTGGAAAAGAAGGGAAATGAGATTCTTCTGACATCCAAAGGAAAACAGCTTCTGGAATTAGTCCCGGAAGATTTGAAAAAACCGGAGCTTACCGCTTCCTGGGAAATGGAACTTGCCAAGATTGCCAAAGGAGCACACAAAGAACAGGTATTTATCAAAGATATCGAAAGCTACACCAAAGAATTAATTCAGGATATCAAGACTTCCGACGGAACTTTCCGTCACGATAACCTGACTAATACAAAATGCCCGCACTGCGGCAAGCGTATGCTTTCTGTCAAAGGCAAGAACTCCCGCATGCTGGTCTGCCAGGACCGTGAATGCGGCTACCGCGAGACGATCGCACGCACCAGCAATGCAAGATGTCCGAACTGTCACAAGAAGATGGAACTGATCAAAAAGGGGGACAGTGAGACATTTGTATGCTCCTGCGGCTACAAAGAGAAGCTGGAAGCATTCAAGAACCGTCGTGCCAAAGAAGGTGCCGGCGTATCTAAGCGCGATGTCCAGAAATATCTGAAGAAACAGCAGCAGCAAAATGACGAACCGGTGAATAACGCATTTGCACAGGCACTGGCGGGACTTAAGTTAGATAAATAATATGCAAAAAGGAATAACAAACCTTTACTAATCTGGTTTGTTATTCCTTTTCAAAGAGAGAATAATTATTTCATTGTCTTTTCAAGTTCCCATGACCGAATGCTTTCAATCATCAGATCTCCACCAATTGCTGTCATTTCATTTTTCTGATCATCATCCACATTATATATATTACAAGAAAAATTATTCTGATAATCATTGCTGAATATTTCTAATGAAATTTTGTCAGAATAAATATGAATATCCAGATGCTCTTTGCCCATTAAATTCAATGGACATCTTGCGACTCCTTTACTCCAGCCATCGGAATTATTACGGTCAAAATACGCTTCGGCTTTTCGCAGATCAAATAGGATCTCTGTCTTCTTTCCCTGAGACATTCTTAAGTTCAGCCTAATCTTGTCTGCAGTTGATTTTTTCAGATTTATCCGCATTTCCGCTTCATAAACACAGCCACTCCGAAGTTCTTTTTTCTCGTCTTCTTTTATCAGAATGTCCTCTTCTTCCTGCTTATTCTTCCGAAGATCCTGTAATTCTTTTACAGGAACAAATTTTAATGTATTGTCTTCTGCTAACACTGCCTCTCTCGGAATGTTAAAGAATCCGCACCAGCCTTCTTGATATGTCGGACCCCAGTCTTTCCAAAATGGCATCCAATCCCATGCATTCGCCCATCCTACCAGAATCCTTCTGCCATCCGGTGCCAGGAATGACTGTGGTGCATAATAATCAAATCCCCAGTCAATTTCCCCTGAAATTGTATAGAAAAATTTTCCGGTATCATAGTCAAAATCTCCCACCAGATAAACACTGGTGCGCTCTTTTCCTCCCATCGGAGAGAACATCAACACATATTTATCTCCTACCGGATAAAAATCCGGGCACTCCCACATATAGCCCCATTCGCCTCTGCTCTCTGCAAGGACATTGACAAATTCCCAGTGGAACATATCTGTCGATTTATACAGTCTTGCCTGTGCAAATCCATTTTTGCTTGCTCCACAGACTACATAATAGGTATCATCATGTTTCCATACTTTCGGATCCCTGAACAGATCTGTTGGAACACCTTCCGGTGCTGTGATCACCGGGTTCCCTTCATATTTTTCAAAGTGGATCCCGTCTTCACTATATGCGATACACTGTGCCTGTTCAAACCCATTTCCATTATTACAGGTTCCTGTATAGATCAGGAATAACTTTCCATCATGTTCAATCGCACTGCCGGAGAAGCAGCCCCCCTTCAAATGATCATCATATACTTCACTTGGTGCAAGCGCTAATGGCAGATACTCCCAATGAATCATATCTTCACTGACAGCATGTCCCCAGTGCATACAGTCCCAAAATCCGGAATATGGATTATATTGATAGAAAAAGTGATACTTTCCTTTAAAATATATCAACCCATTTGGGTCATTGATCCATCCGGTTTCTGCCATAAAATGATAGTCCTGACGAAATTTTCCCTGCTGTACGGTTTCTCTTTTTGCTTCAATTTCTTTCTGGGCTTTTTCTATTCTTTCAATCATCAGTTCTTTTGACATATTGTGCCTCCGGTATTATTACTTATATTCTTCACGAAGTTTCTTTGCAAATTCAGTATTAAGCTTTGATTCCCGGCGGGCCTTATTTTCTTTAATTCTGAACTGTTCTTCTCTTGCAGGCTTATACTCTTCCCAGCGTTTTGCCCATGATTCTCTCGCTGCTTTCATTTCTTCTGTTAATTCCGGCATCTGAAGATTGCGTTCTGGAAGTACCGGTACATTTGGAATTCTCTCTTCTACAGGAAGAATCGTAATTGGTTTTGCTGTTGGCAGTGTCTGATACCAGTATGCTGTTGAACTCCAGTCATCTGACAGATGGTTCGCATGTCCATGTTCAATCGTAACTTTCAAATGTTTCTCAAATCTTACTGGATCTGTAATGTGAAAACGGTAAGATACCTGGAATCCATCTGTATCGCTTTCATGTACAATAGTTCCAAAGAATGGATATGCATTTTTCTGCATTCCCCATGCATGATTGAAATAATCCTCTGTTCCTGTACCATTTAATGACGGGTATTCCTCTCCATCAATGAAGAACATATCATTTCCTTCTCCCCACCAGCTTCCCTGGTAGTGTTTTACAGTAAGGTTACATCCTACATAATGTCCCGTTCCTTCTACGTCAAGCACCGTATAGTTATTCTCACCTTTAAAATTGGTTACATTATTAACTTCCGGACAGTTTGTCTGAAGGTCTGGTCCCCAGCCCTGACAAGGATTTTCTCTGTGCCAGCTTGCATGGAAATATGCTGTATTCTCATCCAGTGGCTCTTTATACATTTCATAGTCAATATTGAAATATAAAATAAATGGAAGTTCGTTTTCATTTACAATCTCAATTTTTGCTTTTTTATTAAAAGGCATTGGGAAATAGCATGACACAGAACAAGGAGCTCCATATCTTCCTGCTTCTTCTGGTTTCAGCGAAACATTAAATGGCAGCGAAGAAAAATTGCCCGGATAACTGTTACCAATACAGAAGAAATCTCCCAATGGTGCAAGTACACTTGGTGTATCCTGATCATCCCATGTAATCTTGATCAGAACTTTTCTATAATAGAATGGATCATAATCATCCCAGATAACTCCAAGTGCCGGATGAATCTCCATAACCGGAGCTGCTGAAGCATTTAATACCGGATCAAGAATACTTGGTGCTACTACTTTTCTGCAGGAAGAAGTCATCCAGATATGTGTGATACATCCAGGTCCTTCCACTTCTCCAAGAGAGATTGTCTCGCCTGCCGGGATTTCCCAATAATCCTGATTCTTACCTCTCTGATCCCAGCTGGCAAGTCTTCCGTTTCTGGCTTTTTTTACAGTTGTCAAATCTTTAAATAATCCTGATACATTGCTCATAATATAAGTCTCCTTTTCTTTTTGTTAATAATTATCCTTTCACAGCTCCCGCTGTCATACCCTCTACAATATTCTTCTGGAATAATCCATAGAAGATCAGTTCCGGAACAATAATCATAAGACTGGATGCTACAATTCCACCATAATCTACCGTATAATTTCCTTTGAAGAATGAAGCTCCCATAGAAAGTGTATAATCAGATACATCTTTCAGCATTACAGATGCATACGGATATTCATTCCATATGTATAACACGTTAAAAATGACAATTGTTGCAATAACCGGCTTTGCCATTGGCAAAATAACTTTCACCATCAGCTGCCAAATGTTACAGCCATCTATTACAGCCGCTTCGTCAATTTCCGTAGGAAGCTGTTTCAAATATGCTGTCAGAAGAAGCGTATTGAATGAAATCGAACTTGCTGCATATGGAAAAATCAATGCCCATTTTCCGCTCAACCCGAAAAAGATATTAATCTTATATACCGGAAACAATAAAATAAATGGTGAAACAGATAATCCCAAAATCAAAAATCCATACAATAAACTCTTTGCCTTCGGATGCTTAAATTCCATTCTTGCAATTACGAAAGAGCTGCAGAATGTAATAATAAGCTCCAACACAACAGATAATATACATACAACAAAAGTGTTCGCATATAATTGTGGAAAGTTTAATGTTTCCAATGCATGTTTGAAGTTGTCGAGATTAAATGCTTTCGGCATTGCCAATGGATTAGACATGATCTCTGAACTTGATTTGAACGAAAGCAATACCATCCATAAAAATGGAAATACAACAATCGCTGTTATAATGATCATCGCAGCATACATTGCAATTTTCTTTCTTTTCGGTACCATTCCTATTCACCTCTTTCTCTTGTAAGTATTGAATAAATACCTGTGATCACCAGTGAAAGAAGGAATGTAAATGTAGCCAGAGACATTCCATAACCATAATCTCCACTGTTAAATGTCATTGAGTAACTATATGTAACCAACGTCTCAGACAGATGGTTTGGACCTCCTCCTGTTGTCTGCTGCACAATTTCAAAGATCTTAAACACCCCTGTAATGATCAGAACCGCTACTGTTGAAATCGTTGATTTCATCATTGGAATTGTGACATACATTGTCTTCTGTATAAAGCTTGCACCATCTATTTCAACTGCTTCCAACACCTCTCCCGGTATCATTTTAAGACCTGCAATAAATACCGTTACCAGATATCCTAATTGCTGCCAGAAATAGATAATCGCAATACTATACGGAGACAGTGTATTACCGCCTATCCATTTTTGTTTCAAACCAGATGCCCCTATCGCATCCAGAACATTATTGATAATACCAATGTTTGGATCTAATATATAAACCCAGATAATTCCAACAATGATCGGTGCGATAATCGCAGGAGAAAAGATTAATGACTTTGAAAAATCCACTCCTTTTAATTTATTATTCAGTAACAAAGCAATGAGAAAAGATAAAGACAATAACAATACAAATGCCAATATAAACATAATCATTGTGTTCTTTAAGGATATCCAAAACAAACGGTCTTTAAATAATCTCATATAATTTGTCAATCCGTTGAATGTAGCCTTTCCAATTCCAGAATATTTTGTAAAACTATATCCAATTGACATTCCAATAGGAATAATAATAAATACCATATACACAACCAGTGTCGGAATTACCAATCCTATCTTGTATCTCTTTTTACTTAACCAATGCATACGCTCATCCTCTTTATATCCGGGACCACCATGATAAATCTTCATGGCGGTCCCATGCAGTGTCAGCCAATATTAACGTCTGTCTAATTTGCTGCTGCCGAATCCATATTTTTTAAAGCATCTTTCGGACTGTATGTTCCTTGCATAACACCAAATATTGCATCATACATTGCTTCCTGAACTGCCGGAGTAACTGTCTGGTCCGGAGCTGCTTTTGGTGTTTTCCATCCATTTCCAAGTGCTGTGATCATTGCATTCATTGCATACTGTGAATCTGTTGCTGCAATACCATCATAATTGGTTGCCGGGAAAATGGATCCTTCATAAGAAATCTTTGCTGCTTCTTCTCCATAATAATATTTCAAAAATGCATACACAGCTTCTTTTGCTTTATCATTATCTTTTACCGCTGAACTTACTACCAGCGGAGCTGCCGGAACTTTCATTGCAATATTCTGTTCATAAGAAGAATCCTCAAATTTTGGTCCCCACCAGAATCCAATGTGTTCACCGATATTTTTATCAAATTCTGCACAGTCCCACTGACCTGTTCCGAACATTGCTGCTTTTCCTTCATTAAAGAGCTGTTTTGCGTCAAAATATTCGATTGTTGCCATATTTTCCGGAAATGCTCCGGCATCTGCAAGTCCTTTTATTTTTTCAAAACATGCATTCATATCATCGTTTGAATATTTTGCCTTATCACCAGTATAGGATTTTTCATTATCTTCCCATCCATATCTTGAAAAGAATTCATTGAACTCCCACATTGAGTATCCACTGTTCTTACTTCCGATTGCGATTGGTGTAACTCCTGAATCTTTCAGTTTTGCGATCATATCAAGGAATTCGTCATAAGTTGTATCATCTGTTGGATAAGCAATCCCAGCTTTATCAAACAAATCTTTATTATAGAAAAATCCCTGAACATTACCTTGATATGGAAGTCCATACTGTACTTTTCCATCATTGAATGCATCTTCCATACCATCCAGTGCATCATCAATGTCTTTATTTTCTTTCAGAAAATCAGACATATCTAATAAGTATCCGGCCTCATTGTATTCCGGTGCCTCCGCTGAATCTAAATGTACAATTTCCGGAAGACTTCCATCCTGTGCTGCCAGTTTCATATTTTTTGAATGTGCTTCTGTATCAGCTGCTACGAATTCTACTTTATATTTTCCTTTATTTTCTTTGTTAAATCCCTGAACAATATTGTAAGTAACCGTTTCCTGTTTTTTTGGGTTTGCCACATGAATACCAAATTTAATGACGGTTGCCCCGTCCGCATCCGTTTTTGCTTCTTCTGATGACTTACTTCCTCCGCATCCAGCAAGCAGTCCCATCGACATCGCTGCAACTAATACTGCAGATGTAACCTTTTTTAAGCTTTTTTTCTTCATAGTTTTTCCTCCCTAAATGAGTAGATTGTTGTTTGTGGAACCCGTTCCATGTTTGTTAAAAAAAATAAATTCAGCTGTGCACGTGACTGATTTGTATAATCTATATATAACTCTTAGCTGCTCAGATGTCAACATTTTTTCGTCATTTCGTTTATTTTATCAAATTTTGAGCACTATTTTTGTGTATTTTTACTATTTCATTGTTGTTCTTCCCTTTCTCACAGATACTCCTAATGTTACTTTTTCATTTTTATATGTCTTCCTATTAACCAATTCACAAATTAACCTGGCCGCCTCTTTTGCCAGTTCTTTTATCGGCTGAACGATTGAAGTCACACTTGGTTCTACTATCTGCGTAATATATGTTCCATCATAAGCCACACATTTTACATCCTTCGGAACCTTTTTATGTCTTCGGATAACCTCATTCATACACTCGATTGCAACCAGATCTGTTCCGAATATCCCATCAAATTCCCATTCATCCAGTCTGTCAAACAAATCTTTTACCGCATACTTATAATACTCCAGATCAAATTTATTCCATGCCAGTTCATAATCAAAGCACTCTACTCCCTGTTCCTTCATAATTCTTGCGAATTCAAAATGTCTTTCGTGATATGGCGACTCTACTGCAGTTGCACCTCTGAAATGTACTATTTTTTTACACCCATTCTTAAGCAGAATTTCCGCCGCCAGTCGTCCGCCCTCCTTATGATCGACTGTAACCACAGGAATATCTTCTCCCAAATAACGGTCAAATGCAACGATTGGTTTTTTTATCTTTTTGTACTCTTCTACATCTAAGGAATGTACACCTGTAATCACACCATCCACGATATGCCTGTTTAACATATCCAGATATTCGAGTTCTGCATTATGTGCCTTATCTGTATTACATAACATGATCTTGAATCCTTCATTATAAAGTTCTGCTTCAATATTATGTACAAGTTCTGCAAAAAAAGGAATTTCTACTGTTGGCACCAGAACGGCAATGATCCCACTCTTTTTATGATACAGATTTCTGGCAAGTTCATTCGGTGTATACTGAAGATTTTTCATAGCCTCTTCTATTTTTTCACGTGTCTCATCCGATACATATCCACTGTTATTCAGTACTCTTGATACTGTTCCAACACCGACTCCTGCCTTTTGTGCTACATCTTTTATACTTGCCATGTTTACACCCCCTCTCATTTTAACAATTTATTATAACAGAACATTTACACAAGCTCTAGTTTCATTTTTCGCTTTGTTATATCTTTATGTATCTTTAAACGCCCAAATTAGAAATATTACTCTTCTTCACTCTTCTTCAACTTCGAATAATAACTATCCGCAGTATAAAGCGCCGCCACCGGATTATGCCCCAATACACGGTCTTTCGTCACTGCTGTCGTAGTCAGTGCCTCGGAATATTTGTAAAACAGACTGTCATGCCCCACACAAAGTCCGACCACAACATTCAGGTCCGTCTTCGCCTTGTTCAGAAGCTTTGCCTGCAGGATCGGATTACACATATTCACACCGACACCTTCGCAGCATTCCGGGATGCCGACCGATGTCTTCTTCTGTGTTCCGGCTTTACAGCCGACACCATACACCTCAAAGCCATGTCTGCGCAGGATATCTGCCAGGATACGGCTTTCTTTCAACAATCCGACACAGGTTGCGATCCCGATCTTTTTCGCATTAATCTTCTTTGCAAAATCCATGATTTCTTCGACACGGGTATGTTTGCAGTAATTCTCATACTCTACTTCAGCTGCAGCGATTGTTACTTTGCGGTTCTCGTCTTCATTGTAGCATTCCATAGCTTCATTTAGAACTTCTTCATCCATGTGTGTTGTCAGACAGAAATCCGGATAGGTTTTATCCATTTTGTTGCAGTTTTTTACTGCGCAGTCGATACAGGACATGTCTTCTTTTTTCATTTTTTCATTCTCCTTTTGTATACCTTGGTATCTACAGAGGCCTGCCACTGGCAGATTCTCTAGATTAAGCTTTACTTTGTAAAATATCCTCTATTTACTTCATAATAACAAATACTTATACTACAGACAATGGTTTTCCGTTTTTATTTTCTTATTTTTTGTAGTTCTTTTCTATGAGAAACGTTCCCCGATTCAGGGTTGATTTGTCATGAATTGTCGATTCTGATTTTTGAAAAATTATTGAAAATTATCTTTTTAAACTTGAAGATATATAACAGTCTCTCTGATAGACCATCATCTTTGGATTTATACTATCATGTATAGGTTATTTCGTCAATCAAAACATTTATCCACTTCCCTCATTTCAATCCCAGCTCTTTCAATACCTCAGCCGAATACCAGCTACATGGAAGCCAATAAACCATGCAACAGCGGTTCTTTTATTCGCCAGTATATGCAATTTCTATCTCATAGCCGCCGTTCTCATAGTAGGCGTGGGAAAAATAGTATCTTATTGTTATTTCTGAAATATAAAATTTGAATCATAAAACTTCTTTCCCTCTCAAATCCATTTTTACCAAACCAACTACTAACAATCCAATAAAAATTGCCGTGTCCACAAATAACAGTACAACAACACTTTTTACCACTCCGAAAGTAAAAAGTATGGAGAAGATTTCCACTGACAACACAATAAAACACATATAATTTGTTAAATACTCTGTTATAATTTCTCCATAATAATTGTTCATCTGCAATTTCGCATAGATAAAAGGTTTTAATAAATAACGGATTATGATACATATAACAGGACAAATAAAAATCCAGTTTTTATTAACTAGGGATGTTGCCACTCCTTTACTCCATTGTACTGGAATTTCTGTCGGCAACTTAGAATAAGACAAAGCCCCAATAATCAAGCATAGTGCGGTAATCATAGTCCAGGTAAGCATACTTCCCCATATATACAAAAAGCTGACGGAATCCAGTTTGAAAACAGTTCGATTATCTTTCCAATAGTCATGCAAATCTGTTACATATTGTTCTACCTGTAATTTTTCATAACTAATACTTTCTTCATCCAGCATTTTTTCGCACATGAGTTTCGCCTTATTCAAATCAGTAATCTGATTTTTTAATACTTCCTTTTGCTTCTCAAGCATTTCTTGCAATGTTACTTTTTCGGATATAATACTTCGTATATCTTCAATAGAAATTCCCAATGTACGTAGATATGCAATCTTCTTTATATTTTCCACATCATTTTCAGAATAATCTCTATAACCATTACTTTCATTTCTCGAAGGCTCAATAAGTTTTTCCTTTTCATAAAAACGGATATTAGAACGGGATAAACCTGTTCGCTCTTCTACGTCTTTTATAGTCATATTATGCCCTCCTTTCGAGCAACTCTATTTTACTTAATAATAAGCTATAAACAAGGTTTACAGTCAAGCATTTATCAAAAAACTAAAGATGTACCGTTTCACCAAATAGACGGGACGTACTTCATTTGATAAAAAACTAAAAAAACAGCGATTTACATCAAACTTACATCAATTGATGCAGAAATCGGTGCAAGCAAGAAAAAATCGCATAATTAGTGCAATGAGTGGGCAATTCCAATCGGAGTTGCCCATTTTTAAAACAAACAGAAATACAAATCGGGATTTAAGGAGCAAGGAAACTATGAAAATACAGCAAATTAGAAATGCAACATTAAAAATCACATATGGCGATACGATATTCCTCCTTGATCCGTGGCTTCAGGATAAAGGCACTGGATTTTCTGCTCCGACTGTAAATCCGGAAAAGAGCGGACTCAAAGGACCGTTTGACGAGTTGCCTATGCCGCTAGAAGAAATAATAAAGGATGTGGACTATTGCTTAGTCACACATATTCATCCAGATCATTTCACTGAAGAGTATTTGCCAAAAGATATAAATGTTCTTGTACAAAATGATATTGACTTAAAAAAAGTAGAGGCATTCGGTTTTAAGAATGTTTCTGTGATTGCAGACACTGGCACGAAAATTGGAAATGTGATGATTGTAAAAACACCTGCTGTTCATGGTGACAATGAACAAATTGCCGCAATAATGGGTAACGTCAGTGGCTATCTCTTGATGGGGGAGGAAAAATCACTTTATATCGCTGGGGATACTGTATTTTATACTGGCATTGAGGAAACTTTGAATCGTTATGCACCAAATGTAATCCTCCTGAATTGTTGTGAAGCGACTGTGCCAACGGGGCGTCTGATTATGAATTTGCAAGATGTTGAATCAGTTTGCAAGCTTTGTCCCACCGCAACAGTAATAGCTACGCACATGGATAATGTAAATCATGCACTTCTATCCAGTAATGATGTTCGCCGGTTTGCAGTCAGCAAGAATCTAAGGCAAATCGTTGTGCCGAAAAATGGTGAATGTATAGAACGATAATTTCCAGTTTGCCAACTTGCCCTTTGAGAGAGGAGAAATCCCTTTCTCAAAGGGCT
>ERZ772821.1672-NODE-1672-length-12879-cov-6.587648_pt1 | contig 12879 bp, 11 predicted proteins | sample MGYA00580859_ERZ772821 | MGnify/ENA primary metagenome ERZ772821 (study PRJEB29015, sample SAMEA2737674) | human gut metagenome | biome: human gut; feature: human-associated habitat; material: faeces | place: China | collected 2012 ...
GTCCAGGGCGGCGTCCCGGCTGGTGACGATGATGATGGGCACCGGGCTCTCCCGCCGCAGGGCGGCGCACAGGGCGAAGCCGTCCTTGCCGGGGAGGCCCAGGTCCAGCAGCACCAGGTCCGCCCCGAAGGCCTGGACCTGCCGGGGGACGGCGGTAAAGTCCGTCACCCCCAGGACCTGGTAGCCCTCGTTCTCCAGCAGCAGGGCCAGCTCCTCCCGGACGGTGGGGTCGTCCTCGATGAGGGCAATGCGTTTCATGGGATGGCCTCCTTCCATGGGTTTCCTGCCGTTATTGTAGCACAGCAGGGCAAAAAAAGGGCCTGAAATCCGCAGATTTCAGGCCCTTTCGGGGTTTGGTTTCGGTCAGCCCACGAACAGCTGCACCCAATAGTCGCCGTATCCGTCGGCAACCTGGACATGGCCCACCCCCATCTGGGTGAAGTCCTCGTTGAGGATGTTGGCCCGGTGGCCTTCGGAGTGCAGCCACCCATCCACCACAGCCTCCGGGGTGGCGTAGCCGGCGGCGATGTTCTCCCCCGCGGTGCGGTAGGCCACGCCGGCCTCGGCCAGGGCGGTGAAGCAGCTCCGCCCGTCGGGGCGGGTGTGGGAGAAGAGGACGGGCAGCTCCCCGGCCCGGACCTGGGCCGCCTGGGTGAGGTTTTGGGCCAAGGTCAGCGGGGCCAGATCCTCCTGGGCCCGGGCCTCGTTCACCAGGGCCAGGACAGCCTGCTGGAGGAGGACCTCCCCATAGGCGCCGTCAAAGCGCATGAGCATCACGGCCACCTGGGCCCGGGTGATGGTCCGGTCGGGGGAGAGGGTGGTGGCGGAGGTGCCGTTCATGATCCCCTGGGTATAGGCCCAGGAGACGGCCGCCTGGATCTGCGCCACGTCCGCCTCGTCGCTGAGGTAGTAGGGGTAGGCCGCCGCCAGGACCTGGTAGAGGGCCTCCTGGGTTACGTCCACAAAGGGGAGCTCCTCCCCGGCCTCTGCCGGGGCTTCCCCGGTGAGGTAGAGGGAGAACTGGTAGAGCATCTGGGCAAAGTCCATCCGGGGGGTGGGACTGTCGGGGGCAAAGGTGGTGCGGTTATGGTCCCCCCCGTCCTGGGAGACGATCCAATCGGGGAAGATGTCGTTCTGGTAGGCCCACACCACAGCGTCCCCATAGTACGCCCCTTCGGGGATGTCTTGGAAGGGGGTCTCGCTGGCCACCGTGCCGGTGACGGCGGGGGAGCCTGCGTAGCGGTACAGGACCACGGTGAGCATGGCCCGGGTCATGCCGCTGTCGGGGGAGAAGGTGGTGGCACTGGTGCCGTTGAAGAGCCCTTTCTCCACCACATAGTCCACAGCGTCGCTGGCCCAGTGGTCGTCGGGCACGTCCTGGAACTGCGACGCCCCGGCGGGAATGGCCATGCCGATGCAAAGAACCAGGGTGAGCAGCAGGGCAAGACAGCGTTTTTTCATGGTCCTCGCTCCTTTCCTCGTTTCGGAAATCGGGCCTTGGGGGCCCGTTGGTTGCTACTTCCATTGTACTGGTTCTTGCGGGGGATTGCAACTGTTTTTCTAGGATTTTCCCGCTTTTGGAGCACGCCGCGGAAGGCTCCCTCTCTCAAACAGGCAAGCGCTATCAGGAGGGCAAAGGCCTGCCTCTCGCCTCCCCTTGGTGATCCCCGAAAAATCCGCGAAACGGCCATATCGCAGCGCTGTCTTTTGTTGCCCTGACAAGGCCAGATAGGAAGCAGCGGCGAGGCCAAACGCCTCGCCGCTGCTGCGTCCAAGGGTGGAACGCTTCCGTTCCAACGTGTGGTTACACCACGTCCCCGCCGGACTGGCCGGAGTGGGCATCCGACCACTCCTTCTCCAGCTGCGCCCAGTCACGGACAGGGAGGAGTTCGGTCCAGATCTCGTAGGGATTCTGTTCGTCGTCGGTGTTCATGGTGTACTCGTGGGAGTTGGTGGCCTCCTGGACCTGCTCATAGTACCAGGCGGTCTCCGGGTTGTCGGGCCAAACGATCATGTCGGCCAGCAGGTGGTCCTCGTGGGGGTGCCGGTCGATGGTGCGGTTGACCATGGTCATGGCCTCGGCCCGGGTGATGAGCTTTTGGGGGCCGAAGGTGCCGTCGGGATAGCCATCCACGATGCCGGCGTTGGCCGCCTCGTTGATGTAATCCTGGGCCCAGTGGCCGTCAATGTCCGGGAAGAGGTTTTCGCCCTCGTAGGTAGCCTCGAAGAAGCGCACGGCGATGGTGGCAAACTCCGCTCTCGTAATGTTCCCGTTGGGCTTAAAGGTGCCGTTCTCGTAGCCGTCAATGATGCCGGCGTTGGTGAGGGTGGAGACGGCGTTGTTGTACCAGTCATCCTCGCTCACGTCGCTGTAGGGGTTGGTCTGGCTCCAGAACTCGTCCCGGCTCTCGTCGGTGAGGAGGCGGAAGAAGATGGTAGCCACCTCAGCCCGGGTGATGTTCCCCTCGGGCTTCACGTTGCCGTCGGGGTAACCCACGATGTAGGCATAGTGGTCCTCGGTGTTCAGCCCGGGCTTGTCGGGGTCCTCTGGATCCGGGTCGGGGGTGGGATCGGGGTCAGGGTCGGGGTTGGGGTCGATGGGGGGATAGTGGGTGGTCTCCCACACCAGGACGAAGGGGGAGAAGCCGTCCACAGAAAATGTAAGGCCTGCCTCTGTTGTGTTCACCTCCAGCACCTCAACATCAGAATTGGCGATTGCTCCAGACGTCAGGTTTTCTCCACGATTCATATCTTGGAAGTGAACGAGGTAGAACGTATCTCCAGCATCCGTTCCTGCCGGATACGGCCAGGTCACCGTAACCGGCTGGTCTGCCTGGACATACACATTTCCGTTGTTGGTATCCACGAGATTCATGTATGCATAATCATACCTGGGGTTCGATAGAACGACCCCCTTTTCTTCCAACAAAGTATCCAGTGTTTTTTCATTCAATGCATGATATACGGCGTTTGTAATTATAGGAGAATCCCCTTCCACCAGTTCATCTACGAGAAGGGCTATCCCACTCGCGTCATTGATCCCAATCTGGCTGCCATTGATAAAATACTGGGTATTCTGAGGCACTTTAGCCGCAAACCCGTTGTCACTGGGATCCCCATTGAGTAGCGGTGTTTCCACATCCTCTGTAACGCCTCGGATTGTCAGCGTTCCGGGGACAACCTTAACATCAAAAGGATCCGTAACCTCGTCAAGAGTAATCGTCGCCTGTACTTCCTGCTGTTCCAAAGCACCGGCATAAATTGTCATGGTATATTGTTTATAAAGTTGATCCAATGCCGGTGTAAACACATCACTAAGGATCGTTTCTTCTCCATCCGAAAATTGAAGTCTCACATTATACTGTCCCGTTCCCGGAATCAAACGATACACATATTGACCGTAGGCTGTACTTTTACCATCATTGTCATATCGCTTTAAGGTCCATATTCTCGTCTCGTCATTAAAATTATAGGAGAAGGACAAGATGTCTGACAAATCCGCAGCGCCATTCTCATCCAACGATATCGTATTGTCATTGTTCTTAATCAGCGCATTCACCCAGTCAGGCAGTGTAATGTAATAGCCAGGTTCTGGCAAGCCTTGACTCTGCTGGCCATCTAACTCTTCACGTGTGCCTTCCACCACACTCTCGTACCCCTCACCGCCAGTGTAGATGGCAATGTCGGCAGGTTGGATGGAAATGGTGGTTTCTCCGTCATCCAGAGTGCCATGCGCGGCTTTGAGGGCGTGCAAGCCCGTTATGGTGAAACGGCCCTCCCTGTCTGCAGTGCCCTCAAACTTTTCGATATGATTCTCCTCTTCAGAATCCGCATGTGCCTCCCAACGCGTATCGCTGCTGTCGTCATACCATCCATCGATTCCGTGGTAGCAGTCGAGGGCGCCGTCAAGGTACCAGTCTGTTCCGACGGGGCCGAAGGTAATTGCTGCGCTATCACGGTTATAGATATCATCGCCAGCATCACCAGCATGATTATTGTAAAGTTTCACGCTGCCGGGAATCGTTGCAGTACCTGCATTGCAGATACCACCCCCAGTTTGTTCCGCGTAATTATTCATTACTATAGCATTCGCAGGCAGAGTCAGAGTTCTGCCGTTATAAATGCCGCCTCCATTGGTAGATGGTTCATGGTTTCCCGTAGCAGTAAACTTGACTCCATCCTCCATAGTGAACGTGCCATAGTTCTCCATACCATTACGTTTGTTATTCAGGATATTAATCTCCGCACCAGCCTCAACAGTCGATGTACCATAAGCACGAAGGCCACCACCCGTATAACCATAACCATTCTGGTTCGCGTTGATTTTGGATGTTTCATCCATGGTCATGTCTCCAGAGTAGGTGATCCCGTAATAGGCATTGTTATTACACTCCAGGGTAGAGTTTTGAATGGTCACATTTCCAGCAGATAAACCGTGCCCCCGGTTATTTTGATAAGTAATTGAAGAATTGATTGCTGTAAATTGACCACCATTGGAAGCGTTACTAGTACAATTCTGCACTGTAAAAGTAGAGTCCTCAACATAAATGGTAGGGCTATTCACATAACCACGGTTTGTTCCGTCGATTAAAAATGTACTGTTACCAGTGACATTTACACAAGCAGTTCCTGACCTATTCAACTGGATTCCTTGACCAGCATTTCCCTCAGTACCAACGCCAAGAATCTTTAAAGTCGCACCATTAGTCACGTTGATCTGAGATCCTTCATTCATATAAATGGCATTTCTGGTACCCGTCGTCTTGCTGTCAAATTGAAAAGTTAAACTCGCACCGTTAGTCACATTAAGAGTACCAGACAGAGATAGCATCAACCAAGGTGTCGTCCCATCAGAATTCCACTCCACCTTTACCCCAGCGCCATCAAATGTTAACACTCGGGAAGGATCATACAGGCCAAAGCACATCCAGGCTTCCCCATTACTAGTAAGTTGCTTATTAATGGTAATCTTTCCGTTCCCAGTAAAGGTCAGCGTTTTATTAAAGCCCTTCGTTAATTCGCAGTCCCGTAATAATTCGATGGTCGCTCCTTCTTTTGCTTGTTCTACCGCCTCATCCAGCGTGTCGTATGTCTGCTCCCCAATCTGAGCGACCCCCGCCGGAGTGTCCTCCTCCGGCAGCACAGGCTCCTCCTCGTCGCTAGAGGGGTCCCCTGTCTCCCCTCCCTCTTCGGGTCCGCCAGCGTCTTCGGGAGACGCTGGCGGCGTGGAGTCTTCGGGGGTTTCCGGTGTTTCGGGGGTTTCGGGGGGTTCCTGCCCCTCTGTTCCTCCCCCCGTCTCCTGCGTGACAGGGGTTTCGGCGATGGGGGGATCCACGGTGTCCCCCGCCGCCACCGACGGCACTGCCAGCGTCAGCATCATACACAGCGCCATCAAAATCGACAAGAATCGTTTTTTCATGGTTCTTTCCTCCTCTATGATTTCCTTTCCTGTCCTTGACAATTGGTTACCACAGAATTTTCGTTTTGTGGTAGTCGGGGGCAGAATTTGGCCCCGGGTACGTCGAAGTGTGCCTAAGAACTCCCATTTTTGCATAAAAAAGTGCATCAAAGAGAACCGAAAAAATTTTTTCTTTTTTTCGGCCGGTTTTTTGTGCATTTTCTTTTTAAGGGTGTTGATTTCACCAACGGTTTTGTGCTAAAATATATAAAAACGCAGATTTCTTTTTTCAGTAATCTGCAAGTTTCCCGGCTTTTTCAAGGTCGGTTTACCACAAAACGAAAATTCTGTTGCTAAACCACCAACCCCAGCCGTTCCACCTGGCGCCGGTGCTCGGCGCCGCTCTCCATGATATAGATTCTCGTCGTCTCCACGCTGGCGTGGCCCAAGAGGTCCGCCAGCTTTGCAATATCCTTTTCCAAAGCGTAAAAGGCCTGGGCGAAGAGGTGCCGGAAGTTGTGGGGGAAGACCCGCTTGGCCTCCACCCCTGCCGCTTCACAGAGATGGTGTAACTCCTTCCAGATGTTGGACCGGTCCATAGGCCGCCCCGTCCGGGTGACGAACACCGGCCCCGTGGCAATCCCCCGCTGCCGGCAGTACTTGGCCAGCACCCGGCACAGCTTGGGGGTGAGGAGGACCAGCCTGCCCTTCCCCTTGCCTTCCGCCCAAACCCGCCCTGTGCGGAGGGTTTGGACCGTCACATACTGCAGCTCCGAGATCCGCACCCCGGTGGAAGCCAAGGTCTCCATGAGGTAATAGAGCCGCCAGTTGCGCGCCTGTCTGGCCGCCGCCAGCAGGCGCAGATAGTCCCCCTTATGCAGTTCCCGGCCCGGGTCTCGGAAGAGTTCCCGCTGGCGGCGGAGGGCCTTCACCCGGCACTCCCCCCAGCCTAAGAACGAGAAAAAGGTGTTCAACGCCGCCAGTTTGCCGTTGACGGTGCTGGGGGCGTGCGCCTGAACCAGCGTGCGCTTCCAGGCCAACACGGTCTCCTTGGTCACCGACCCCCCAGGGGGCAGGGTTTGGGTGAAGGCCTGCACCTCTCGAAGGTACTTGGCGATGGTGGCCGGGCGGCGCTCTGCCGCCATCAAATACCGGCGGAAGGCAGCCATCGCCTCTGTGGTAATGATGTGTTGCGTCATGGTGGTTTCCTCCTTACGTGATTCTGCCTCTCAGTTTACCCACTGACACAAGGCAGATGCACGGGGCTGCATCCTTTTCCCCAAAACAACCAGCCGGCACGAGGTCTCGTGCCGGCTGGCCGTTTGTCCATCTGGTTTCAGAACTGCGAGGAAACCCCTGCGGCGATTCTCCCCGGGCCGTCCTCAGCCTTTTGTGGGCACCGTCCCTGCCATGGCCTGGTACCAACCGTCGGCAAAGGTGACCATGCCCGCCCGGTTGGGGTGGGTGCCGTTGACGGTCTCGTAGCCCCCGTCGATGGGGGTGAGGTCCGCCAGGTGGACGGAAGGGCCGGCCTCCGCCACGCACTGGCGGAGCACGTCATTGTAGGCCGCCCGGTCCTCCAGGGTGGCGGGGTCCAAGTACCAGGGGCCCTGGGAGGGCTTGCCCACGGTGATGGTCCCCACCCAGATTTGGGCGGCGGGGTACTGGGCCGCCAGCTTTTGGACCATGTCCCGGCAGTCCCGGCGGAAGGCCCCCAGGTCCACCCGGTGGGCCACGTCGTTGAGGCCGGTGCACACCAGGACCAGGTCCGGGGCCGCCGCCTCCGTGGCCAGGCTGCGGATCCGCCCGGGCAGGCAGGCGGCATAGTTCCCTGCGCAGCTGATGTGGGAGCCGGCAAAGGAGTTGTTGACCAGCAGCTGACCCCCCAGCCGGTGGATCAGCTGCATCCACCAGGTGCCCTCCGGGGTGGCAAACCCCGCATAGGAGACATAGCTGGGGGAATAGAAACTGCCGATCTTGGGGGTGACCCCCTCAAAGGTGCTCCGATCATCCCCCAGGATGGAGATGTACTTGCGTTGTTCCATGAAACATCCTTCTTTCTTGTTTGGGCCACCGGTTCTTCCCCGCTCACTGCTGGAAGAGCCAGCCCATCACCGCCGGGTCCGAGGCAAAGGCCCCGCCGCCGGCGTGCTGATCCGTGTATCCCTGCTGGGTGAAGTAGGCCTGGTCCCGCACATCCAGCACCAGCAGGGCATCGATTGCCTCCTGGGACAGCCCCTTCTCCTCATACAGTGCCCGGAGTTGGGCATAGGCGGTGCGGAGGGGTTCCGAACCGTAGTAGCTGTCCGCCTCCCCCACCGCCAGGTAGACCGGGACCTCTGCCTGGGCCACTGCCGCCAGGTCCCCGTCCCACTGGGTGCTCACCGCTAGGTAGGCGGTGTACAGGTCCGGCCGCAGCCCCAGCACCAGGGAGCCGCTCTCCCCGCCGCCGGAGTACCCCTCCAGGTACACCCGGTCCGGGTCGATGGCATACTGGGCCAGGAGGTGCTCGGTCAGGGCGATGGTCTGGCGGGCGGAGGGCTCCCCCCAATCGCTGAGTTGGGGGGCCGCCACGATGAGGTCTGGGAGGTAGTCCTGGGCGGTAAAGGCGAAGTCCTCCCCGTACAGGTTGGCCCCCACCCCTTGGAAGTAGAGCCCCTCATACCCCGGCAGGGTCACAAAGAGGGCGCAGGGGGTGGTCCCATCGTACCCCTCTGGGAGGTGGAGGTGGTAGTGGATGTCCCCCTCCTGGGGGTGGTGGAGGACGTTGTCCATCTGAAAGCCCCGGTAGGTCTCGGTGCCCTGGGTCACGGCCCCGTCTTGGGGGGCGGGCTGAATGGCCTCCTGTGCCGGGGCTTCCGCCTCCACCCGGGCTGGCTCCGCCGTCCCGCAGGCGGAGAGCCCCATCAGCAAGGCAGCTAGAAGGAGGGCCAGAGAGGGGATCCTGCCCCTGTCGTGCGCTCCCCTTCTCATGGCGCCGTCTTCTCCTTCCCCCGGGCGGTGTACCGCAGCCACAACCCGTCCCCCGCCAGGGGTTTGGCCTCCGCCAGGGAGAGGGCCACCGGGCCGTGGTTTGGCAGGAACCCGCCCCGCTCAAAGCTGGACACGGCGGTGGTGGACCCGTCCGCCACGGGGGCCACCACCAGGCTCACCTCGTCCACGCATCCGGCTTGGAGGAAGGACCAGTTCACCACCCCGCCGCCAGCCACCATCAGCCGCTGGACCCCGAACCGGGCCGCCAGCTTCTCCAGCAGCAGGGGGCAGTCCAGCTGCTCCTTCCCGGCGAAGAGGTAGGACACCCCCACCTGCCGCAGGTAGGCCAGGTAGGCCGGGTCCACCTGCTCCGTCACCGCCTGGATCACATGGGCGGCGGGGCGGCCCTTCCGCGCCAGCACCGGCCCGGAAAAGGCCAGAGACCCCTTGGGGTCCACCGAGACCACAAACTGGCCCATCCGCTGGCCCTGGGGGTTCACATAGTCCTCCTTGGCCAGGGGCGCCCCCTGCCGGGGCAGGCGGGGGGCCGGGCCGTCGGCAAAGCCACCCAGCATGGTGGTGGTGCCGTAGAGAATGGCCTGGCAGCGGTAGTCCTCCCGAATGGCCCCGTAGGCCGCCAGGGCAGGGGCGGCTTCCGGGGCAGCAAAAAAGTCCCCGTCGATCTTCCCATCCAGGGAGACAAACATATGACAGACTGTAAACATGGTTTCCTCCCATCTCCCCGGGCGCCTGGGCCCGGGGGTCACTGTTCTCTGCTGGGACGCACCACCAGGTCGGACACGTCCACGTTTTCCGGCTGGGCCAGGGCGTAGCACACCGCCTCCGCGATGACCTCCGGCGCCAGGCCCACCGCCTGGTAGAAGGCCTCCACCGCCGTCTTGGTCTCCGAGGGGGCGATGGTGTGGAGGAGTTCGGTCTGCACCGCGCCGGGGTAGAGGATGGTAGTGCGGAGGTTGGTCCCCTCCAGCACCGCCTCGGCCCGGAAGGACTCCAGCAGAGCCCGGACGAAATGCTTGGTGCCGCAGTAGACCGCGTTCCCCGGCACCGCCCGGGTCCCCGCCACGGAGGAGGTCACCAGGATGTGCCCCCGCTTCTGGGCGATCATCTCCGGCAGGACCGCTGCCATGGCGTAGAGAACCCCCTTGATGTTGACCTCCACCATGGCCGTCCAGTCCTCCACCTTCCATTCCGAGAGGTTCCCCGCGGGCATCACCCCTGCGTTGGCAAAGAGGGCATCGACCTTCCCAAACCGTTCCCGGGCCAGGGAGACCAGAGCCTCCATATCCTCCCGGCGGGTGACGTCTGAGGGCAGGAAGGCGCCCTGCTCCCCCCCCAGCTGGGCGGCCAGGGCCGCCAGCCGCTCCTTCCGCCGGGCGCTGAGGACCACCTTCGCCCCCTGCGCCACCAACCGCCGGGCGGTGGCCTCCCCGATGCCCGAGGAGGCGCCGGTGATGAGGACGACTTTTCCAGCCAGCTGCTCCATCGTAGCGCCCCCTTACTTCAACTGGGCCCCGTCCTGGAAGGCGCTGCCGACCCGCTCTCCCAGCACATGGTACCCGTTGTGGACGGGCTCATAGGCGATGGGGCGGAACTTGGCAAAGTCAATCTTGCCATCGGCCCCCAGAACGGCCTCGTCGGCGCTGACATTGACGATCTGGCCGATGAGGTTGCCCTCCTCGGTGCGCTTGACCAGTTTGCACTCCAGGGCCACCGGGAACTCCTTCAGCAGGGGGGCATCCACAAAGGGGCTCTTCTCCCCGTGGAAGCCGGCCTTGGCCAGCTTGTCCGGCTGGTCCTGGCCGGAGACCAGGCCCACATAGTCCGCGGGGACCACATGGGCCGCGTCGGCAAAGTGCACGGTAAAGGCACCCCGTGCCTTGAGGTTGCCGGTGGTCTTGTGGTTGGGGCTCAGGCAGAGGACCACCTGGTCCCCCGCATACAGGCCGCCCCAGGCGGCATTCATGGCGTTGGGGGTGCCGTCCTCGTTGTAGGTGCCGATGATGAGCACCGGCAGGGGATAAAACCAAGGCTTTACGCCGAAATTTTTACGCATGCTGCGCCTCCTTGTTACTTCTGGCTGTCCACCGGGGGCACCATGGCCACATACTGCCGAAGCAGTTCCGGGGTACTGGTGTAGTAGTTCTTCTGCCGGTCTAGGGCGGCAATCTGGGCCATCTCCTGGTCGGTGAGGGCAAAGTCGAAGAGGGCGAAGTTGTCCCGGATGTGGTTGGGGTTCTTAGAGCCGGGGATCACAATGTTGCCGTCCTGGATGTGCCAGCGGAGGATGACCTGGGCGCTGGTCTTGCCGTACTTCTGGCCCAGCTGGGCAAAGAGGGGCTCCTCCAGCAGGGTTTGGTCCCCGTGGCCCAGGGGGTACCAGGCTTGGAGGACGATGCCCTCGTTCTCCAGGAACCCTTTGAGGCCCTTCTTCTGGGAGTAGGGGTGGGCCTCGGTCTGCAGTACGGTGGGCTTCACCTCGCAGAGGGAGAGGATCTCCTGGATCTGGGCCTGGCTGAAGTTGGACAGGCCGATGGCCCGCACCTTCCCCTCCTTGTAGGCTGCCTCCATCTGGCGGTAACCGGCCACATAGTTGCCGGCGGGCTGGTGGATGAGGAGGAGGTCAATATAGTCCGTACCCAGCCGGGCCAGGGTTTTGTCCACCGCGTCGGCCTGCTCGTAGAAGCTGGGCCACAGCTTGGTCTCCAGGAAGATGTCCTCCCGCTTCAGGCCGGACCCCTGCATGGCCCGGCCCACAGCCTTCTCGTTGAGGTAGGCGTTGGCGGTGTCGATGAGGCGGTACCCATCCTCCAGGGCGTGGAGAACGGCGGACTCCGCCTCGTCCGGGGAGAGGAGGAAGGTGCCGATGCCCGCCATGGGCATTTTGATGCCGTTGTTTAGGATTGCGTATTCCATGCTCGTAACTTCCTTTCCTGTGTGATATGATATGGGATCAGTCGTTGTAAATGACCGGCTTGATGAGGCTGCGGTCGTGCTGGAGGAAGAGGTCCATGGCCGCAGGGATCTGGTCCAGCCCGTGGAAGCGGTGGGTGATGAGCTTTTCCGGCGCCACCCGGCCCCAGGCGATGAGCTGGGCCATCCGGGACATCCACAGCCGGCCGCCTACGCAGCCCACCCCTTTGATGGTCTTGTCCCCATAGCCGAAGCCCCACACCTCGGGGGCGATGGGGATGGGCTGGCCGCTGAAGTAGGCGCTGAGGTTGACCAGGGTGCCCCCCTTTTTCAGGAGGGAGAGGCCCTTGCTCAGCTCCGCCTCGCCGCCGCCGCAGAGAACCACCCCATCCACCGGGCCGCCGTTGGCCGTCAGGATCTGCTGGAGGTAATCCTCGTGGTGGTAGTCCACCAGGTGGGTGGCGCCATAGGCCTGGGCCACCTCGAAGCAACCCTTCCGGGAGCCGATGGCAAAGACCTTCCCTGCCCCGCGGAGGACCGCCGCCCGCACCGCCATAAGGCCCACCGGGCCGATGCCCAGGACTGCCACCGAGGCCCCAAAGGCCGGGTCCAGCTGGCGCACCCCCTCAAAGGCGGTGCACATCATGTCCGGCACCATCACTGCCTGCTCCAGGGTGACCCCCTCGGGGATGTGGGCCAGGTTCATGTCCGCGTCCCGAATATAGTACTCCTCCACGAAGGAACCGCCCCGCTCGGGGGCATCCACCCCAGCGTAGAGGTTGTCCTGGCGCTGCTTGCCCCAGCCGTCCTGGGCCTCCAGGCTCCGCCAATGGGGCATGACGGCGCAGACAATCACCCGGTCCCCCACGTGGAAGTCCTGGACCTCGGCCCCCACTTTGGTGATCTCGCCGCACATCTCGTGGCCCATGGCCTTCCCCACCAGATAGGGCAGGGAGGCGCACCCCGTGGCGCACAGGTGGGCATCGCTGGTGCAGGGGGACCAGATCAGCGGACGGATCAGGGCCCCGGTGGGGCAGGGTTCCTCCGGCACGGGGCAGCGGTCAGACACCGCCATGGTATTCTCCCCCGTGATCACAACGCCTTTGCAATACTTCATCCTTGGACAACTCCTTTCTGCAGCCGGGGGCGCCGCCCTCACAGGTCATAGCGCCGCACCTGGCTGTCTGTGATATAGGTTGCTTTCAGTTTCCCCCAGCGCAGGGTGGCTGGGTGGTTCAGGTGGGCCTGGAAGGCCGCTTCATCCTCCCAGGCATCGGTGAGGCAGAGCCCTTCCGGGTCCTGGATGGGGAGGGAAAAGACGAAGAACACATTCCCCGGCAGCCCTTGGAGCTGGTCTGCGATCCCCTCCTGCACCAGGTCCGCCACCAAGGCGTCTCGCTGCCCGGGCTTGACCCGGTAGGTGTTGACGCACAGGATCATGGTCTCTCCCCCTTCCCTCCGTCGGACTGCCGGCTGACCCCCTGCCAGGCCTGGAGCTCCCGGAGCCGGCCCTCCCAGGCGGCAAGGCAGACCCGGCGCTGTGGAAACAGGCACAGGCGCATTATCACCGCTCGGAG
>ERZ772821.1683-NODE-1683-length-12809-cov-3.594715_pt1 | contig 12809 bp, 7 predicted proteins | sample MGYA00580859_ERZ772821 | MGnify/ENA primary metagenome ERZ772821 (study PRJEB29015, sample SAMEA2737674) | human gut metagenome | biome: human gut; feature: human-associated habitat; material: faeces | place: China | collected 2012 ...
GCCGAGGGCGCGCGCGTGGGCGCGGGAACCGGCGATGTCGTCATCGGCGAGTCGCCAGTCGAACTGCGTGGATTTCGACAGACGGGCCAGCTCGGGCGACGGTCCGGAAGTGAAGCGGCCGCCCCACAGGGCGAGGTATTCGGTGTTTTCAGCCATGCGATACTCCTTGGAGAATGGGCATATTCGTGCGGTTTCGACTGTCTGCCAGACTATCAGCGTTGTGATACATTCCCGTGGCGGCTCTCCGGTCGAGCGGCCAGACATACACAGCACCAGCAGGAATGGCACCGTACAGCGTTACAAAACCGTCAGAGGGCGAATCGCCAGTGCGAGACCTCCTCGTCGATGTCGAACCCGCCTTCGAGCACGAACTGTTTCAACAGTTTCGACGCCTGTACTTTCACTTTGAAATTCGGCAGCGTCACATTCATGCATCGCTCGAAGAACGATTTCGCCCGTGGCACGTCGATGGTGTCACGCAGGGCGTCGAATCGGCCGAATGCGTTCAGACTTTTCTCATTGATATATCTGACGGTGAGTTCTTCAAGCAACGACCTGTCGACGCCGAGATGATCCACGAGCTTGTCGATCTGCTCATCTTTCTCTCGTTTGGCATAGCGCGTGATGTAGTCCCGCAGCGTCATGCCTTCCTCGACTTCCACATCGCCACGCTCCACATCATGCAGGAACAGCTCAGCAAGTCGTTGTTCGTCCCTCGAAAGCGCAGCGAAGGATCGGTGCAGCTGTGCGGACATCTCCGCCAACTCCGGACTGTCCTCCTTGAGTGCCTTGAGCCATTTGACGAAGTTGGCATTCATGTAGTCGGTGTCGATCAGTCCGGTGTCGATTTCGGTGAGATACCCTTCCAGCTCATAAGGCGCTTCGGGGTCACGTCTCCCGTCATCGTCCGGTTCTCCGGCGCAGCTGTCATCATCGAACAGCTCCTTATACCGCTGGGCGAGAATCAGATATGTGCGTTCGTCAATTTGGGGACGCACGATATCAGGTTCGCCGTTCCCGCCATCGTTCTCATCCGCATCGTCGGCATCCGTGCCATCGACCTTGTATTCCGTGGTGTTCCAGTCGAAACCCTGCACTTTCGCCGCTTCAAGGTAACGATTCAGCTCTACGAACTCCTTGGCGAACTTGCGTCTGGCCTCCACCGATTCCGGCAGCTGCATGAGGTCCGATTCCCCGTTATCCGTGAACACGTCGAGAATCTCCAAGTACCGTGTATCCATGGATTTCACGTTCGCGGGCAGTTTCTGCACGAACAAATCAAGCGGCCTGTCGCCGGAGTACAGTTTCACCGCCGCTTCGATGAAGCCGTACATGGTGTGCGGCTTGCGGTAGTAGCGGATGACTCCGAACGGCTTGTCCGGCCCGAACAGGCGGTTCGTGCGGCTGAACGCCTGGATGATGCTTTCGTAGTCGATGATCTTGTCGAGATACAGCGTATTCACCCATTTTGAGTCAAATCCGGTGAGCATCTGGTCCACGACGATGAGCAAATCGAGCTGCTGGCTGCGGTTTGCTGCTATGCCGCCGTACGGACTCTTATGCGATAGTCGCGACGAAATATCTTTCTTCATCGCCGGCCATGTGGGGATGATGAACTCTTTGCCGAACGCCTCGTTGTAATCGGTGATGATTTCAGTCAGCGCATCTTCTTTATCCGTTGCTCCTTCGTTGTTGTCGATGTTGGGATCGAACAACGCCGTTACATGCAACTTAGGTGCTTGCTGCTTGAACAAGTGATAATAGTTGACAGCTTCAGGAATGGAGCTAGTGGCGAGCATCGCATGGAATTTGCCCGCATGGCTGAGCACCGGGAACTGTTCGAGAATGTCCGAGACCACCATGTTCGGATGCGGGGAGTCGATGCCATATTGGTCTCGTCCAAGGAAATCCTCGATGCCACTGATACGGTTTCCAGCGCCATCAACCATCGGACCCATAGGGACCTCGGATTTATCCATGTAATGCTGAAACACCTTAGCTTTAATGGGGTCAGCAAGTGCATCTTCCGTACTCTCCACCTTCGCCTTGTCGAGAGCCACGGCACGTCTGACTTCAGAATCCTTGTACGTGGTCACCATGTACGGGTCGAATCCGAGTACATTATGGTCACGAATGCCGTCGGCGATGCTGTATCGGTGCAGGCAACGACCGAACACCATGGCGGTGGTGGAGTTCTTCTTCTGGTTTTCGCCCAGAATGGGCGTGCCTGTGAATCCGAAGAACAGCGCGTTGGGGAAGGAACGGCGGATGACTTGCAACATGTCGCCGAAGGTGGAGCGATGGCATTCGTCCACGATGAAGACGATGCGTCGTGCAGCTAGCTGATCCAGCCATGTCTGGGTGACGCCTCGCTCCCCTGCTTTCACGTTGCTCATCTTCTGGATTGAGGTGACGATCAGGGTGTCGTTGACATTGGTGCTGTTGAGTTTATCCCGCAATACACCGGTGTTCTCGGTACCTTGCACTTCCGTCTCGCTGTCGGCAAAGCTACGGTATTCCTTCAACGATTGGGTGCCCAGTTCGATTCGGTCCATGAGGAACACGACCTTGTCGGCGTCATGCGAGTCAGCAATGAGCTGAGCCGATTTGAAGCTGGTCATGGTCTTGCCTGAACCGGTGGTGTGCCATACATAGCCGCCGGGTCGTCCTGGCATGGAGGGTCGCTGTTCCCAATCGCATTTTCGCACCACGTCGGAGATGGCGTTCGCTGCGAGGTACTGGTAGCTGCGCAGCACTTTGAGGCATCCATCCGCCGAGTCGGCGATGGTGTAGAAGCCGATGAGCTGATGCGCCATGGGAATGGACAGCAGGCCTGCGGTGCCGGAGGTGCCTCCGATGAACAGCTTCCATTCGTCTTTGCCTGGGTGTTGCCCGCCACAGATAGGCTCGTTGTTGTAATCCGCCCAATGGAAGTAATAGCTCGGGTTGAATTTGTCCGCGCCGGGATTGGCGAAGTAGACGGCGTCGTCGGGGGTCATGGCCACGAAGATCTGCACGAGACGGAACAGGCCGGTGAACACGCCTTCGTGCGCGTATTTTTCGATCTGATTGGTCGCTTGGCTGACGGGTATGCCGCTTCTCTTGAGCTCGATATGGATCAATGGCATGCCATTGATGAGGAGCACGAGGTCGCCGCGCCGCGAGCTCAACATCGTGTTCTTGGCTGGATAGACCGGTTGCTGAACGATTTGGTAGGTGCTTTTGCCGCCCGCGATCTCCTTGCGGTCATAGATGTAGAGACTGACTTCCTTGCCGAAATGCGCCACATCTTCTTTGTTGTCACGCGTGATAGACACGGTACGCCCGTTGACGAACGAATTGAGCGCGAGCGGCGTTCGCAGGGTCTCGATCTGCTCGATTATCTGTGCCATTTCCCCGTCCGTCAGCGGGTATTTGCCGAGCCTGTCTATGTCGTTGTTGTTGCGGTACAGTATGTCTTTCCAATTGTCGAGCAAATCTCGCTCAGTTGGATAGCGCAGGACACCGTCCTTCCATCCATGCTGCTTAAGCACGGTGATGACGTTTTCCTCGAACACCGATTCGCTATCGAATATCATGATTCTTCTCCCCTTTGGACTTCCCATTGTCCTGCTTTTCGCGAGCCGACGCGCTTAAGCAATCCACGCCCAATGAGTATTTCAGCATCTCTCCGCACAGTCGCTGATGAGACTCCCACGGCACGTGCCATGTCGTCATATGTTGCTCTGGGGCTCTTTTCTACAAAACGCAGAACAATTCGCTGTCTCTCGGTTATCTGCTCATTCAAACCATTTAACTGCTCATTATTGTCAGTTATCTGCTCATTCGAACTATTTATCTGCTCATAATCGTCAGTTATCTGCTCACCACGGATGAATACATGCTCATTTTGATAGAGCTTGGCATCCGGCTCCAACATAAGCGTGAGCACCGTACGATCAGCCTCGCCGAAGCTCTCTTCAATCTGCGGTTCAGGAAGTCCTGCATTCGCCCATGTGGCAAACACATCGGGAACACCCGTACCAGCTCGCTCGCCCACATCGATTAGGCTGAACATCTTCATGACAAGACCGTTGCGCGGATCAGACACCCCGCCGAGGCGCATCTGTTCAATGCCGGTTCGGATATCACCCGGATTCTCGAACACCAGCTTGTCGGGGGTGCGCCTGACCACCACTCCGCGTACGCCATGGTAATCGGCGTTGAACAAACAGTTGGCCAATGCCTCGCGAATTGCCTTATGCATGGGAGTGTCATCAACGCGGAAGATGCCATTAAGTTTGAAAGGGGTCTTCAGAGACTCGGCAAGTTTGAGATTCACGCGGAAAAAGAAATCAAAGAGGTTGCCTGACCACATGCCATCGCCGGAATGGACACGATCAGTCCAACGAATCGTCGGATCTAGAGTCTCCTGATAATCAAGGAAATAATGCGGACATTCGCGCACGATGTCATAGTCGTTGCCGAACATAAGCAGACCGCCGAACGTGGGATGCAGCCTGCCATCCTCACGGCTTACCGCCGCCGCGCCAATGGCGCGTAGAAAACGCTCGTCATCAAGGTCCGTCCATGAACTGCCCTGACGTACCGTGCGGAAACGATTGCGATACGCCCTCACCGTGTCCGTGTTGAAATCGGCGACGGTGAGATCGTCCAGCACCTTGGAATCCATCGTCTCAGCTCCCTGATCCCGGAGCATTGCTGAGATCTCCTGCCGCGTGCAACGGTAGTCGCCCTCACCACGCCGACGGTAGGTTCCCCCGAAGAGATCATTATTGATATACACGGGGCGTTCGTCACGCGGAGCGCGCGGAACGTGAATAGCCAGCACCATCCCACCATCCGCTTCGAGCACTTCAACTTCCGATTCGATGGGCAGCACGGCGCTCACCTTGGACCGGTTGCTGACCGTGTTCCAAAAGTCCTGGCGAAGATGTTCCGCTTCAGTTGGTGTAAGTCCAATCGGCGCGAAGGTACCGTCTTCGCGCTCCTTAACGCCAAGCAGGATGACGCCGCCGTAGGTGTTGGCGAAGGCGGAATAGGTCTCCCACATGCTGCGTGGGAGGCCGCCCTTTGCGGCTTTCGCCTCGATCCGGTTATTCTCGCGATATGAGGCGAGCTTCACGATATCGAAGGTCTCCATTGCTCCACCTCCCCTCACACAAACATCTTGTCAAGCAAGGATTTCTTGATATTCTGCAGCAATTCCAACTTACGCTGATGAAGGGTGATGAGGGAGTCGAGCTTAGCAAAGTAGTCGCCAATTTGCTGTTGCTCGACGGTGCTTGGCATATACAAAAGCATGTCTTTGATCTTGCCAAAGTCAACACTTTCTACGGTTGTTCCAGTCTTGCCAAACTCAAGCAGCAATTCCTTGTTATGCGAAATAAAGAACTGAAGTAGCCATTCTCCACAGCACTCGCCTTGGGGCAGAATGACGCGAATATCCTGGTTAACAGTTGAAGGTTTGCGCAGTTCAGCCACCGGAAGGGTATGGCGAAGAATCCCGCTCCTCGTTACCATTACTAAAGAACCCGCAGGATAAAGAGTCAACTCTTTTGCGCCCTTCTCAGTTATCTGAGTCGTAGTTCTATCAAGATAATTAGATTTCACGTCCTGGGACGTAACCCACAGCACGTATCCATCTTCATAGTTATCGGGATCTGCCATTGGCGGAGTATGCCCGCCGCCAAACGTTGCTACTTCACTCAACTTACGCTGTTCCCAAGGGTCAGTAAAACCAGCAAAGCGAATTTCGGGTACAGACTCACCATCTTTCGGGAACATTTTTTCAAGCATCGATTTTTTGAACACGACGAGCTTGTCATACTTACGCTGATGAAGGGTGATGAGGTTGTCAAGACGGGAGAAGAAGGAGCCGATGACTTGCTGCTCTTGAAGCGAAATTGGTATACCCATCGTATAAAGCGACCGTATTACGGACGGATGCGCTTTAACCGTGTAGTCAAATTTAATTCGAGAATGCGCAAGAGACATCGCGTAGGCAAGGAACTTGCAGTTTATCTTCTCTGGATTAACTGCGATATAGCCTGATACGTTCGTAACCGAGAAACGGTGCTTTCTTCGGTAAAAGACAGCCCCTCCTCCATCAATCGACCAGGTGATTAGCTCCTGATTGAACATGTACTTCCCGTAAGCCCCCATGCGTCCATTATCAAGAGCACTGGAGGAATACACCGGAAATGTTCCCGGTGTATTCGACATATCCTTCGCGGAGATTACCCTCCCTCTGCCCATGTAAAGGGTGGCATCTTTTTCAAGTTCCCCCAACTTACGCTGTTCCCAAGGGTCAGTAAAACCAGCGAAACGAATCGCGGGAACTTTCGCCTGTTCAGTCATCATTCGCCTCCCAACAGGGTCTTCAGCTCGGCAATACCGGCCATATCGAACTCATTGCCGGTTAGTTGACCAAGCATATTGCCAAGTTCTGCCTCAGCCTGTTCGATCTGTTCGCACACATCAGAGTATGTGGTCGAATACTTGTCGTTCAGCGCATTCACCGCTGCAATCAACTCATCAACAGCCGTCTGAGGGAGCTCCTCAAGCTTGTGCTGCAATGGTTCCACCCACTTGGCAGCAAGCAAGTCATCAGCATGTTCATCGCTCAGTCCTTCAATAACGGTCCGGGTCTTTTCATCAAGCGCTGAACGGAGATTCTTAACGTTCTTTTTGACTTCACGCTCTTCATCAAACAACCGCTGTGCACTCACAAGAGCACGGTCAAAGTCAGTCTCGGGATTCTTCCCAATCGATTTCACTGCTTTCTTCAATTCAGCGGCAACGAAAGAATCTCCATCCTCGCTGACGGCATCAGTCGAACTCTTGTCATCCTCATCCAGATTGTCAAGAATGTCAGCGATTTCGCCGCCAATCTCACTCAGCCGAGATTCAAATGTGGCAATTTCCGCAAGATCAGAGTTAAGTAATTTCCCCTGTACGAGATCGAACGGCAGAATATGCCCGACCCAGCCGTCCGGCACTTCGACATCCTTACCGCCTTTCTTCTTGACGACCATATCGGCATCGACTTTGCGAACGGCGTCATGCCCCTCGGCCTGTATGGTTTCAAGGTCGATGGAGATAGTCTTTTGCCAACTATCGTCAAGCACCTGATACGCCGCATAGGCGTCTACGAGAGGGATACCAGCCAAACGACGCAGCAGATCATTTGTCAGAGTCTCCTCTTCGGCGGCAATGCTCACATTGGCGGCATTACCCACCAATTCACCGCGTATATAAGCCGGATAATCGATGAACGCCTCACGATAACGCTGGATATATGCCTTCACATCTGAGTCGGCATTCACCGCCTCACGAACGTCTTGCACGGCGAGCTTGGCCGAATGGCCGTTCTCCTCCGCGAAAAGGCACCGGCGTAGTCCGGGGAACACATTCCAATATTTGCTGAGTGCATCGATGTCCCGCTTAGGAATGCCGCCGAACATAGTGGAATACACATCCCAGCTCTCGGCATTGTCGGAGGAATCTACGTAGCGAGGAATATTGAGGTTATAGTCGTTCTGCCGAATCTCATCAATACCCACCAAGCGGCTGAACTTATCGACGTCACGATTCCCTGTCACCGCATCCACGATGCGTTTGATATCGCTCGCACGCAGCTTGTTGTTCTTGCCTTCCTTGGTGAAGTATTTGGAAGCGTCCACGATGAGCACATGATCGTCGTCGCGATGTTTGCGCAGCACCATCACGATGGTGGGGATGCCGGTGCCGAAGAAGATGTTCGCGGGCAAGCCGATGATGGCCTGAATGTGGTGGTTCTCCACCAGGTTCCGGCGAATAGTGCCTTCCTCACCACCACGGAACAGCACGCCATGGGGCAATACGATGGTCATGATGCCGTCGTCGCGCAGATGGTAGAGGTCATGCAGCAGGAAGGCGTAGTCCGCCTTGGACTTGGGCGCGATGCCGTATTCGAAGCGGATATCCTCGCCGGCCTCCGGCGGTTCCCAATTCTGGGAGTAGGGAGGATTCGAGACCACAGCGTCCACGAACAGCGGCTCATAGGTCTCATCCTTGGTCTCGTCGGTGTCGAACCACGGCCAGTCACTTTTCAGTGTGTCTCCGTTGCGGGCCACGATGTTGTCCGGCAGGATGCCGCGCATGACAAGGTTCATGCGCGTGAGGTTGTAGGTGTTCTCCTTGAGTTCCTGCGCGTAATACCTGATGTCATTCGGGTTGCCGTTGCGACGGGCCACCGCCTGGCCGATGTGGATGAGCAACGAGCCCGAACCGCTTGTGGGGTCATAGATATTGATTTCCTCACGGCCGGCGAGATGCCAGGCCACGATTTCGCTCATGAGCTGTGAGACCTCGCTCGGCGTGTAGAACTCGCCGGCCTTCTTGCCCGCGTTGGAGGCGAAATTGCTGATCAGGTATTCATAGATGAAGCCGAGGGTGTCGTAGTCCTGCCGGCTGTCCATCGGAATGTCCTTGATGAGGTAGATGAGGTCACGTGCGGCCTTGCTGCGGCTTTTCTCATCGGTGCCGAGTTTGGACAGGCCGGTCTGCAAGGTGTCGAAGATGCCCGCGAACACGCGCTTGCGGGCAGGGTCGATGTTGCGGTCGAACGCGGAAAGCGCGTCGCGCACATTGGCGATGGCGAAATCCCCCTTCTTCGCCACCCATGTGGAGAACAGGTTATCGTAGGAGATGAAGTAGCCGCACAGATCACGCACGTACTGCGCGGTTTCGGTATCATCCTCCCGCAATTCTTCGAGGTCTTCGTCCCCCATGCCATCAGCATGCAGACGAGTGACTTCGGTCTCGGAAAGAAACTTGTAGAAGATGAAGCCGAGGATGTAATCCTTGTATTCGTTGGCTTCGATCTTCGAGCGCATTTTGTTGGCCGACTCCCAGATCTTGGCGGCGAGCTGCTGCTTATTCATTCATATGCTCCTTGCTTCTGTACACATAATCAAGGGTCTGCCCCTGCTCATTGACCCATTCGATCCACCCGTTTTGGCTGCCGCCGAGAACGAATACAGCGGCGGAGGAGGGACTGGACAGCTCGACATCGTCCGCAAGAATCACTTTGCCTGTCTGCGCGGCGAAAAGCTGCCGTCGAGCTGCCACGGCTCCTTGATTTTTGATCACCGCATGAACAAGGTCCACCTCGGAGCCCGAAAGAACCGTGAAACGGCCGGTATCCCGGTTGTATCGTCCAGTCGCACGCACGCCATTCCTCTTGGTGTGGAACACGGTATTCACTGCAACCGGCGTTGTCTCCTTGCGGTCGAGATCATATCCGAGCACGCGCATGCGGAAAAGAATGCTGCCGTGCAGGTCCTCCACCCGCTGCTCTTTGTATGGGTTCATGCGAGGAGCGGGAGCATTCCCGTTATCGGTCTCATATGAGCCGTGTTCACGCACGTAATCGATGGCCTTCGCCTCAAGCGAATCCAGAACATCACGGTCGATATTGACATCGTTATCGAGGAACATGATGGCTTTGTTCCAGAACTCCTTTTTGGTCTTGTGCGCATCAAGTCTGACAAGTCCCCTCGTGGTTTGCCCCGCGTACACACGACTCAGCACACCATGATCCTCATCAAGCAGGTAATACACACCGCGGTCTGGCAGATCGGGAAGACACTTCGCCTCGCCCAACATGTCTCTGGGCACCACGACAGTGACAAGCGATTCCCCGTCCACCCGGCAAATACGGATACCATCCGGATTGTTGTCAATTATTTGTATGGTCATGGCGGTGAGCGCAATCAATTACTTGCCGCCTTTCGCCAACTCATTGATCATGCATGTCCTTACGAACGCCGAGAAGCTCATTCCTCTCAGAGACGCGGCTTCTTTGGCGGAATCCCGCAGGTTAGCGGGAATGCGCATGGTAACTGGCACCACGTCACCGTCTACTAGATATGAGCGTATCTCTGTTTCACCAGCCTCATGTTCAATCAAATCGGAGTACGTCATCGCATCCCACGCTTTCAAACCGCAGTATAAATGCATTAATTATATACCCGCTTGGGAACAGCGTAAGTTCTCGGATATCGTTGATGTTTGCAGCGGTAAGGATTACAAGCACCTCGAAGAAGGCCCCATTCCCGTCTATGGGACCGGCGGTTTTATGACGAGCGTTGACGAGGCTTTGTCTTACGACCGCGATGCTGTTGGTATCGGCAGGAAGGGAACGATCGACAAACCGTATTTGCTAAAGGCTCCATTTTGGACGGTTGACACGCTGTTTTATGCGATTCCAAAATCGGACATGGAACTTGAATTCGTTCATTGCTCGTTTCTGAATGTTGATTGGAAATCCAAGGATGAATCGACTGGGTTGCCCAGTTTATCTAAAGAAGCAATTAACGAAACCATCGCACTTGTTCCAAGTTTTAATGAGCAGAGCCGGCTTGGCGAGTTTTTTAGCGACCTCGATTCCCTCATCACCCTTCATCAGCGTAAGCGCGAAAGCCGCATCATCCGCGTGCGCTCATTCATATGGTTAGCTGGTGATATATCCGGCATCGGCGTAAGCGCATATCAACCAGAAAAGAGAAGACCGTATGACCGAAGGCAACACCAACGCCGAAACGTTGTTCTGCGATTACTACGAGCAATGGATCAGCGTATACAAGGAAGGTGCAATTCGTGAAGTGACCATGAAGAAATACCGGCTCACGCAGGCATGGTTGGGCCGGCTCATTCCCGATCTCAAACTCGCCGACATGGATCGCGTGAACTATCAGAAGCTCATCAACGGCTACGCCGAACATCACGAGCGCCAGACGACGATGGATTTCCATCATCAATTGAAAGGAGCCATTCTTGACGCGGTCGACGAAGGGCTGATCCAGCGCGACCCGACTCGTAAGGCAATCATCAAGGGCAAGCCGCCATGCTCAAAGAAAACGAAGTATCTCAATCAGTTCGAGCTTCATGCGGTCCTTGCGGATCTCGAACTCGGCAAGGGACCAAGCTGGGATTGGCTGATACTGTTGGTGGCGAAAACCGGGTTACGGTTCTCGGAAGCTTTGGGACTCACACCCGACGACTTTGATTTCGTGCATCAGACCCTTTCGGTCAGTAAAACATGGGATTACAAGAACGGCGGAGGATTCGTCCCCACCAAGAACGCATCCTCCGTACGAAAGGTGCAGCTCGATTGGCAGCTTATCATGCAGCTCTCAACGCTCCTGAAAGATATGCCTGCGAGCGACCCCATTTTCGTGAATGGCAAGGTGTATAACTCCACCGCGAATAACATCCTCGCCAGGCATTGCGAACGGGCCAACGTTCCCGTGATTTCGATTCATGGGTTAAGGCACACCCATGCCTCGCTGTTGTTGTTTGCCGGCGTATCGATTGCCAGTGTGTCCAAGCGACTTGGTCATGCAAGCATGAACACCACACAGGACACTTATCTTCATGTCATCCGCGAACTTGAAAACAAGGATGTCGATATCGTGATGCGTGCCCTCTCCACCCTCATCTAACCATTTCAACCACTGCCGCTTACGCTGATGAAGGGTGATGAGGGAGTCGAGACGCGCGCAAGTTGATCCGATTTTATTTTGTTCAGTCATTTTCGCAGGAATAAAAATTGGGGTTTGGAACAATATCTCCGTGTTGATCGAAGCCATTGTTCCACCAACAGCCCGACTGATAACCGAACTTTTAACCTCTTCTGTTTCTAGCTCATAGTGCAGGTACGCCGAAGATACGAGAGTCAAATCTGGTCTTGCCCTAAGGACGCGGCCGGAAAACAACCACCCATCTTGACCAGCAAAAACTTGAGCATTAGCATCGACCGATCCAACACGCGAGAATAAAATATCTCCCTCTTTCGCACGATATTGTTCCAGCCTCTTTGCATCTTCTTCGCTAACCTGAGGGATTCCCTCCTTGTCTTTAGGAAGTACTCCCGTTTTGAAATGTTCAGTTGTAACTATAGGAATGCCATCGTCAACATAATCTTCCGCATGCAGCAAGGTACCGAAGGGACCAGTCTTTATATCCGCAACATCCCCTAACTTACGCTGTTCCCAAGCGGGTGTACCCCTGTCATGTCAGTTGTCCTCAAGTAAGGCAAAAGGCTCCCCTGCGCATATGCGCAAAAGAGCCTTGCAAATCAGCGGGAGCCGTTCGACGATATTACTCGACGGTGTTCTTCGGCACCTCGATGCCGTTGCCGAACTTGACGTCGCGGGCGGCGGCCACGCGGGACGGCAGGCCGTAGATGTCGATGAAGCCGTTGGAGGACTTCTGGTCGAAGCTGTCGCCGGAGTCGTAGGTGGCGAGGTTGTAGTCGTACAGCGAGCTGTCGGAGCGACGGCCGGTGACGACGGCGCGACCGCCGTGCAGCACCATGCGAATCTCGCCGGAGACGTACTTCTGGGTGTCCTCGATGAAGGCGTTGAGCGACTGGGTGGCGGGGCTGAACCACTGCGCATCGTACACCAGCTCACCCCAGCGCTTGTCGATGTCACGCTTGATGCGGTGCTGTTCGCGCTCCAGGCAGCAGTTCTCCAGCTCCTGGTGTGCGGTAATCAGAGCCACGGCGCCCGGGGCCTCGTACAGCTCGCGGGACTTGATGCCGACCAGACGATCCTCGATCAGGTCGATACGGCCGATGCCCTGGGCGCCGGCGCGGCGGTTCATCTCCTCGATGGCCTGCAGCGGGGTGACGTCGCGGCCGTCGATCTTGACGGGAATGCCTTCCTTGAACTCGATGACCACTTCGTCCTCGACGGGCGGGAACGCCGGGTCGTCGGTGTAGGAGTAGCAGTCCTTGGTCGGGCCGTTCCACGGATCCT
>ERZ772821.1693-NODE-1693-length-12748-cov-2.963917_pt1 | contig 12748 bp, 15 predicted proteins | sample MGYA00580859_ERZ772821 | MGnify/ENA primary metagenome ERZ772821 (study PRJEB29015, sample SAMEA2737674) | human gut metagenome | biome: human gut; feature: human-associated habitat; material: faeces | place: China | collected 2012 ...
CCGGAATCTCTCCGGCCACAGTTGTCCGGGACACTTTTGAAGAAAGAACTTAACGGTGATTCTTATCCGGGAATATTATCTATTTACAAAGAATATTTAAAAGAAAAGAATCCACAGAAGAAAAAAATGACTTACGATATATTTCGGCATGGTCTGGAGATTCAGGATCTTGATCCAATCACCTATCAAATCATTGCCAAAAATAAAAATTCGATTGGGCACTGGTTTCCAGAATTGACAGAAGCCGTAAAAATGCAGGACTTTTTCAAGATTCCAAACACAACGATTATCCAGGTTCCATTACCACTATTACAATTAACAAAACTTGATTACATGGGGCTTACCAAAACATCTTTGGAAATAGCTGACCGTTTCTGTGAAAAAGCTTTTTCACTTGATCGGCAGAAAGAATACTTTATTAAAACAGGCGTATTTTCATCAAAATATGATTTCCGTAATGCTCATATCCAGGGAGCAGAAGAAGTGCGTACAATTGGAGAGTATTTATTATTTATCCATTTTCAGGCATCCAGCATGGCTCACTTTGATCTAAATGGACGAAACCAACCTGTCATTTACGGCCCAGGTACTACTGTAGAATGGGTATGCAGGGAATTTATACAGGACAAAGAACAGAACCCTTGCATTTATAAAGGACTGCCTCTACATACAGAATATCGTGTTTTTATTGACGCTGATAAAAATGATGTTATTGGAATTGCACCTTACTGGGATCCGGATACAATGAAGAAAAGATTCGGTCATGAATCGGATAAGGATTCACCACATCAGATTCACGATTATATTATCTATATGGCTCATGAGAACATTCTTATGAAACGGTTTGATGAAAACAAAGATTCGGTAGTACAACATATAAAAGACATGTTGCCAGATCTTAATCTAACAGGCCAGTGGTCTTTGGATGTTATGCAGAATGGGAATGATTTCTATATTATTGATATGGCACTTGCTGCTGAATCTGCACTGAAAAACTATGTTCCAAAAGGAAGATTACATCCGGTGAAAGAAGACTGGATACCGGAGTTAAAAATGGAAACATAAAAAATGTGAAGAAAATGGAGATTGATTTATGGGAAGTTTTTCATGGTTGCGAGCAACTAAAACAACGAAAAGAAAGAACTTAGTCGAAGGTGATAAATACAAAATCTAAATTCCAGAAGAATTTGGAGGTGGATTTATCATAGACACATACTTTGGTTATGGGCTTGTATTTGAATATGATGATACTAAGCCGAATGCAGATCTGTATGGAATTCTTGCATATTGGAACAAATGCGATGGAATGGAATATGAAGGCGATGAATATCCGTCAACAATGAAAGATATCCTGAAAAGAGGAAATACCTGTTTGCAGAATAATCGCAGCAAGGGAATTGATATTGGATGCTATGATCATCAGATTGATCAGTTAAAGTATCCGTTAAAGCTTGTGTCTGTTTCTTACAAAGGTACATATGAAGAATGTCCTGAAAAAAGTTACGGTGATCCAGATCAGGGATAGAAATACCTCCTCATATAATCAAGTGTTTTTTATTGAAAATTTAAGGTTTTTCAACCTTTCATATCTCAGTGAATAAGCCACAGTTATGAGCAGTTCGATGTATCAAGTACTGAAATAGCGGTTGAATGGTATACGAAATAAAACGTCATTGATTTTCGCTTTACTGGCCTTGTGTATACCCTTCCCTCTATGGCAGCTAACCTCCTATATCCACCAGGATCATCTCTGTCTCCAGAGGTCCTAACTTCCTTCGTCCTGCCTACCCATAACCAGGGTGTCAGTTATGCTCCTATACGGGATCTCGCCCCATGGAAAATATTCCTACTGACTACTGGTTCATTCTTTGTATTATTGATTACTGACTCGCTTTCTGTTCCAGCACTGTAATCAGTTATCTGTTACATTCTGCTTGATTCAGTGGCTGCCCATGTGACAGCCTCCACTACTGTTACTTGTCTTTCTTATGCAGCCTGTAGATAAACCGCTGGTCTCTTGATGTCACTGACCATCTTTTTCGGATCATAATCCACACCTTTTGTCAGCATGGCATAAAAGACACGTATCAGCTTGGCTGCAATCGCCATAAGTGACTGCATTTTCTTCAATGGATTCAGCCTTCTGGTTGTGTAATAATTATGGAGTTCTCTGAACTCCGGATTCTTTGCCACAAGTGACATTGCAACCTCAAAGAGCAGATATCTAAGTCTCTTGCGACCTCGTCTGCTTATTGTTGTCTCGCCCTTGTGCTTTCCGGAACTGTTCTCAACCAGTGCCAGACCCACAAGCTTCTGCAGTTCTTTTGGATTGTTAAAGCGACTAATGTCACCTACTTCTGCAAGAAATCCAGACACTGTCTTGATTCCTACGCCCTTAATCTCCAACAACTTTTCAGCCATCGGAATCTGTTTTATCAACTCTTCAATCAGAGTCATAACTTCCTGTAGACGTATATTTCTGGATTCATAATCCTCCAGAAGCATTCGGATTTCCATTCTTGCAGACACCGTACCTTCTTTGCTTCCAACGCTGTGTTCAGCAGCTTCTATCAGGGTCTTCGCCCTCGCCTTTCCAACTGCTCTTAACTTCGCATCACGCCAGATTTGGTTCACTCCATCGATACCTAACGTCAGGATATCTTCAGGGAGTGGTGCTGCTTTAAGGAGTAGCATTCCGCTCTTGGCATCTGGCTTTCCGTACACCGTTCTATATTCAGGAAAATATATATTGAACCAACGACTGATCCTGTTTTGAATTCTTGTAAGTTCCGCCTGTAACTGGAATCTTATGTTTGATGCTGTTCTAAGATCAGCGTAAACACCATCCGGCAGATATGGGATCATGTAACGTCCCTCTCTAACTAAGCCTGCTATAACTTTCGGATCCTTACGGTCATTTTTAGTAGGATTATTGTCGTCGAGTTCTTTTGATTTTTTCACATGGTGAGGATTTACAAGAACCGGTTTCATTTCATTATCTTGTAAAAACTTTCCAAGATTGAACCAGTAGTGCCTGGTCGGTTCCATACCTGGAACTACCTTATCCTTCCCATGTCTTCCTTTGAGGTCCAGGATCCATTCCTTAAATGTCACAAATCCAGCCTCTGTGTTGCTAAACTTAAATGGCTTCTTCGAATACTCGATTCCTCTGTAATCAAAAGCTCTGGCATAGTGCATTTCACTTCCGACATCAATTCCGAGTACCAAAGTTTTTTCTGTAATAGCTTCAATTTTTGCGTTCTGTGTGTTAGACTTCATTGTAGATACCTCTCTGTATAATAAGATTTTTACTAACCTGCCAGTCAGTAGTCTTATTGTACTCTGAGGTATTTTCAATTTTCAACGTCTACGCTTTTATTATACAGGAAGCTCTTATCTGCCCTTTAGATACAGAGGAATATACAAGGGAATACAGAGGATAGACATGAAGAAAATAGAGAATGAAATTAAGAGAAGATGATATATTCCAAATTGTGGTACTGTTGGAGTACAATTATTTATAATATAAAAGAGATTGAAAATAATATCCTTGTAAACATAGTCAAAGAGAATAATGATTCGCATTATAATTATCATATAGTATGAAATGATTGAAAAAATTTATGCCAGAATTAAAGAAAATATTATGTAAAGTGGTGAAACAATTTCATTATCTGGAATGATCAAAAATGCATCTCGTAATACACAATTACGAGATGCATTTTTGATGTTATGAGAAAACACCTGCCGAACTACAAGTCAATTTAACAGTTCTGTTAATTGTATTTACAACAGTACTGTTAAAATACTGTTTTGCTGTAGCTTTACCGATAGCAGTATTGCCACTTTTACTTGCGGATTTACTTGTTATTTTCCAGGCGGAAACATAAGATTGAGCAGTTACAGAAGAGGCAGTACATTTAGAGGTACCATTTCCATAAGTAAATGTTCCGGTTACTTTGACATACCACATTAGTTCGTTATTTGAATTATAGTATTTTGATGTTTTTGATTTTGTTGTTGTGGTAGAAAGTAAAGCAATATCAGAAGCGGAAGCCTCGTCTTCGATGGAAGTGATAAGGTAATCACCATTATCAAAAAATTTAATAGTATCAGTAGTTGCAGGTTCTGCTGCATAGGTAGTTAATGAGAGTAAAATTAACGAGAAAAGAGTAATAAAAAAAGAAATAATTTTTTTCATAATATCCTCCTTTAGACTATTCTATTGTTTCAACCTCATGAGTAATATTAGTGTTTTCAATTGTTTTATATGCTTTGTTAAGATAATGGATGCGTATACCAGATAATACAAGAAGCATAATAATAAATCCAATAATTGCATTGCGTAAGTAATGAGAATAGCGAAGACGCTTAGATAAATATACAGAATCTGCATTACTTAAGTAATCTGCTGCAATTTCCTGCGGAGAACCTAATTTTGTACAAAGTTCTTCATAAGAGATATCAGGATCGTCATTATCCAGTTCAGACAAACGAATATAAATATCTTTGAATAATTGTTTCTCAAGTTTTCCGTGGATTGGTAAGAAAAGCTTTATGTTTTTATAATATTTTTTTGATGCGTTATTCATTATCTGTATCTTCCATTTCTCTTTTATTAAAATCATGATTTAATATTTTTTTTATACTGTCTGTAGTAGCAAGGTAATCTTCAACGAGTTCAACCAATCGGTCTTTTCCTGCAGATTCAAGGTGATAGTAAACACGGACTAATCTTTTCCCAATTTGCATTTTATAATCGGAAATATATCCATTTTCCATTAGTTTGTATAAAGCGGGATATAAAGAACCCTCGGGAATTATTAAGTAATTATCGGAGGTTTCTTTGATTAACTGGGATAATTGATAACCATAGCAATCACCTTTTGAATTAAGAATGTGGAGCAATAACATTTCAACAGCTCCCTTTTTAAAGTTATTCTGTGCGCGCATATAAAAATCTCCTTTAATACTAGTATAAACTAATAATTTAAAAAATCAATACCTAGAATAACTAAATAATAGTTGTAAAAGGTAATTGTCTGTGATAATATAAAGTAAAAGAAGAGATGGATTCTATCATTAAGAAAGGAGAGATTGATTATGATGAGAAAAAGAAAGTTAAGATGTTTGACGAGTGTGGTATTAAGTATTGCTCTTTGTGGAATGTCTGTTGCAAGTGCAAATGCAGCAGATTTAGGAACACAGGGAACAGAACAGGGAGCAGGGAAAGTAGATGCAGTAGCCCGAGAGCTAATTAAAAAAGATGAGAAGTTAAAAGTGCAAGAAGAAAATCTGTGTGAAGAATTGGTAACTTTAGAAAAGGTAGGACTTGAAACAGAGTTTATTGAAACGGTAGAATTATCCGAAGATGAAATAGTTTATGTTTATGAATTGCCAGAAGGAGTTGTAAATAAAATATCGGTTGATAGGTTAGATACAGAAACTGTGTTCAATATACAAGAGAACAATATATACAATGAGGTTCGAATAGATGACGACGGAACTATGTATATAGATGGGGAAAAGGTCGCAGAAAATGACAATTCAATTACAGAAATGACTTTGAATGCTGATATATCTCCATATAGCGGAGAGGTCACAAATTGGCTTACCTCTACTTGTCCATATGGATCAAAAGGTAACTATACATATTTGTTAGGATCGAGAAAAGACCCTGATATTACCTTGACAACAGCAATTTCTAATCTTACTACAACAGCAGTTATGCTTATTTTAGCTAAAGAATTGGCTGTTTCTGCAGCATTATCGAATGGATTGGGCGTTGTTATAAATTGGATAAAGGATCGTTATCCATCTACAAAAGGGCTATCGTATAAGGCGACAAATTATGCACATAAGAATTATACGAATACTTATATAGGTCCAATTAAGAAATATGCATATAGAAGTGACTTTACGTGGTATCCAAATAAAAATTATAAAGGAAATAATACATATAAGGAAACGATGTATTTTATTAAACAAATAGGATAATATGTATCTTAAGAAAGAATAAGAAGGAATGGTTATGAGTTATAAACGATTAATAAAAAAATATTTATGGTTATTATTTTGTAGTATTATAACGACACTAGTATCTGGATATGTGTATATAAATCATTATTTTAGTTTTATTATGCTTATTAGTGTTACATGTAGTATTAATTTAACGATTGAGTTAATATCATTAATCATTATAACACATAAAAGTAATAAGGATGAGTAACAGAAAAAACAGTTATGGGAAAGTTGTTATTGTAAAAGTATCCGTGGAAAAAGATAATTCAGGAAAATATGGTCTTTCGGATACAGAGATGAATAAGCTGGAAGCAGCAATGTTCCGAACAGAATAAGAAGGAATGGAAAGCTATCAGAGGAAAAACTGGTAGCTTTCTTTTATCTCCAAGACGAGAAAAGTTCTGCCGCTAGTAACATTTGATTATCGATGTTCTTATTTTATTCTTTATTTTACCAAACTAATCTGGCGGTACAGTTTACGATATTGTCCGGGGGTTATACCATTGTATCTCTTAAAAATAGAAATAAAATAACTTTGAAATGAAAAATTTAAGTAAGTACTGATTTCGCCAAGACTGTAGTCAGAATGTGCCAGCAAATTCTTTGCCTTTTCGATAAGAACTTTATGGATAAAAACAGTAAGCGTCTGTCCGGTTTCTTTATGGAACAGGGCAGACAGATATTTAGGTGTTAAATTAACTAAAGATGCCAGTTGATTTAAGGTTAAAGTTTTATTTTTACCATGATAGATATAATCAATGACGCGAGAAATAGCTGGTGAATTTTTCAAGACATATTGCTAATCTCTTTATTATACACAACAAAAAACAGAAAAAATATATATGAAAAAGAGCTGTTATATATAACAGCCCTTTTCGTTTTGCTGATGCAGACGTATCCGTTCTATTACGCCATTCAAAGCTCTGGCTTTGATCACTTGAAATTCCTCATCCGATAATCCTAATTCCATATTCTCCAGTTCTTTTTTTTCTTCTGCTGCGATTTCTTCAAATTCACGTCTGATCAGTTCGGCAAATTCATCCATTTTCTTTCCCCCGAACTATGTATTTAATTTCATTATAATTTATCCGTATCAGATACTCAATCAAAAACAATGTATTTTAACAAAAATGTCTTTTTATGTCGTAAAATGCTGGAAATAACTGTTTTTGTCCAGAAATTCTTTCTGTTTTCAAATTCACACACACTATAAGTAAGAAACATTTGAAAGGAGAAAGAAGTATGAGCGTAGCGATGAATGAACAGGAGACTGTAATCCGTTTTGGACGTGACTCCGAGGAATGTGAAATTTACACGTCTGACACAACCGTAATGACAAAGCTTGATAAACTTGCCAGTAAAAACAATGATAAGGCTCCGTTATGGAAATTAAAAGAAGAGCATCGGACCAAAGCAACTCATGAACTGGTAGGAAAGACATACACAACCAATAAGAGGCTGATTTCTTTCCGAGCGGGTATTGTCGAACGTGAAATGACGGAGGAACAGCGCAGAGAGACAGCAGAACGTCTGCGGAAATGGCGGGAAAATAATAAGACAGAAGAAACGGAAGAGACAGAAATAGATTAAGATATGGAGGGATGAAATAATGATGTTCTCTAAGATTTTCGAAAAAATCGGAAAACAGCCTATGAATGTAATGGATAATACAGAAGCTTTTGTGTATATTAGAGATAAGAAATATGCAATTACAGGAATGCGTTATGAAAAAGGGAAACTGGTTGGCTTCCAGATGAATGAAAAAGAAATTCTGGAAGTCAATTGATGAAAACAATATAATAGATTTAAGTAGAATGATAATTTTTAGAACAGGAGATTAACAATGATTCAGACAATACATCTTATAAATGTTGCAAAAAAAAAGAAAAAAATATTAGTTACCGCTAATATTGAACTTGATACATTGCAAAGTGAAGAAGATATTCAAAAGGCTTTCGAAGAGGTTCTTCCAAAAGCATTAAAAATCACTCAGAAAAAACCGAATCAAACTGCAGCTAATTTTTTACAGACTGCAATGGCGATGGTAAATGAACGATATAAGGATATAGTATATCTGAGTGTTAATGAAAACAGAAGAAAAGGGAATCCGAAAACTGCGATTAATTTCAACTTTACAATTCATTAAACTCAGCATGCATGACATCTGACATCAGACGAATCCGAAAAGATGTCGAACCCGATATCAATAAGACCAGATTACATAGTGTTTGTAGTCTGGTTTTTTTACGAAAAAATTTTGTCCAGAAAATCTTCTTTCTTTTTACATCTGACACACTATCTATAGCGAGTAAAAAGAAAGGAAAATTCTGCAGACCACTTGCAGATGGTGAAAATCATGAATAAAAAAGAAATTTTGGAACTGCGAAAAACATTCCGGCCGGAAGAATGTAACATCTCCCGGATTGCTACCTGTTATGTTACTTCTGAAAAAGAAAAGATTCTTGAAAAATCTCAGGCATTTCTGTCCCTCCCGGAAGAGGAAGCTTTTAAGTATTTTGATATATTAAAGCAGGCACTTTCCGGAACCGTTGGGAAAAAACTCTATACATTAAAAACTAACAGCATCCATCCAGCAGATGAATCCCCCCAGAAACTGGAAACACTGCGGAAATATCATATGAATGATGAAGGTATGCTGACAGATTTCTTTGATTCCATCATTGGATCCTATGATTCATCTGAAAATTATCTGATCATTGTTGTAAATGGTCTCTATGATATCCCTGGGGTGACTTCCGATGATCAGGAATTGGAAGATGCCTCTGATGAAGTGTATTCCTATATTTTAACCTGTATCTGTCCGGTAGAACTGGATAAACCTGGATTGTCTATCGACTGTACAAAGCCGGCCATTCTGGATAAGGAGCGTGATTGGATGGTGAAAAATCCTGTTAATGCTTTATTATATCCGGCATTTACAGACCGGGCTACCGATATTCATCATGCATTATACTTTGCAAAAAAAGCCGAAAATTCACAGGATGATTTTTTAAAGGAACTGATTGGATCAGAAATGATGCTGTCCGACAAAGAAGAGCATGAATGGTTTCTGGATACATTAAATCATGCACATGAAGAACAGATGCCATTAGAAACAGCAAAAGAAATCCACACAAAATTAGTTGAAAAATCTTTGGAAAAAGAAAACCTGCCTTCCGCCGGCATGTTAAGCAAAAAAGAACTGCTACAGGTAATTGATAAGGAATTAAATGCGGATCAAGTAAAAGACATTGACGAAGACTACGATAAGACCGTAGGAAAAGAAAATGACATTACAATTAAAAATCTGGTCAATCCGAAGAAAATGGTGATCCAGACAGGTACTGCAAAAGTAGAAATTGACAGTGACTATGCAGATATGGTTGAAACCAAAAGAATTGACGGACGGTTATATCTGGCAGTCCCACTGACTTCTAACGATATTTTGGTTGACGGATGTGCAGTCAGAACAGAGGCATTATCCGATTAGGATAAGCTTTCTGTCACACTATATATGAGAGAGTGAATAAACGTCATGAACCCCCTATTCAGTTTTCTATATCAAACAAAGTGGAGAATCCTCTCTGTTTGATTGGTTGCAATCACTTTCTCACTAAATAACCGGCATGGACATTGTACGTCTTCATTTTTTCTTATATCCATGCCGATAAAATAAAAAACAGGAGGCATTTTATGTCAATTTATAATAAAGTAAGTGAACTGGAATGGTATCTTTGCCAGAAAGCTCTTTTAAAAGAATTTCTGGCAAAAAATGCATATGAAAAATATTTATCAGATCTTGATCGTTTTCATGCGGAATGGGAAGGACTTCATGAACCAAAAATTGTAGAAACAGAGAATAAAAGTGCGCTTGCGGTTTACAGCCCAATCAATGCAATGCTTGTTCTTTCCCCAGGTGCAGAACTGAATCTGCCTCTTGGGTATGTCCTTCCGAAGGACTTCTTGTGGATGCAGATTTATCCAGATACCTTGTTATTCTCAGAAGGGAAAACTTCTGGAGCAGTAAAGGTAAACGGATCTATTTTGAAACTTACGAATATATCTGATGAATCTATCCAGCTCCCGTTATGTAAAGAAGCAGCAATCGGGCTTGGAATGACGAAAGAGCAGCGGGATAACTATCAGAAATACGAACGTTTTCAACTTGTTGAACTTCATCCAGAGAATCCATTACCGGAACTTGGCTTCTATCTGCCTGGAATTTATAAATCTGGATTAGAGGGAAGTGATTACATTCCATCAAATTTCTATATGACAGTAAGTAAAAAACAGCAGGTGCGCTTTATGATCCACCGTAAAAATGGAATTACCTGTGATCCGTCATCTGATCCTATTTTAGATATTATTACTGTTGATGATATCTGGAAATATTCTGTAAAGCAGACCTCTGACGAAGGACTTCCCTATAACGTTCAAAAATTGTTTGAGCAGAAGTGGAAAGCGATTGCAGGCAAGAACGGAAAAGAAGGAATCCGTTATCCATTCAGTACATATTACAAAAATAGAACTCCATAGAGGAAAAGAGCCGGAATGCTTTTATGCATCCGGCTTTATTTCTTTTGAATTCATGCATTCTTTATGTAGAACAAATTATACAGAAGAAAGGAGGAAGTCATTCAATATCTGTAATGTTCCAATCTATCAGAAACAGGGAGCGAATGATATGAAAATCTATCAAGATCCCGGAATACAAACTATTTACAGAAAGGAATAACAAGTCCTCGGTAAACCGAGGTTGTATTAAGAAGCTAAAGTAAACGAAGTTAATGCAGAAAACAATAGGGAAGTGAGTTCGATGAAAGACTCGATTAAAGTATGCTAAAAAACGCTCGGCACTATTGTTATCCACGATACACATGGATTTGTAGCGTGGTGTTATGTCTAAAAAAGAATTAAAAGTATGTTGGTTATCTGCAGGTGTATCCAGTTTTGTTGCCGGATATTTAAAAAAAGACTCTATTGATCTTTACATTTACATCGATATTGAGAACCAGCATCCCGACAGTATGCGTTTTATTAAAGACTGTGAGAAAATACTTGGAAAAGAAATCCTGATCTTAAAATCTCCTTACCGGAATAAAGAAAATGTGATTCGTCAGTTCCGGTATATCAACGGTCCAAGTGGCGCAAAATGTACGGAAATTCTAAAGAAAAGAGTTCGTAAAGAATGGGAAATGGCACATAAAGAATACCAGATCACATATGTATGGGGATTTGATATGGATGAACGGCGCAGAGCCGAACGCATCTGTGAAGCTATGCCGGAATTCAAACATGAGTTTCCATTGATTGAAAAAAATCTGACGAAACAGGATGCTCATGCGATCACAGCACGATTACATGTTAAGCGTCCTGTCACATATGATATGGGATTTCAGAATAACAATTGTATTGGATGTGTCAAGGGAGGCATGTGGTACTGGAATCAGATCCGCAAATATTTCCCGGAAGTATTCCAGACAATGGCCGAATTGGAAAGAGAAATCGGTCATAGTTGTATCAACGGTGTCTTCCTCGATGAATTAGATCCGGAACGCGGGCGAAAAGAGGATGAAATATCCTTTGACTGCGGTATTTTCTGTCATTTATTTTTCTTGGAAAACCAGGAAGGCAAAAAAGACGAACCGACAAAAGAGGAGTAATTACGGGTATTTGTAAAATCGGATAGGCAGCAACCTGTCCGATTTTATTTTTTTATGCATCCTTCACTCTTTATTTAGAACAATTATCACAGAAGAATGGAGGGATAAAAAATATCTGTGCTGTTCAATAAAATCAAGGAGAATCCAATAATGAAAAAGTATTTAGAAAATGATGATGACGTAGAAATTTTAGAAACATGGAAAGACTTAAAAGAATATCTTACATTTCGGGCAAAACATGATGAATGGGTACAGCCATTTATCAATGAACTTGCTGCCATTGGTATTCCAAACCATCCTTTATTTTTCCAGACAAACTGCACAAATCTGTCCGTACAGAAAAACGGCTACCGGCTTGATGTCAAAGATATCGACTATGAGGATCCAGAAAATTTAAGCTGTATTGAAGATACAGGACTTTTCTTAGTGTTTCCATACAAAGATTCCATGGCCGTATATCCAACAAGACGGATTGCTTATCCATCCATCTGTAAGCGTGGCGATGATGATTCAATGGTAATGGCCCGGTTTGATCCAAAAGCCAACAAGCAGGTCCTGCCAATCAACGAAAAAGCAGATCGTCTGACAAGAGACTTTCAACTTTTTTCAGATAACTGCAAAATTTTACTCCGAGACGGAAAGGTAAGTGCTGTTCTTTCAAAGGAATACGTTATCCTTCCTGCTGACAAAATGATATCTATCCTGGAGAACCAGTTAAAACAGGACCATCCAGATTTTACTTTCAACCGTGGTCAGGTCAGCCACGAATATCTGATGGTAGAATATCTGATGAATGACGAGGAAATGGAACAGTCATTCCGCCTGAAATTAAACGATGCCGGTGCTGATATCTCTGAATTAAAAGCAGGCATACGTTTCTCCACATCCGACATTGGTGCGAGCAAAGTGTATGCGTCTGTATTTTATGATGCTGATGGCGTCCGTACTACATGCAATTCCGGAATAGCCCTTGAACATAAGGGTGAAGCTTCGCCGCAATCATATGCAGAAAGCTGCAAGCAGCTTGGCATGGTTTTTAAGGAGTCCGAAGAACTCATTGAAAA
>ERZ772821.1701-NODE-1701-length-12711-cov-39.821271_pt1 | contig 12711 bp, 10 predicted proteins | sample MGYA00580859_ERZ772821 | MGnify/ENA primary metagenome ERZ772821 (study PRJEB29015, sample SAMEA2737674) | human gut metagenome | biome: human gut; feature: human-associated habitat; material: faeces | place: China | collected 2012 ...
TCAAGTGCGAGGACGTTTTTAAGGGGATACCCTTGGGCGGCCCGAAAGGATTAACCAGCGATGTCTACAGGTACTCGATTTGAGCGCCCTCGGTGTCGCACGTCAGAATATGCGTATCACACTTAGGGAACTGCTCGCGCAGCTTAACCTGCAAGAACTTTGCCACGATGGTGTCGTCAGTCACGGCCATGAGGGCCGAGCCGGAGCCACTGATCCAGATGGTCTTGGCGCCGCCGTTAAGGCAGGTGTCGCGCACGGCGTTGTAGTCGGGAATCAGGCGACGGCGATACGGCTCTTGGATGCGGTCGTCATTGGCGGCGGCAATCAGGTCCAGATCGCCGGTCTCGAGACCGCGCGTCATGCCGGCGATGCGGCCCATCTGCCATACGGCGGTGGAGAGTGGAATCTCCTGCGGCACAACCTTGCGCGCCTCGCTCGTATGCACCTCGTAGGGCGGAATCACGGTAATAAAACGCAAGCGATCGCTCACCTCGTAGCGCAGGCACTGGGGGAGCGAATCAGTCGGCGTAAAGGAGCAAACGGCACCGCCCAGGATGGCAGGGGCGACGTTATCGGGATGGCCCTCGACCTCGGTGGCAATGCGGACGAGCTCGGCACGGTCGACGGTGTGGCCCGTCAGCGCGGCGGCCGCCATGATGCCAGCGACGACGCAGGTGGAGCTGGAACCCAGGCCGCGAGCGACGGGTACATCGGTCTGGATGTCGATGGCAACGGGGAAGGCCTGCTCGCCCCAGGCGGCCAGGGCATCGACAAAGCTCACATAGACCAGGTTGTTCTCGTTTTGGAACTCCTCGGGGCAGCCCGTGATGGTGAGCTTGTCGGTACGCTCGAAGGTGAAGTGCGAGTAGAGGCTGACGGCCATGCCGAGGGTGTCGTAGCCGATGCCTAGGTTGGCGCTGGTTGCTGGGACGGTGATTTTGATCATGTGGGTCCTCCTGGGCGGGTCTGGCCGTTTAGTTCGCTGCTCGGGCAGTCCTGGCTCGCTCGGAAAGCACATTAAGTGCTTTCCGGCTCGTGCGGAACTCGCGACGAACTAAACGGCCAGACCCGCTCGCATGCTCGTCATCATCCCGAAAGCTTAATAAAAAGAAGGTGCGCCGGCTTTCGCCGGCGCTTAATAAGGGGTTTAGTTGGTGCTCATTCGTTTTGCTGCAGACTCGACGTAACTGTCCATCTCATCGACGTCGCAGACGTCTTCGAAGCGGACGGGCTTGGACTCGAGCTCGGCGAGCTGTGCCGGGGCGACCGTGTTGGTGGCATGCTCGAGCACATGCATAGCCTCAAAATCGTCCTCGGGAACGTCGAGGCCCAAGGCGTCGCAGCAGGCGCGCGGGAACTTGTAGGGGCTGGCGGTCGAAAGCAGCACGCGGGCCTTGGCGCCCTCGGCGGAAGCGACCTGCTCAAAGACGTGATAGCCGCAAGCGGTGTGCGGGTCGATCACGTAGCCGTTGGCGTCCCAGCAGCTCTTGATGGCAGCGCGGACCTCGTCCTCGCTGGCCCAGCCGCAGCCAAACACGCTCTGGATCTTGGCCAGCAGCTCGGCGGGCACCTCGTAGCGGCCGGTCTGGGCAAGCTGCTCCATAAGGCCGGCAACGAGCTCGCAGTCGCCGTCGGACAGGAAGTAGAGCATGCGCTCCAGGTTGGAGCTAATAAGGATGTCCATCGACGGTGAAATGGTCGTGAAGAACGGGCGGTTACGGTCGTAAACGCCGGTGGTCAGGAAGTCGGCAAGCACGTTGTTCTTGTCGCTCGCCACGACGAGCTTGGCGACGGGCAGACCCATGCGCTTGGCGTAGTAGCCGGCCAAGATATCGCCAAAGTTGCCGGTGGGCACACAGAACTCTACGGCGTCGTCGGCCTCGATAGCGCCGGCGCGCAGCAGCTGCGCATAGGCGGCAAAGTAGTAGACGACCTGCGGCACCAGACGGCCGACGTTGATGGAGTTGGCGCTCGAAAGCACCGTGCCGGCTGCCTCTAGGCGCTCGGCAAGCTCCTTATCGGCAAAGATGCGCTTGACGGCGCTCTGAGCGTCGTCAAAGTTGCCGCGGATGCCGCAGACGGCGACGTTGTCGCCCTCCTGCGTGGACATCTGCAGATTCTGGACGCGGCTGACCTTGCCCTCGGGATAAAAGACGGTGATGCCCGTGCCCGGAGCGTCGGCAAAACCGGCGAGCGCGGCCTTGCCGGTGTCTCCCGACGTGGCGGTGACGATCATGATGCGCTCGGCGCCGCCGTCCTTGGCAGAGGTGCGGGCCATAAGGCGGGGGAGCATCTGCAAGGCGACGTCCTTAAAGGCGCTCGTGGGGCCGCCAAAGAGCTCCATCACATAGGTCTGAGGGGCGTCGGCGCCCGGTGCGGCGTCGAGTTTGACGAGCGGCGTGACCTCTTCGCTCGCAAACGTGCCGCGGTATGCCTCATTCACACAGGCCGAAATTTCTTCGTCTGTGTAATCATTCAGTAACATTCCCAACACATCTTGAGCGATTTCAAAGTACGATTTATCTGCAAGCGAGCTGATATCGACCTGCTGGGTGCCCAGCTCGTCCGAGACAAACAAACCCCCGTCGGGAGCGATGCCGGTACGGATTGCCACCTTACTTGAGCACGATAAAGTGCGCCCTCGTGTACTATGATAAGTTCCCATATAACACTGCTCCTCGGATGCCTTGGTCCCAATCGGTGAAACCATGGTATCAGAGCGCGCAAAACAGGTTTGCAGAGGCTTTTAGAAAGGTAACCTCAAGCCCATGATAAAAATTGCCAAGTTTGGCGGCTCGTCGGTCGCCGACGCCGAACACTTTAAGAAGATCAAGGCCATTGTCGATGCCGACCCGGCCCGCCGTTTTGTGGTGGTTTCTGCCTGCGGTCGCCGCTTTAAGGGCGACACCAAGGTGACCGATCTGCTCTACTTGGTCAACGCGCACGTTAAGTACCACGTGTCGTGCGAGGAACTGCTCGAGGACATTGGGCAGCGCTATTTTGATATCGCTGACGAGCTGGAGCTCACCTATCCCATCCGCGAGGAGTTTGCGGCCTTTGCCGAGCGCGCCCGCTCAGGCGGCTACTCCACCGAGGAGCTCGTGAGTCGTGGCGAGTACTTCACCGCTCGCCTGATGGCCGAGTATCTGGGCCTGCCGTTCCTGGACGCCGCGACGGTCGTGGCGTTCCATCACGACGGTACGCTCAGCATGAACCGCACCTCCGAGCTGGTGCAGGAGTACGGTCAGCAGGGCGGCTTTGTTATGCCCGGCTTCTATGGCGCGACGCGTGAGGGTCAGATTAAGCTACTCGATCGTGGCGGCGGCGATATTTCCGGCTCGATCCTGGCCAAATGCCTTGGTGCCGACCTGTACGAGAACTGGACCGACGTTTCGGGCTTCTATTCTGCCGATCCGCGTATTGTTCCCGAGGCTCAGCCCATCGCGCGCGTTACCTACGAGGAGCTGCGCGAGCTTTCGTACATGGGCGCGAGCGTTCTGCACGAGGAGGCCGTGTTCCCCGTGCGCGAGGCGGGCATTCCGCTGGTCATCAAGAACACCAACGCCCCGCGGGATCCCGGCACCATCATTAGCGAGACCGCAGACGAGGGCGAGGCGGAGCCCATCATTACCGGCGTGACCGGCAAGCGCGGCTTTGTCGCCATCAACGTGGCCCGCGACCGTACCAAGCCCCGCGTCGGCTTTATGCGCCGCGCGCTTTCGGTTTTCGAGCGCTATGACGTTTCCGTTGAGCATATGCCCACCGGCGTCGATCGCTTTGGCGCCGTGGTGCAGGAGCAGGATGTGCGCGATTCGCTGTACTCGCTCGTGGGCGACATTCAGCAGGAGGTCGAGCCGCTCGAGATCGAGGTTGTTGAGGGCCTGGCGCTCATCGCGACCGTCGGCCGCAACCTGCGCGGCCGCGCCGGTATTTCCGGCCACCTGTTTGGTATGCTCGGCCAGGCCGGCGTGAGCGTGCGCATGATTTCGCAGAGCTGCGACGAGATCAACATCATTATCGGTGTCGAGGAGAAGGACTTCGACCTGGCGATTCGGACCATTTACCGCGCCTTCTCCGACGAGAACGGCATTGTGAAGGTCTCTGACCTGGAGGCTCCCGCGCCGGCCGATCCCGCCCCGGCCGCGCTCAAAAAGTAGCGACTGCTCGGTAGATTTTTGGTCATGTCTCAAAAATCTACGGCGGGGCGTTTCGTTTCGGTTTCGTTTCGACGGGGCGGGTTTCGTGCCCGCCCCGTTCTTGTATACACTGGCAACAATAATCGGCCTGCTCGGCGTGCGGGCAAAAGCCAAAACCTTTAAAGGGGGAAGCATGAAACAGTACACGGTTGCTATTTTGGGCGCGACGGGAGCCGTGGGCACCCAGATGCTCGAGTGCCTCAACGAGCAGGAGTTTCCGGTCGGTAAGCTCAAGCTGCTGGCGAGCGCGCGTTCTGCGGGCAAGACCGTTGAGTTCCGCGGCGAGCAGATCGTGATTGAGGAAGCTTGCCCCGAGGCTTTTGAGGGCTGCGACATCGTGCTCGGCGCTGCCGGCGACGATATCGCCAAGGAGCTGCTGCCCGAGGCCGTCAAGCGCGGCGCCGTCGTGGTCGACAACAGCCACGCCTTCCGCATGGATCCCGAAGTGCCGCTGGTTGTGCCTGAGATCAATGCCGACGATATCAAGTGGCATCACGGCCTTATCGCCAATCCCAACTGCGCGACCATCATCGGCCTGGTTCCTACGTGGCCGCTGCATCAGCTCGCCGGCGTGAAGCGCATGATCGTCTCGACGTATCAGGCTGCTTCGGGTGCCGGCGCTCCCGGCATGGCCGAGCTCGAGGCTCAGCTGGCCGCCTTGGGCCGTGGCGAGGAGATTCCCGAGCCGCGCGCATTTGCCGCCCAGCTCGCGAGCAACCTGATTCCGCAGATTGGCGGCGTCAAGGAGGAGGGCTTTACCTCCGAGGAGATGAAGCTGCAAAACGAGGGTCGCAAGATTATGCATCTGCCCGAGCTGCGCGTGAACTGCACCTGCGTGCGCGTGCCCGTGCTGCGCTCGCACTCCGAGAGCATTACGCTCGAGTTTGAGCGCGACATCACGGTGGAAGAGGCCCGTGCTGCGCTGGCTGCCGCTCCCGGCGTCAAGCTGGTTGACGATATGGCTGCCGAGGATGCACACGACCGCTTCCCCATGCCGATGGATACGTCCGACCAGGACCTGATCTGGGTCGGTCGCGTGCGCCGCGACATCTCGAACCCCGAGGCTGCGCGCGGCATCACCTTCTGGTGCTGCGGCGACCAAATCCGTAAGGGCGCGGCAACCAACGCCGTCCAGATCGCCAAGCTGCTCTGCGAGTAGGTTGACCTGTCCGGCGGGGGCCGGGCTTAGTTTTCAGAACGTCCTCGACCATGTGTGGCGCCTTGTCCTGCTCCTTCGGAGCTGCGGACAAGGCGCCACACTGGTCTGCGGAGTGTTCTGAAAACTAAGCCCGGCCCCCGCCTGCGGCGACGCTGCTGCGAGCGGTCTGCGATGGGGCCGTTGTTGGTTGGGGCCGCTGGGCTGATATGGGAGCACGTGGTTGTTGCGGGGCCTAGTCCCGGCGGCGGCCTCGGCGCTTCGCGTCTGCCGCCTGGGTCTACTGCGGGGCCGTGGCGGCAGCGGCGGCGCTTCGCGCCTGCTGCCTGGGGTGACTTTGGGCTTGGTGCGAATTGAGGTCTAATACTTTTCCCGTGAAGTGAACGACCTTATTTGGACCCCCGAAGCATTGGCATATTTTGACCGCTATTTCCTGCGGTTTTGCAACGCGAATCCTGCGGTTTTGCGGTCTAAAGGTGTGGATGCTCCGGGACTTCGTTTTTACTCGTTCACTTCTCGGGAAAGTATTAGAGCTCGGCTGACAGGGGTACCGCTCTGGCGTCGATGCCCTGCGTCTTTTTCGCTTGATTAGGGAAAACAGTCTCGCTTAAGCAATTGCGAGCCCGCCCAGACGTATCTGCGGGGTTGTCTGCACAATTCGCGGTATTATGTTGCGGAGTTTTGAAAGGAGCCGCCGGTGGTCACGACGACATTTGCTTCGCCTTTGGGCGAAATCTTGCTTGCCGCTGATGGCCGCGGTTTGACGGGGCTTTGGTTTGAGGGGCAGGAGCACTTTGGCTCTACGCTTCTCCGGGAAGACTCCGAACATGTTGAAGGCGCCGACGCGGTTTCCGGTACCGGTGGAATATCTTTGGTGAATCCCGCAAATGGTGCGGCCTCCTCGGTGCTCGAGCGTTCTTGGGCTTGGTTGAATGCTTATTTTGCAGGGCAGGAGCCTCGGTATACGCCGCCGTTGCATTTGATTGGCACGGCGTTTCAGCGTGAAGTCTGGTACGAGCTGCTTTCTATCCCGCGTGGCGAGGTCGCTACGTATGGCGAGATCGCCCAGCGTGTTGCCGCCCGCCATCGGGTGCCGGGGAACGAGGCACCCGTTGTATCTCCCCGTGCTGTGGGGGCTGCGGTCGCGCGTAATCCCATTTCGATTATCGTGCCGTGCCATCGCGTAGTTGCCGCCGATGGTTCGCTCAACGGATATGCCGGCGGGCTTGACCGCAAGGAGTGGCTGCTTCGGCTTGAGGGCGCGTACGAGGAGTAACGCTCGAGCACTTTGCATAACTAGGACGCCGTGAAAGGACGAGTCACTGTCCCTTCGCGCCCGGCATGCGTCAAAGCGCTCGACACGTGCGCCTTAAGTTTGGCTAAGCCACATCCTGCGTATTTAAAAACGCGCAGGTTGAGCAGCTAAGGCTGCGCTAAGGCGGTTGACGGTACGCTATCATCGGCAGTATCGAAACCTGTAGAGCCATGCGCCAAAGGAGCAACTATGAAGCTGATGCTTGCCGAGGACGAACCTGGTCTCTCCCGCGCCCTCACCGCGATTCTTCAACATAGCGACTACGAGGTTGACACCGCCCTCGACGGCTTGACGGCGCTCGAGAATCTACTCACCAACGATTACGACGCCGCAATCCTGGACATCATGATGCCCGGCATGGACGGCATCGAGGTGCTCAAGCGTACACGCGCCGCCGGAAAGCGACTGCCCATCATCATGCTCACGGCAAAAAGCGAGGTGTCCGATAAGGTCGAGGGCCTGGATGCCGGTGCCAACGATTACCTGACCAAGCCGTTTGCCGCCAAGGAACTGCTTGCGCGTATTCGTGCCATGACGCGTGCCGCGACGGCAATTGACGCCACGACGCTCAGCGTGGGTAACGTGCGCCTCGACACGGCGGCTTGCACGCTTGTGGGACCCTTGGGCGAGGAGCACCTGGCCAATCGCGAGTTTCAGCTTATGGAACTCTTTATGCGCAACGCCGGCACGCGCATGCCCACTGAACGTCTGATGCTCGAGGTTTGGGGTGAGGACGCGCCCGAAGGCGCCAACGTGGTGTGGGTCTATATCTCGTACCTGCGCAAAAAGCTGACGGCGCTTGGTGCCAACGTTGCCATTCGCGCGTCGCGTAACCAGGGCTATTCGCTCGAGGTTGTCGAGGAAGGCGAATAAGCGTGAGCGCGAGCGCGTGGTGCAAGCGCATGACGGAGTGGTTTCACGCCGCCTCGAGTAGTAAGGGGCGGGCTAATTCTGTTGACGCATTGGGCCGCCGTCTGCGTCGCAAGTTTATCCTCGTTGCCATGGGCGCCGTGACCGTGGTGCTCACGCTCATCATCGCCGGCATCAACATCGTCAATTATTCGCATGTCTGCAAAATGGCTGATGCGCGTCTGGACTATATCCTGACAGGCAAGGGCAGCATCGATTGGGAAGACGAGTCCAGGACCGATTCCGGCAATGGCGGGGATACGAGCACCGGCATGGTTGCGGATGGCGATCGAGCGGGCGCTCGCGTGGGACATTTTGAAGGCATGACGGCGGAGTCTCCCTTCGACACGCGCTACTTTACGGTGACGCTTGTCGAAGGGCAGGTGGTCGATGTCAATACCGCCCGCATTGCCGCGGTGGGCGCCAAGCGTGCCGCCCGTATTGCCATGGGGCTGGATTCCAAGGGCCTGACCTCTGGGTTTTCTGGTAACTACCGCTATACGACCACAGCTCAAGGCGAAAAGACCACCTATGTGTTCGTGGACTGTTCGCGCGAGCTTGCAAGTTTCCATTCGTTTTTGAACGCGAGTGTGGCAATCAGCTGTATTGGCTGGCTGGCGGTGCTGGCAATTGTAACGGTCGCGTCGGGTGCCGTGATTCGACCGATGGTCGAGAGCTACAGCAAGCAAAAGCGATTTATTACCGATGCAAGCCACGAGATCAAGACGCCGCTCGCTGTGATCGATGCCGCCAACGAGGTACAGGAGATTGAGAGCGGCGAGAGTGAGTGGACGCAGAGCATTCACGAGCAGGTGGCGCGACTGACGGCACTTACGGAGCGTCTGGTATTTTTGGCGCGCATGGACGAGGGCTCGGCGGGCTTTACCATGGCGTCGATCGATCTCTCGGAGGCAGTTGACAAGGCAGCCGCGCCGTTTGAATCGGTGGCGGTCTCGCGCGGCAAGCGCCTGTCGATGTCGGTCGCGACCGGCGTGCGCGCTCATGCCGATGCTGCGGCGGTGACGCAGGTGGTTGAGTTGCTGCTGGACAACGCCACGCGCTATGCGAGCGAGGGCAGCGTGATCGAGTTGAGTCTGCGCGCCGTTTCGCGCGGTGCGGGCAAAGGCTCGGCAGAGCTTGTCGTATCGAACGCTGTAGACGAGCTGCCCGAAGGCGACCTGGACCGATTGTTCGACCGCTTCTATCGTGCGGACGTGTCGCGCAGCTCCAAGACGGGCGGCTCGGGCGTGGGCCTATCCGTGGTGCGTGCCATCGCCGAAGCCCATGGCGGGAGCGCTTCTGTCTGCGGCCACGGTAACCAGATCACCTTCACCGTCCGCCTCTAAGACCTGCCAAAAAGGGATAGGTTTATTTTGGCAGGTTTTATCTGTGCAGACGGCAGCGGAGGCTGGCGGTGATCGGCGCCATGAACGCCACCGACCCAAATAAACGCACCTCTAACTGCTAAAATATGGACATCGTTGTTCGGCTCCCGAAGGAAAGGAGACGGTCATGCAGTACGAGATCGGCGGAGGGGCTTTCCCGGTTGTTACGTGCAACCTTAGCGACGGCGAATCCATGATCACCGAAAGCGGTGCCATGGTCTGGATGACCCCCAACATGGAGATGTCCACCTCGGGCGGTGGCATAGGCAAGATGTTCTCTAAGGCTTTTTCGGGTGAGGCGTTGTTCCAAAACATTTGGACCGCGCACGGCGATGGCATGATTGCGTTTGGCTCTTGCTTCCCCGGCCGCATTATACCGATCGAGATTGGCCCTGGTAAGAGCTGGATTTTGCAGAAGCGTTCGTTCCTTGCCGCGGAAAGTGGTGTTGAGCTGAGCATCCACTTTAACAAGAAGGCAAAGACCGGCGTCTTTGGCGGCGAGGGTTTTATCATGCAAAAGCTCACGGGCTCGGGTATTGCCTTTGCCGAGATCGACGGCGACCTAGTTGAGTACGAGCTTGCTGCTGGCCAGCAAATGATTGTAGATACCGGCAACGTGGCCGGCTTTGAGGAGACGGTGAGCATCGACGCGCAGATGGTCAAGGGCGTCAAAAACATCATGTTTGGCGGTGAAGGCGTGTTTAACACTGTGCTCACCGGTCCGGGGCGCATCTGGCTGCAGACAATGCCCATTTCCAATCTTGCGGCAGCAGTGGCTTCGATGACCAACAACAATAACTAATCGCGTATAGGATGACGCGCGCGGCGGGCCTGGCCTGTCGTGCGCGTTTTTTGGTGGCAAACGCCCTGTTTATCGGGTGCGGCTGTGCTCCTGCAGCGCATAGATCGACTTATCCATGTTGAACAGGTAGGCCACGACGCAGACAATAAAGAACGTCGGCAGACTGCTAAAGCCAAAGACCTCGCAGCCAATGAGGATCGGCGCGAGTAGCGTGTTGGTGGCGCTGCCAAAGACGGCGGCGTATCCCAGCGCGGCGCAGGGCTCGACGGGCATGCCGAGAATTCCGGCGAGCACGACACCCAGGCTGGTTCCGATGGAGAACAACGGCGTCACCTCACCACCTTGATATCCTGCGGCAAGCGTGGCGATGGTGAGTGTGAATTTGAGCGCCCAGTCCCAAGGCATGATGGTGACCTTGCCGTCACCGTTGAGCGCCGCCGATATCAGGTTGGTGCCAAGGCCGCAGTATCGCCCCTGCCACAGAACGAACAGAATCGCCGACAGCGCAAGGCCCATAACGGCAACGCGTATGTAAGGGCTGGGGAGCAGCCGCGCTGCAAGGGTCTTGGCATGGGCAAGGCACCAGGCAAAAGCGCCACCTACCATACCAAACGCGATACCCAACAACGCCAGCCGTCCAAGACCGGGGAGGTCGAGCGCATACGAGGCGGTAATGGCGACCTCAAACTTCTCGAGCTCCAGGGCGCCGGAGGTCATGCTTGCGGCAAGCGAAGCCGTAAGCGCGGGAAACAACGCGCGGTATTCCATGCGTCCGGCGACCAGCACCTCGACCGCAAAGACCGTGGCGGCGAGGGGCGTTCGGAAGAGTCCGGCAAAGCCGGCGGCCATGCCGATAAGCAAAAACGTGTTGCCGGGTTCTCGGAAAGGTAGACGTCGGCCGATCCAATGCGAGACGGTTGCGCCGATCTGCACGGCTACGCCTTCGCGTCCCGCGCTGCCGCCAAAGAGATGCGTGGCCCACGTGCTCAGCATAATGAGCGGCACCAGACGCGGGGAGATGGCGTCCTCGCGTCCGTGACCTACGTCGAATACTAAGCTCATGCCCCGATCGGTGCCTTTGCCCCAGGTGCGGTAGGCAAATACGATGGCCAAGCCCATGAGGGCGAGGAAGGGAAGGAACAGTACGATGTGCTCGTCACGGAAGGCGCCAATTGCCAGGAGCACACGACCAAAAAGGGCACAGATGGCGCCAACGATAACGCCGATAGGGATTCCGACGGCACCCATAAGCACGAGGCAACTATAGGTGTTGACCAGGCGTTTAATTCTGCTCGATGCGCTGCTTTCCGACACTTCTCCTCCAAAACAAAAAAGACTCCTGCCGCGGCGTGATGCCCAAGGGATATCACGCAACAGCAGAAGTCATCAGCAACAAGGCGGTTTAGGGCGACGCGACAGTTTTACTGACGCACCCAACGGAGACAATCATTCCGCAGCGGCATCATAGCGGCGGGCGCGGTTTGGGTCAAATGGTTGCCTTGGGACAGTCTTGGCGCCCGCCCGCGCCCTCGTTTCCCCATATAAAACCTGCCAAAATAAACCTGTCCCTTTTTGGTAGGTGGGAAATGGGTAATACTAAAGAGTTATCCGACCAGATGGGAATTAATCGATGGCCTATATCGAATTCAAAGACGTCATCAAGGCATACGGCGAGGGCGATGCCCGCATCCACGCGCTCGACGGCGCGAGCTTTACGGTCGAGCGCGGCGAGCTCGCCATCATTTTGGGTGCTTCGGGTGCCGGCAAGACCACGGCCCTCAACATTCTGGGCGGCATGGACACGGCAACTTCTGGCACCGTGACGGTGGACGGGCGTGACGTGAGCTCTGCCAACGAGGCTCAGCTTGTGGAATACCGTCGCGCTGACGTCGGCTTTGTCTTTCAGTTCTACAATCTGGTCCCTAACCTGACGGCGCTTGAGAACGTCGAACTCGCGGCGCAGATCTGCCCCGATTCGCTCGATGCCGAGCAAACGCTTCGCCAGGTTGGCCTGGGCGACCGCCTCGCTAACTTTCCGGCGCAGCTTTCGGGCGGCGAGCAGCAGCGCGTATCCATCGCCCGCGCGCTGGCTAAGAACCCCAAGCTGCTTTTGTGCGACGAGCCCACGGGCGCGCTTGACTACAAAACCGGCAAGCAGATCTTGCAGTTGCTACAGGACACTTGCCGCAAGCAAGGCATTACGGTCATCATCATCACCCACAACTCTGCGCTGGCGCCCATGGCCGATCGCCTGATTCGCTTTAAGAATGGTCGCGTGGAGAGCGAGACGGTCCAGCAAAATCCCGTGCCTATCGAGACGATCGAGTGGTAGCGCCCATGGACCAGGACCGCCAAAACAGCCAGCGCCGCGACGCGCAGAACACGGAGCGCGAGCAGGATTTTACGACCTACCGCACCGCCCAAAGCTCAAACGATATGGTGCCGACGGTTTTTCGCCGTGGCATCTACCGTACAATCCGAGGCAGTCTTAAGCGCTTCTTGTCCATCGTGGTCATCACCGCGCTCGGTGTGAGCGTGATGTGCGGCCTCAAAGCGGGGTGCGAGGACCTGTGCGATTCGGTTGACGCTTACTTTGACCAGCAGAATGTTTATGACATCAACGTGCAGTCGACCTATGGTCTGACCGATGACGATCTTGCTGCCATTCAAGAGGTCGATGGCGTCGAGACGGCCGAGGGCATCTACACCGAGACCGCCTACACCGCCGTGGGTACAACGCGCGAGCGCGTGGTCGTGCAGAGCCTTTCCAAAGAGAACATTGACCAACCGGTGCTAGTACGCGGCGAGCTGCCCGAGACTTCGGGCGAAGTGGCAGTGACCTCACGTTTTTTGAAGGCTTCGGGCAAGAAAATCGGCGATACGGTGAGCTTTGCCGCCAACGATGCGAGCTCGTCGAACCAAAGCGCCAAGGACCAGTTTGCCGATGG
>ERZ772821.1704-NODE-1704-length-12667-cov-3.121392_pt1 | contig 12667 bp, 10 predicted proteins | sample MGYA00580859_ERZ772821 | MGnify/ENA primary metagenome ERZ772821 (study PRJEB29015, sample SAMEA2737674) | human gut metagenome | biome: human gut; feature: human-associated habitat; material: faeces | place: China | collected 2012 ...
ACAACCAAGCCCGGAGAACAGTGAGAGGAGAATAAGAAATGGATGAGTTAAAAAACAATCCGCAGATTGTCGAACTGCTTGAAACGCTTGAGGAAAACGGTATGCATAAGGAAAAGGGCGAGGTTTCCGCCCTTGTTTCTTATATCGGAGATATGGAGCATACGCTTTCCGCAATGCTTGTCGAAATGCAGGAAATGCGTAAGGAAGTCAATATGATTCATAACAGTTCCGTCAAGGCTAAATGCGAAAACCTTATCCAGACGGCGGACGGAAAAATCCGTCAGGGTGTCGCTGCCGTTTCAAAGGCGAAAAACAACCTGATTGCTTCGGCGGCAAATGCGATGAAAGCCTTTCGCGAAAAAGGCAAGGAAGCGCTTAAAAACGCTGTAAAAGCAATGAAAATTCCCGAAACGCTCGATAAGCTTGGCAAGGTATTTCACAGCTTCGCCGTCTCCATGAACGGAAATGTTCAGAATGTGCAGAACGCACGAATGGAACTCAGCGGCGCAAAAAAGCATCTTATCAATGCCGGCAGATTCTTTTTCGGTAAAGAAGCAAAGAAAAATGAGCTTGCAAAGCAGGACAGGGGTGTGCTTGCGAGACTTCAAAATCTCTTTGCCAAAATGAGCAACGGATTCTCGGCTTTGGAACACAAATCGCTTAATCTTGCCGATAAGTTAAGATACAACCGTATTAAGGATTCAGTGAAAGCTGATCTTGATTTCTTAAACGGTAAGACAGCCGAAAAGGATACACCTACGCCTATCAAAGACAATGTGAGATAAGCGAGGTGTCCCGATGAAAGACATCAAAACCAAAGAAAGCAAACGGGATATAAAAACACTTGACCGCGCGGCAGGACTTGCAAAGGTAACAAAAAATACGGCGGTCCGAACCAAAGACCAAGTACAAAATCTTGCCGATGACGGGCAAATTACACCCGACGAATACGCCGAGGACAAAATCAAGTATATGGCGGAGAGGGCTGTCGAAGATACAGGAAAGGCAACTCGGAAAACCGCAAAGAAAACTTATGACAGCGGTAAGCGGTTGTATAAGGAAATTCGCCGAACCCGAAGAGAAGCGGACAGTATAAAGCAAACCGCAAAATCTACGGGGAAAGCAACAACCAAAACTCTGCAAAAAAGCATTAAAACCGGGCGGCGCACCGTAAAGACGGCACAGCAAACGGCAAAAACAACGGTTAAAACCGCAGAAAAGACAGCAAAGGCGGCAAAGAAAACCGCCGAAGCATCTGCCAGAGCTGCAAAAATGGCGGCGCAGGCAGCAAGGCAGGCTGCACAGGCGGCGTACAAGGCGGCGGTTGTTACGGCGAAAGCAGTAGCCGCCGCCGTTAAAGCGGCGATTGCCGGGATAAAGGCTCTCGCCGCAGCCATAGCCGCAGGCGGTTGGGTTGCGGTCGTTATTATTATCGTGATTTGTCTTGTTGCGCTGATTGCCGGTTCCTGCTTCGGAATCTTTTTAAGCGGCGACGACACGGGAAACGGGCTTACCGTGCAGACAGTTGTCTCGGATATCAACGCCGAATACGAAGCAAAAATAAATGAAACAAAAGGAATGGTTGCTTACGATGTACTTGAAATGTCCGGCACCCGTGCCGTATGGCCCGATGTTCTTTCCATTTATGCCGTAAAAACGGCGGGAGACCCGAACAATCCGCAGGAGGTTGCCACCATAGACGAAAGCAAGCGTCAGATTTTAAAGGAAATCTTTTGGGCAATGAACGAGATTTCTTTCAGCACCGCGACAAAGACCGAAAATGTTATTACCGAAACGGATGACGGCAACGGAAATATCGTTGAGACGACCGAGAGCATGACAAGAACCTATCTCTATATTCGGGTATCGCACAAGTCACCCGATGAAATGGCGGCGCAGTACGGCTTTACCGACGCTCAAAGGGAACAGCTCCGCGAGCTTTTGTCCGAAGAAAACAAAAATATGTGGAGCGGGGTTCTGTACGGGTATAAGTCGGGCGGTGAGGATATTGTTTCGGTTGCGCTGTCGCAGCTCGGCAATGAGGGCGGTCAACCCTATTGGAGCTGGTACGGATTTAATTCCCGAGTGGAATGGTGTTGCTGTTTTGTGAGCTGGTGTGCGGCGCAGTGCGGCTATATTGACGCAGGCGTTATTCCGAAGTGTGCCGGCTGTACCGTCGCCGTGAATTGGTTCAAGGAACGCGGGCAATGGCAGGACGGCAGCTTTGAGCCGTCCCCCGGTCAGATTATTTTCTTCGATTGGGACAACAAAGGCTTGTCCGGCCCGCAGGACAGGCAATCCGATCATGTCGGTATCGTGGAGAAATGCGAAAACGGCATTGTTTACACCGTCGAGGGCAATTCCGGTGATAGCTGCCGGCAGAACCAATACCCCGTGGGGCAGTATGAAATTCTTGGGTATGGAGTTTTACGCCCATAAGGTCTTAAAACTTCCGTACACTGATCATCGCTCCCGCGCGGCGTCCGTCCGGCTGACCGTTCCCCGCACCCGGCTTCTTCTTTTCTGCTGTGCGGTCAAAACAGCCGCGACATTTCCGTATTGTAAAACAATCTCCGGGCAGAATAATAAAAAAACACACGGAGGAAACGGAACATGGACTATACGGAATTGCTTGATGGCTTTGCAGCCCAGCTGCGGCGGGAGGAAAAGAGCCGCGCCACAGTGCAATGGCAAGGTGCGTCTCATCCTCCTGCCCGGCACCCTCTGCCGCTTTCTGCGGGGGTATATAAAAAAAGCCGGCGTCAAAGCCGGCAGTGTGTTTGTGACCCGGAGTGGCAGACCCCTTGACCGCTCGAATATCTGGAAGGAGATGAAGGCACTCTGTGCGGCGGCGGATGTCCCGCCAGCCAAGGTGTTCCCCCACAATCTGCGCCATCTGTTTGCCCGCACCTTTTACCGGGCGGAAAAAGACCTGCTGCGACTGGCCGATCTGCTGGGACAAAGTAGCATCAACACCACGCGCATCTACACCATGGACACCGGCGCACAGCACCGCAGGGCGCTGAATCGGGTGGCGCAATGCTCTGTACCACATAATGCGGATAATGTGGTAGTCCGCAAGATGCAGGTGCACCTATACGTAAATAATATATCATATAAAATAAAAGCGATTTTTTCAAGGTCTTTTTGCCAACTTTTACTTGACAGATACACAGCAAACCGTGCGGTTGCAAACTGAACAAAAATATGGTATTATATTCTAAACAGCCAAAACCGACTATTCCTGTTTTTTGAGTAAAACCTGTTTGAATTGAGGCTGACGACACGGATATAGGCTATAAAAAGCTCCGGAATTCGCGTCCGACAGTGAGATTTGACGATGCTTCAGTATACTGCCTTCGGCAAATTCACATTCTGAATCGCCCTGCCGAAAAACACATAAAATTGCCAAGGAAGCGATCCTTGTCTGCGAGAGAAAGTGAGAGATTCACCCAATGAGACGGAAAACGAAACGGTTGCTCCCGATGATCCTGGTTTTTACGATCATTGCGGCGGCTTATTCCTGCAGGATGCTGGCTATGCTCGACATCGGCGGCGCTTGGATGAGTTATATCCGCGCGGCACTGTATTTGCTGCTGTTTGCCCTGTGGGGCTTTTCCCTCGACCGCCGTATTATACAGAAGCAGGCGCTGCACTGTCTGCGTCTAACAGCGGCGCTGATGCTGCTGTGGCTTATTTTGCGCACGCTGAAATATGAGTTTGTCACTGACCTGACAGCAGCACGGTACATTTGGTATCTCTACTATTTACCCATGCTTTTTATACCGCTTCTGGGAGTGTATATTGCTCTGTCTCTCGGAAAGTCGGAGGAATTTCATCTGACCGGAATGGTCGGTGCTTTGGCAATCATTCCGGCTGTGCTGTTTTTGTTGGTGATCACCAACGACCTGCACCAACAGGCATTTGCATTTGACAGCGGCGTGCCGGGAAAACCGGACAATTATTCCTATTCCCACGGTCCCGTTTACTTCTGCTGCCTCGGCTGGATGGTGGCCTGCATGTTTTTTTCGCTTATCCTCCTTTTGAAGAAAAGCCGCGTCCCGAGCGGCAGCAAAAAAAGGATAAGGCCGTTTGTGATAGCCTGCATAACGATTTTGTACGGGCTTTTGTATCTGTCGGGGCTGCCGGCTATACGCTGGTGGCTCGGCGATATGAATGTGATGCTTTGCCTTTTATATGCGGCAATTTACGAAAGCTGTATACGCTGCCGGATGATACAGTCCAATACAGGCTATGTTGAGCTCTTCGAGGCAACAACATTGGCGGCATGTATTGCGGACCGCAACGGAAATATCGTTATCCGTTCCCGGGCTGCAGATGAAGATATGGTTTGCCCGAAAAACGGACTTCAGATCATCCGTCCCGACGGAATACGCATTTCTTCGGCGCCGATCAGCGGAGGATATGCCGTCTGGCAGGATAATGTGCGCCCGCTGACCGAACTTCGCGCAAAGTTGAGCGAAAACAAGGCCAAAATAAAAGACAACAAAGAGAAATTACAGGAAGCTTATCTCATACAGAAAAAGCTGAATGAATTGACCGAAAAAAACCGCATTTATGACGAATTGGAAACAAAGTACGGAAAGCAGATAGCCAGGATCGGGCAACTGCTTAAACAATGTGAGGGCGCAGAGCCTGCCGAAATACAAAACTTGCTGAAAAGAATTCTTCTGCTTGGCACCTACATCAAGCGCGGCGCTAATCTGTATTTTCTCAGCCTGGAATATAAGCTTCTGCCGCAGCAGGAGCTCCGGCTGACCGTAGACGAGGCGGTGAGGGTCATGACCGTTTGCGGCACAGAGTGCAGTGTGGCTTATCATACAACAAAACCGATGCGTTCGTCAGAGGTTGCGCGTTTGTTCGATCTTTTGAAGATTGTTGCGGAAGCAACGATGAACGGGCTGCATTCTCTGTTTATTTCCGTGTCCGACAGTGAAATGGATCTGTCGGTGGAGTGTGCCGCGGATCTGTCTTTCCTCGTTTCCTCAAATGTAACCGTTAAGCAGGAGGACGGATTGTGGCTTGTTCGCACGCTGATAGGAGGAGTGAGCGGTGCATAGAATGAAACGCTTAGGTTTTAATGCCATCAAAGAGAGCTTCGACCGACTTCCCACTGCCGCTTGTTTTTTTGACAGCACGGGCAGTATCGTCCTCTGCAACCGGCAGATGTATCAGTTAAGCCGACAGCTGCTTGACAGCGATATGCAGTATTTAGGAGAGGTGGAGGAAGCACTGTCCGCTCTTCCTAATGGCATTGTACGGATTTCGGATGTAGAGAATACTTATCGGTTTCCTGACAAAAAGGTATGGAGATTTGAAAAAACCGAAGTCACCGATCGTTATGGGAAGAGCTATATACAGCTTACCGCCGCCGACGTTACCGAGCTGCAGCGTGCTTTGGTGCAGCTTACCGATGACAGCAGAAAACTGGAGGACGATTCAAAGAAATTGAAGCAGCTTTCCGCTAATGTCGGAGCGTTGGCACGGGAAAAGGAGCGACTTGACGCAAAATCTTCCATGCACGACAACCTTGCCGCCTGCATTACACTGACGAAACAGTACATAACAGGAGAATTTGACGGCATTGATGCGGATGTTGTGTGCCGTGAATGGGAGAAAGCAATTACCTTTCGGAATGCAATCGGTCTGTCGGCAAAGGAAAAACTGCTTGCCGGTGCAAAGACGGGCGGCGTGACCGTGAGGATAAGAGGCAAAGAGCCGACGGACGGTGGGGCGGAGTTGATGTACACCGCCATGCAGGTCTGTTTAACCAACGCTGTTCAGCATGCCAATGCAACCGAGATTTCAGCAAATATTTGGGAAAGCGAATACAGCTATACAGTCATGATCCGCAATAACGGAAAACCGCCGGAGAAAAAGATTACAGAAGGCGGCGGTCTTACCAATCTGCGCCACAGGATAGAACATTCCGGAGGAAAGATGACAGTACAAAGCTTACCGGAGTTTTCTTTGGTGATTGAGATGCCGAAGCATGGAAATTCGGGGGGATAAACTATGGCTATAAGGAAAATATTGATTGTTGAAGATCAGGCGCTGGCGAGAACATATCTGTGCTCCTGCGTGGAAAAGTGCACAGATTGCGAGGTCGCGGGCACACTGACACGTGCTGATGCGGCGCTTCGCCGCTGCGGCGAGGGTCACATTGACCTGATTCTCATGGATATATGCACCGAAAGCGATTCAGACGGTCTGACTGCTGCCGAATCAATTAAGAAATTCTATCCAAGAATAAAGATCGTTATGGTAACCTCTATGCTGGAGGGACGATTCCTTGATCGGGCAAAAAAAATCGGCGCCGACAGCTTCTGGTATAAGGATTCCCCTTCCGGTGACCTTGTGGGTGTAATTGACGGTACTCTTTCCGGTAAGCGCTTTTGGCCGGACAGTGCACCGACTGTCCGGCTAGGCAAAACGCTTTCCTGCGAACTGTCCGACCGCGAGATGGAAACTTTGCGCCTGCTTTGCGAGGGCAAGACCAATGCCGAAATTGCCGAAAAGCTGAATGTGGCGGAATCCTCTGTGCGGACATACATTAACCGAATGCTGGAAAAAACAGGTTATACAAACCGCAACCGCCTGATGATTGCAGCTGTCGGCAAACGCATGGTGGTACCGGGATGCTGGTTGGAAGAACACGAAGAAGCCTGATATATATAACAAATAAAATAGTATATGCATTGCACGCATTCACTTGCAGCCGCCCGGCTTATAAAAAGCCGGGCGGCTTTGCTGTTGTCTGAAGCGAAAATAACTCTGTGTTCATAATTTGTTTACAATTTAATCTGCATTTGTCCCCACTTTTGAGGACAGACAGAACCCCTCTTTCTTGATATAATGATATCGTAAAATAAGATGAAGAAAATTTATCGGCTATATTATGAAGGAAAAGGGGGGGATGGTTCGATGAAAAAAATTGTGGTCGATATGCAGAATTTTTTGTTTGCCGATTCCATAGCGGCTGCTTTCAAAAATTCGAACTATGATATCGACGTGGTTCGTGCGGAGACCCCGCAGGATACTGTCGAACTGTGCCGAGTGTACAAACCGTTTGTCCTTGTAATGGAAGTTACCGCCTATACGCCCTGGCTGCTCTGTGAAAGGATGAAGCTGCGGGACGAGGTAAAGGCAACGTGTCCCGACTGCAAGATAGCCCTCATCGTGGATTCCAACACCGAAAAACAGGCGGCGAAGGATATTCGGGACGCAAAGAAAAACGGTCTTATCGACCAGTTTTTCTATGGCTCGATGACAGCCGAATATCTGATGGATCAGATTTATGCTATGTAAGAACAACATACAAAAAGCGGGGTGAAATTCAGTGAGAAAAAGAAAATGGCTCTGCCTTCTGCCGGCAGTAATGACGCTCGTATCAGCGGCGCCCTGATCGGCAAGTTTGCACAGGAGTTCTATTATCAGTTCATCAATGTAAGCGAAGGTACGCTGGTCATGGAGAGCGGTATGGTGGTGGACAGCAAGCAGAGCGTATGTCCCGACTGCAGTATGCGGCTTCTCGGCAAAACCCTGTATGACCGCTACCGGGAAAGGCATCTCTACTGTGACCGCTGCGGTACGGTGCTTGCCGCCGACGCAAGATTCTGCCCCCCACTGCGGGCAGTCACTGTACCTGAAAGCTTTTGTCGACTGAAAGACCCCGCACGGCGGTCTTTCACACAACAATCTGAATGAATATAAGGAGGAAAAGCAATGAAAACCAAAAAGCGAAGTAAAATATTAAGCCTTTTGCTGGCGCTTTCCATGCTCGTCGGCATGGTGCCGTTTTCGGTCATTCCGGCCATGGCCGCCGGCTTCGGCGATGTGCAGGTCACAAGCAGCTATCCCTATGACCCCAACCCCCGGTGGGTGGAGATCAACAATTCAAGTGGCAATAAAAGGGGAATCAGCTATCTCAAGTCTCTCATGGACACAACCGGTCCCGGCTACAAAGTCAAGTATATCAAGCTCACCAGCGACCTGGAGTATCTGGGCGACGATAACTTCAACCTGACTATGAGCGTCAACGAATGTGTGCATCTGGACCTCAACGGCCACAAGCTCATCTACGGCGTGGACGAAAAAGTGGGGGGGAAACCCTTCATCACGGTGAACGGCGGCAGCGAGCTGCACATCTATGACTCCCAGAACGGCGGCGGCTACATCCACTATGAGGGCAAGCTCACCAGCAAGATCGGTGCCATCCCCCGGGATCTCATTGTAGTCAAAAACGGCGGCAAGCTTTTCGTCAACGGCGGCGAGCTGGAGGCAGGCCGCTCCAAGGAGATTTTCGGTACCTGGAATGAAAGCTACCATATCGACAGTCAGTCTAACCGTGACAACTATGAAGGTCTCGATATATGGACGGGCAAAATCCGCCATCTTATCGCCGGCGACGCCATCGACCTGCAGCCGGGCAGCCAATGCGTCATCAACGGCGGTGAGTTCTACGGCCGTGGTGACTATGATTGTCATGGTTCTGCCATAAGGGCCTGCGACGCCACCCTCATCATCAACGGCGGCTACTTTAAGGGCAATTCCGGCGCCGACGCCCTGTTGATCGATAATGGAGACAAAACCGGCACCTACATCATCAACGGCGGTGAGTTCGATACCCATAAAAATGACCGCTTGATGGAGAACGATGGTTACGCCCTCTGGGCGAATGCAGGCAGGTTCTATTTCGGCATTTACGGCTACGCCATCAAGAATAAACAGAAAGTGACTTTCAACCCCGGCGCCGATGTGGCGATTTCCGGCACCGGCGGCAACAAAGGCCGCCAGACCATCAAGGTCACTCCCAAGCCCACCGGCGTGAAGCTTACGCCCACGGACTGGGATACCTTCTCTTTCGGCTACAGCGGCCTGGGCTCCAATGAGCGCATCCTTACCCTGGACGCCGCCAGCTACACCCCCCACTACAAGGGGCAGGAGCACTGGCTGAACCAGGACTATAGCAACAATAGCTACTACTATGTGGCGGCCATCTGGCAGATCTTCGACATGGACGGCCAGCCCGTCAGCGAGGAGATCGTCAAAACCGGCAACAGCTTTGATGAACTGGATAAGAGCGTGGATATGCGTACCTTCCAGAGAGTGGAGGGCACCGGCGCGCCCCAGCTGGAAAACGGCCATCAGTATGATGTGCGCTGTCAGCTGATGGAGAGCTGGTTCGGCTATGATAAGAAAGCCGCCGTCCGGATAGATGACACAACATTCCGGTTCTACGCCTCCACCTTCGACCAGTCCTACATCAAATTCGGCATTACCGGCGTTCGGCAGGACATGAATGCGTCCGAGTTCACTCTGGAGGTCAAGGGTGAGGATATAACCCCGGCCTACAGCACCAGCATTACCGACCGTGGTTACACCTTCGGCTACCAGAGCGGCGATGAGTTTCTGCCTTTGGCGAGTGGCGGATCTGCTTTAGCGGGTGAATGGATCTCCCTCAGCGGACTGCCCGGGGGAAAACAGACCATCGTGGGCTGTATGGACGGTGTGGACATCACCGGCATACGCCACAGCTTCTATAACCGTCAGGAAGTCTTTGTGATGCCCAACATCCAGTTCAAGCTTACGAACACTGACTACCGGAGCTATACCAACGACCGGATCACCATCCCCGCCAGCGGGCAAACCGTCTGGCTGCGCTCCCCCACCGATGAGCAGCTGAAGGAGATCGGCATGACCTCCTCCAGCGTCCAGTGGGAGATGCTCAACCAAAACACCGGCAAGTGGGAGATTCTCACCGACAACAATACCCCCGGAATCCAGGAGGGCTGGGGCAACCTGCAGCTGACGGACGGCCGCTCCGGCACCTACCGGGCCAGCGTTGAGTTTAACGGCCAGCGCTGGTATTCCCCCGCCGCCGCGGTGGAGGGCAAGGACTACTCCGCAAGCCAGAAGCTGGAGGTGACCTCCGACTGCCAGTCGATGGAGGTAGACAAGAACAACAGTGCCATCTTCACCTATGCCCCCGTCCACAACAGCGGCGACTGGGGCGTCAGATGGTATCCCGGCGTCATCGTCTATAAGGACAATGTGCCCAAGGCCTTCTATGACGCTATGTATGCCTGGTCGGGGAATGAGAAACTGCCTGACGGCGGCGTTCTTGTCAGGATGAACAAAAACGGCAAAGGCCAGGACCCCACGGATTGCAAGCTCTTCTCAGACACCGCCATCTTGCGGAACAGGGACGCCATGGTACCCGGCAACTATACCTTCATCCCCTATGTAAAGGTGGAACTGGCCGGCGGTGTCTATGCCCCCGATCTGGTGAAAGCCAACCCCATCAACCTGAGGGTGAATAAGCTGGTAACCAGTATGGATATCGCCATCAACGGTGAGAACCTCACCAACGGCGTGGAGCACACCCAGGACAACGCCCCCGTCTATACCATGAGCGAGTCGGTGAACAAGGTGTCCATCTCCGCCATGAATAACCCCGGCAACGCCAACATTCCCAGCAGCAATGGCGCCGACATCTCCTGGTCTTCTTCCAACCGCAACATTGCAGAGGTGAAGGGCGGCCAGCTGTACGCCTACCGGCCCGGCACCGTGGTCATCACCATGACCTACAAGGGCAAACTGGTCAACAAGAACGGCGTGCAAGAGACCCTCAATTTCACCCGCCGGATCAAGGTGACCGTTCCCATCGCCGAGGTGAAGATCGACGAACCCAACTGGAAGAACAGCCTCAACCTGATGTATTCCCAGGTGAAGCTGAATGGTCTTCAGGTCCGCAGCTATAACGGCGAGTGGCAGTCCGGTAATGGCTATGTGGAAAATACCGTGACCCGCATCGCCCGCTACGAGGGCGATTACGGCTGGGACCCCTCCGAGAAGCGGGTACTCTACAACGACAACTACTATATAACATTTCACCTCAAGCCCAAGACGGGCTACCAGTTCCCCCTGCGGGCGACCACCCTCAGCGGTGAAGGGTTGTATAGGGCCAACACCGCCACCCTCCGCACCAACCGTGTGGGCTCTAGCGACATGAATACCGCCGACAAGTTTGGCTATTGGGCCTCCGGAGAGTGGAATCCCAACACCCTGCAGACGCCCAGCGTATGCGGCATCGTCATCTCCTATCAGATGGAGCTGCTGCGTGAGCCCAACACCGTGTATGTGGATCTCGTTGCCATCGAGACCGCCGAGCCCCGTGAGGGCGACCTGCGCTACGCCGGCGAGGTTCCCGATGATCTGACAGGTTGGCATCCCAATGATGTGATGGGCGTGCGTGTCCTCACCCTCAGCGGCGAGACGACACAGGACGGAAGCCCTCTCCTCGCCAGCAGCAGCAATGTGTTCAAGATCTCCACGCCTCTCCTTGGCTCCGGCACACCCTATACGCCTTTGGCAGATGGTGAGGCCACCAACAACGGCAACTCCTTTGAGGGTTTTACTGTGTTCCGTGACGAGGAAAACAATCTCAGTCGTGAAAAGCTGGAAAATGCCCGCTATGAGGCAGCCACCTATGCCCATGAATTGGGGATTTATCTGGCAAATCAGAGCGCTGCCGGCACCAAGTATTACTTCTCTCCGGATGTGCGGGTACTGGTCAACGGCCATGAGGTACAGCTCATCGACAGTCTCGGCAACCCCGGCTACAATGGCGATTCCCTGAAACTCGGCTACTATTTCGTCTCCGATCCCAGACCTTCCCTCATCAACGGCACCATCGAAGGCCTGAATGCACCCGTCACCGGAGCTGTAGCCCAGACCGCCGATGACCTCACCGTCACCGGCAGAGACTCCGCAGGCGAAGCCAGCGACAAGATGTATGTTTCCGGTCTCGTCTGGTTTATCGACGCAAATGAAAACGGAGTATTGGACGAGGGCGAACGGTGCGCTCCAGAAAACGGCTTCACCCAGGACGGCAGATTTATGGGCGGCAAGAAATACAGCGCCTTTGTGACCCTCGCCGTGGAAGCGGAGGACGGCCGCATCAACAATACCGCCTTTACCTTGAAGCTGGACGGCATCGACACGCCGCTGAGCACCTCCCAGGCCCCGCGAGGATCGCGCCAAGCTGAATCACTACGAAAAACAGATTCTTAAAATCCTCTGTCACATTCAGTTTCAGGAACTCATCCACCAGGATCATATGTCCGGTACTGCTGATCGGGAGCCATTCTGTGATTCCCTCTACGATCCCAAGGAAAATGACCTTTAACAGTTCAATAAAATCCATAATCTTTCCCTTCCTGTTTTCTTTTTTGTTGTTATTCTTATTTACAACGATTTTCAACCGGATCAGACAGGTTTCTGCCAGATAATAAGTAATGCAAAAGACCCACATATATCTATCTGACTCACTGTAAATACTCATATGATTATATTACACACCATGCCACTGATACAACTGTAATCTGTATTTTTCCTGCTGATTCTATAAGATAAAAACAGCCGCCTTTTCTCCGACAGAGAAAATTACGGCTGCTTTTCATCATTTCATATTATTTATCAGTTCTTTATCTTCTTGCAATCGTAGCAATATCAATAAGAGATAAATTGTTCAGGTCTGTATTCTCAAGGCTGGTTGCCAGTGCTTCTGCTGTATCCAGAGAAGTAAGGACATTGACACCTGTCTCGATGGCGTTACGTCTGATGACGAAACCATCTTTCTGAT
>ERZ772821.1706-NODE-1706-length-12652-cov-7.174168_pt1 | contig 12652 bp, 14 predicted proteins | sample MGYA00580859_ERZ772821 | MGnify/ENA primary metagenome ERZ772821 (study PRJEB29015, sample SAMEA2737674) | human gut metagenome | biome: human gut; feature: human-associated habitat; material: faeces | place: China | collected 2012 ...
TCACCGCCAGCTACTTTGTGGCCGTGTGGAAGATGCTCCGCAAAAAGGGCTGCGTGCCCTCAGCTTTAACGCAGAACGTCAAAGACCTTTTGGCCAGCCGGGAGATCGAGGCCATTCTGGACAACACCGACTTTATGATCCTGCTGTCCCAGGCCCAAAGTGACCGGGCGATTTTGGCGAAACAGCTCGGCATTTCCGAGCATCAGCTCTCCTACATCACCCACTCCAATTCCGGCGAGGGCCTGCTGTTCTATGGCGATGTGACCATCCCCTTTGTGGATCGGTTCCCCCGTGGGGAGATCTATAACCTGCTGACCACGCGCCCGGAGGACTTGAAGAATGAAACGAAAACCGAATAAACCCCAACAGGAGCCCAGGGAGCGCCCCGGCTCCTGGGAGGAGCCCGCCGATCCCGGCGGCGCTTCTTCCGGGGGTGCTGGGGGCGGCTCCCCTGGCGGTGCCGGGACAGAGGGTACTTCTGGACAAAGTGTCCACAAGTCAAAGTTCCGGCAGAAAAGCAAGCAGGAGCAGGCCGCCGCGTCTAAGCTCCGCATGGAAAAGCGCGGGGAAAAGCTGGAGGCGGCCAAAGACAAGCTGGCAAAACAGAAGCCCCCGAAAAAGCCAGGCCCCATCCAGCGGGTGGGCCGCGCCGCTGGCGGGGCCGCCCACGGTTTTGTGCATGGGAAGATTTATGAGAATGAGCAGGAAAATGTGGGCATCGAGGGGGCCCACCGCTCCGAGCTGGTGGGCGAGTCCGCCCTGCGGCATGGCTCCCGGTTTGTGAAACGGAAAGTCCGGGAACACCCGGAAAAAGCCGTCCAGCGGGCCGAGTCCAAATATGTCAAGGCCACGGCGGACTATCACTTCCGCATGGCCGCCCAGGAACACCCGGAAATGTCCGGCAACCCGGTTTCCCGGATGTGGCGCAAGCACCGCTTGAAAAAGCAGTACCAGAAGCAGGCGCGGGAAGCGGTCAAGACCGGGGCGGCAGGCGCGGCAAAAAAGACAGCCGCCGCCACGGAAAAGGCCGGGGCAAAAGCGGTAGGCTTTGTGAAGCGGCATCCCGTGGGGGTGGTGCTGGCACTGGCCTGTGTGCTCCTGCTCTTTATGATGCAGTCCTGTTCGTCCTCTCTGGTGACGCTTGGCAACGCCGGGGCGGGCGCGGTGGGCGCGACTACCTACCCATCCCAGGACGAGGAAATGCTGGCGGCGGAGGCGGCCTACTGCGGTATGGAGGCGGAGCTCCAGGACTACCTGGACAGCTACGAAAGCACCCACGACTATGACGAGTACCACTTAGACTTGGACAGCATTGAACACGATCCCTATGTGCTGATCTCCATTCTGTCTGTGCTCCATGAGGGGGCGTGGACGCTGGAGCAGGTTGAGGGGACGCTGGAAACCCTCTTTGACCGCCAGTACATTCTCACCGAGGATGTGGTGGTGGAGGTGCGCTATCGGACGGAAAGCCGGACGGACAGCGAGGGCAACTCCTACGATGTGGAAGTCCCCTACAATTACTACATCTGCTATGTGACGCTGGAAAACCGCAACCTGTCCCATCTGCCCCTGGAAATGATGAACGAGGAGCAGATGTCCCGGTACTCCCTCTATATGTCCACCCTGGGGAACCGGCCTGACCTGTTCCCGGAGTCGGCCTATGTGGGCAAATACGTTACCAACCCGCCCGCCGGATATGACGTGCCGGGGGAATATCTGGACGATGAAACCTTTGCGGCCATGCTCACCGAGGCGGAGAAATACCTGGGCTATCCCTATGTATGGGGCGGGAGCTCCCCGGCTACGTCCTTTGACTGCTCCGGCTTCGTGTCGTGGGTCATCAATCACAGCGGCTGGAATGTGGGCCGCCTGGGGGCCCAGGGGCTCTATAACATCTGTACCCCTACCAGCAATCCAAAGCCCGGTGATCTGGTGTTCTTTGTCGGCACCTATGACACGGCGGGTGTGTCCCACTGTGGCATCTATGTGGGGGACGGGATGATGATCCACTGTGGCGATCCCATCCAATATGCAAACTTAAATACAAGTTACTGGCAATCTCATTTCTACGCCTACGGGCGTTTACCCTGACAAGGAGGTATCTATGGCGGTAAGCAAAAGCCAGAAAATCCAGGCCGAGATTGATAAGGTCAAGGCCAAAATCAGCGAACAGCAAGCCCGGCTCAAGGAGCTGGAAAAGAACAAGCAGGAGGCCGAAAACAGCGAGATCGTGGACATCGTGCGGGGCATGAGCATTTCCCTGGAGGAGCTCCCCCTGGTGCTCCAGCGGCTCCGGGACGGCACTTCTGGACAAAGTGTCCAGAAGTCCGAGAACGGCGGAAAGGAGGAAAATTGAAGATGAAACGCTTTCGGGTGATGGCGGCGGCGCTGTGTGCCGCCGTTCTTTTATGCGGATTTAGCGTCCCGGCCTATGCGGACGGCGGCGAGGGCGCGGACTATGGCGATCCCACCATGACCGAGGAAACCCAGGCCCCGGAGCCGGAGCCCACAATCGAACCGGGCGAGGGCTTTTCGGAGGAGGGCAACCTTGTAACCCGCGATCTGCTCTATGACGAGCACACCAACAAGCAGTTTATCACGGTGCAGACGGCGGGCGGGAACACCTTTTACATCGTCATTGACTACGACAAGCCCGTGGACGAGGAGGGCGAGCAGTATGAAACCTACTTCTTCAGCGTGGTAGACGAGGCCGATCTGCTGGCCGCAGCCGAGGCCGCCGGGGTGGAGCAGGCGGTCTGCTCCTGCTCTGAAAAATGCGCGGCGGGTGCCGTGAATACGGAGTGCGCCGTCTGCTCAGTCAATATGAACAAGTGCGCGGGCGTTGAGCCGGAGCCGGAACCCACGGAAACCGAGGAACCCTCCCCGGAGGAGGCCGAGCCGGAAACGGGCGGCAACATGGGGATGCTCCTGGCGGTGCTGGCCGTGGCCTTAGTGGGCGGCGGCGCGGCGTTCTATTTCAAGGTGCTGCGCCCGAAACAGCAAAAAGCCGCCGAACCCCAGGAGGACTATGGCGGGGAGCTGGATGACTATGACGGGCCGGACGGCTACGGGGACGAGGACGAGGACGGCCCGCCCTGGGACGAGGAGGACGATGACGGAGAGGAGGCGGACAAATGAGGTTTACCAACAGCCCCTATGAAAAGATGATGCAGCAGAAGCCCCGCCCCCAGGCTCCGGCCCCGGCAAAGCCGCCCAGAGGCTCCCGGTGTTCCGGGTGTCCCTACTGGCGCGGGATCGGCTGCGTGTCCTGCTACCGGGAGCTTATGGCCCCGGCTGGCGGGAGGTGACGGCTTGGCCCGTGAACTGACACGCGAGGAAAAACGGGCGATCCGCGCCCTGGTGACAAAATGGTGTGCCAACTATGACCGGGAGTGCGGCTGCCTGCCCCTGGACTGTGAGTGCTATATGCTGGGGAAATGCTGGACGGGGGCGCTGTGCCGCTACTTTCGGGAGGCGGTGCTGCCCCTCGATCCGGCGCTGGAGGCCGCTCTCTTGACCGAGGGGCCCAGGCCGGATTTTAAGATTTGCCCTATCTGCGGCGGGCCCGTTGCCCCGGATCGGCGGCAGGCTTACTGCTCGGCGGCCTGTGCAAAGAAAGCCCACCGCCGACAACAGCGGGAATATATGCGGAAAAGACGGGGCTGGGGTGTTGACAATTAGGCCCTCGAAACCCCGCTGATTACAAGGCTTTCCGGGGCCGCTTTTGGGGTGGGCCGAGTGTTTCTACGGCCCGCCCCTGTTTGGCCCCGATGCTGTCAACATCAAGGAGGTGTTATTCTGGAAGAAAATCAAGGCTATGTGATCCGCCGCACGATCCTGTTTGATAACAAATGCGGCTTTGTGCTGGGCGAAAACCCCAAGGCCCCTAACCCCTATGTGACATGGCAATTCAATGAGCAGGACGGACACCGTGACTTCTTTTGGGGCCACTACCACAACGAGCCCGATATGGCGGAACGGGATTTGCACAATCGGGCAGAGGACTATCAGCGGCGCTATCATGTGTTTGAGATAGAGCAGGCCCCGGATCAGGAAACCTACAAATACTACTCCACCCAGCGGCCCATCGACATCGGCACTTACCCGAACAGCTACTTTAACCGCCCTGTCCACATGGATTTGTACTTTACCCGACAGCAAGTGCCAGGTGAGTCGTTCCAGGCGTGGGGAGCCATCATCTATGCCAATCCCCTGACAGAGCGGGAAATGCAGGACTATGAGCTTCGGCCCGCCCGTGAAAACTTGGACATTCGGCGGCAGATGGATGCCCAGGCCCAGGTGGTGGGGAAATGGGAGGATGCTCACCGTGTCCCGGATCAGAAGCGGCTGACATGGTTTTACCCTGACTTCGGCAGTTATGTGGTGAAAGAATACATCACCCCGGAGCAACTGGCCGTTCGCGTCCGCAGCATTGAACGCCAGGAAGCTGCGCGGGCTCACAAGGAGGCCAAACACCAGCCACCGATTGCCGAACAACTGAAAGCGGCCCAACGGGAGGCCCAGGAGCAGCGGGCCCCGGACGCACCCAAAAAGAAAGCCCCTGACCGGGGCGACAGATAGGAGGACGATTATGGACAAGAAGCATGAACAGGATTTTGCCGATCTGGAAGTGAAGCGGCTTTGCGGTGTGTTTGGTACGCCGATCCCCGCGCTGCCCCCGGAGCGTGACAAGGCGCTGGACAAGGTAAAGGAGCCGCCCCATACCAGCCGGAGCCTGGAACGGGAGGAGCGGTGACAAAGAAACGCCGCCGCCCTATTCATCTTCATGTGATGGTGTCCGAGGAGGAGCTGGCGCTGATCCAGGAGCGCATGGCCGAGGCGGGCATCCGCAATATGGGGGCCTATGTGCGGAAAATGGCCCTCAATGGCTATGTGCTCCATGTTGACCTGTCACCTGTCCAGGAGTTGGTGTCGCTCCAGCGGCGGTGTTCCAACAACTTAAACCAGGTGGCGATCCAGGCAAACACCTATGGCGGTATCTACCCGGAGGAAATCAAGGCGTTGCAGCGGGACTATGAAAAGCTGTGGCGGCCCCTGTCCGATCTTCTGGAAAAGCTCTCCGCCATTGTGCGGCTCTGACCTGCCGGGGAGCGGCCCTGCGCCGTTCCCCGGCTATCTTGACTTCTGGACACTTTGTCCAGAGGTGGGCACAAAAAATAGGGACAAGACGGAGAGCGGCTGCTCTCCGTTTTGTCCCTGTTTTCTTGCATCGCACATGAGATTATTTATTGCCTACCATTTCTTTCACAATCGCCGCGATATGCTCCAGCGAAGCGGCGTCCAGCTTTTTCATATCCTCAACCAGATCGGCAAGCTGGGCGGGATAGGCGCTGCCATCGTCAAAAAATTGCTGTGGCGTGATACCGAAGTATTCACAGATATAGAACAGACCTTGTAAAGACGGCAGGGCTTTCTTGTTCTCGATCTGATTGATATAGCTGTTGTTTTGGCCCAGCGACAATGACATATCACGGGCCGAAACATTCTTCTGCATCCGTAACTGTGCGATTCGGTTTTGAGTAAATTCCTCGTACACGGGAACAACCCTCCCTTCTCGCATTATTGTATATCGTACACCTCTTTGAAATACGATATACTGTCCTGTGTATTCCTTGACACGCGATATTAAATCCTTTATCTTTTTACCATGCACAGGCTTTAATATTGCAGAAAGGAGAGTCTTTTTATGGCTGAAAAAACTTGTTGTGTTACAGGGCACCGGGACATTCCAGAGGCGCGGATCGCCTATGTGGAGCAGGAGCTCCGGCGTGAAGTAGAAGAAGCGATTGCGGAGGGATATACCCGGTTTATTTCCGGTTTTGCGGAGGGGGTCGATCTTATGTTTGCGGCTATCGTGGTGGAACAGATGGAGCACCGCCCGGAGCTGTTCCTGGAGGCGGCTATCCCTTACGCGGGCCGCTTGAAAACAAAAAATCAGCAGTTTCAAAAACTGCTGCGGGCCTGCAAGGGTGTCAAGGTGGTATGCCGGGAATATGCCCCCTCATGCTTTTTGCAGCGAAACCGCTACATGGCCGGGGAGTCCCAGCGGGTGATCGCCGTGTATGACGGACGAGAGCGCGGCGGGACATTGTTCACCATGCGGTATGCTCATTCCATAGGACGGGAGGTGCGGGAAATCAGAATATAGGCCAGTAAATGCCGGGCCGGAGTCATCCTTGTTGGCCCCCTCCTGCGGAGTTATAATATACATATAGAGGCAAGTATCAAACTTTTGTAGGAGGTATGAACCATGCGGACGATCTTAAAAATTATCGCGGCCCCCTTTGTTCTGGCGCTGATGCTCATTGTGGCGGTGCTCTCGTTCCTCTGCTGCATAGCGGGGGCGGTGTGCTGGCTGGCGTGTACGGTTTTCGTCCTGCTGGCGGCCTGCGCCTTTTTTGCAGGGCTGCATACCGGGTGTATCGCGGCTCTGGTGCTGGCGTTCCTGGTTTCCCCCTTTGGGCTCCCGGCCCTGGGCGGCTGGCTGGTGGAGCGCCTGTATGGTGTGAAGTATGCGGCGATGGACTTTATGGCAAGCTGATACTTCTGGACACTTTGTCCAGAAGTTCCGGGCGGCGGGTGGAACAGACCGTCGCCCGTTTTTTCTGCTGGGAAAGGAGGTGCGGCTATCGCTACAACCTACATCCGGCCCTACAAGGTAGCGGCTGGGAAAACGGCCATCCAGACGATGGAGGAGCGGTTTGCCTATGGGCTCAATCCGAAAAAGTTGGGGGCTGTGTCTGCCTATCTCTGTGATCCTGCATCCGCCCCCGCTGAGTTCCTACTGCTGAAAAGCCAGTACCAGGCGGAAACGGGCCGGGCCGTGGAGCGCGGGGCCCTGTTCTTTCAGATCCGGCAGGCGTTCCCGCCCGGTGAGGTCACGCCGGAGGAGGCCAACAAAATCGGCTATGAAACAGCCATGCGCTGGACAAAGGGCAAGTATCAGTTCTTCGTATGCACCCACATTGACAAGGGCCACATTCACAATCACATTTATTACAACTCCACCGCCCAGGACTGTTCCCGGAAGTTTCATAACTTCATCGGTTCCAGCTTTGCGGTGCGGCGGCTCTCTGACCGGGTGTGCATTGAGCACGAGCTGTCTGTTATCCAAAATCCGAAACAGCACAGCAAGGGCCGCTTTCTCCATTATGGCCAGTGGATTGGGGAAAAACCGCCCACCGCACAACAGAGGGTGCGGCTGGCCATTGTGGAGGCCCTGGGGAAAAAGCCCGCCGACTTCCCGGCGTTCCTGCGGCTCATGGAGGAGTCCGGCTTTCAAGTAAAGCATGGGCGGGGCGGCGTGATCTCGTTCCTGGCCCCTGGGCAGGATAAGTACACCCGCCTGCGGGCTTCTGTCCTGGGCCCCGGCTTTGATCCCGATGACATCCGGGCAGTGATTGCCGGGGATCGTCCGATCCCGGAGCTCCCGAAGGACGGCCCAGCTCCACCCCGGCGCGTCAATCTGATCATCGACATTCAAGAGCGCATGGCCCAGGGCAAGGGCCCGGCCTATAAACGGTGGGCCAAAGTTTACAACCTCAAACAGATGGCCGCCGCGCTCCAGTATCTCCGGGAGCATGATTTGATGGATTATGACGCGCTGGCGGCCAGCACCGAGGCGGCGGTGGATCGCGCCCACAAGCTGGCCGGGGAGCTGCGTGACACGGAGGCCGCCCTCTCTAAAACTTCTGAGCTCATGGGTGCGGTGGTACAGTATGCAAAGACGCGGCCCGTGTTCGATGGTTACAAGGCGGCCCGGTACAGCAGAAAATATCTGGCCCAGCACGAGGCGGAGCTGGCAGACTACCGGGCGGCCAAAGCTACTATGAGCGATCTCCTGGGCGGCGCAAAGCTCCCGAAAATGGACACGTTGAAAAAGGAGCGCCGGGAGCTCTCCGAAAAGAAAAAGGCCCTCTATGCCGAGTACCGCAAGGCCCAGGCGGATATGCGGCAGGCCGTGGCGGTCAAGGCGAACATTGATCATCTGCTCGGCCATACGGACGAGCGTGAAAATAAGGCCCAGGAGCGATAGCTCCGGGACGCAGACAACAGGCGCTTGCGCCTGGACTTCTGGACAAAGTGTCCAGAAGTCCAGCGGGTTTGGGGAGCTCCCCAACAAGCATTTTTGCGGGGCCCTCGGCCCTGCAAAAATTTCGAGTGTGCCCACACTCGAATTGCTTGCCATTACGCGCTCCCCCGAAAACGGGTGCATTTCCAGGGTGCGCGGTTCCTCTGCATAGGGGCGCGGCAGCGCGGTAAAATCATGGTATCTTCTAATACCACCATAGTGGACAAAAATACGCCGCCTACCTGCGGGTGCAGGAACAGGCGGCGTCAACGGTTGTAAAGTATGGCCATGAGTTGGCCGGGGCCGAGTATATCCGGCTGGTGAAGGCCGTTCGCAAGGAGGTGCCGGGGGTTGCTCCATGTCACGATTCTGGCTCGCGCATAGCCCCCGGCGGTCACACCCGCACATACACCGACGAGCGGAACACCTGTCCGTCCGCCTCAAAGCGGGCGTCGCCCTGATGGGCCTTGGCCACGGCCCGGATGGAGCTGAGGCCCACGCCGGGCGCACCCGCCCGCTTACTGGAGAGGAACTTCCCGTCCTCCTGCCGCGCCTGCCCGTCAAAGCTGTTGTCCATGGTGATGGTCAGGACGCCGTACTCCAGGGAGCTGTTCAGCCGGATGAATTTTTCGCCCCCGTCCATGCGCCCGCAGGCTTCCACCGCGTTTTCCAGCAGATTGGCGAACACCACGCACAGGGCGCGGTCATCCATGGCTGGGTTCTGCGCGGGGACGGTCAGCCGGGCGGTAAAGGCGACGCCCTCCTGCCGGCAGTGGGCGGCATAGTGGGACACCACCGCGTTGACGGTGGGGTTTTCGCAGTAGTCCCGGACGGCGGCGGGGATGTCCCGAATCAGTTCGGAGATGTAGGCGGTCAGACTGGGGTTTTCGTCCCCAGCCATGGCCTGGATTGCCGTCAGATGGTGGCGCAGGTCGTGGCGCATCTGCCGGGTCTGTTCGGCGGTCTCCATCAGGAGCAGGCCGCGCTTTTCCTCCTCCTCCATCTGGAGTTCCAGCAGATGGGTTTCAAAATTCAACTGTTCCTGGAGGACGGCCTGTTTTTGGATGCCGTCCAGCGCGTTCAGCAGCACCCAGTAGACCAGCACAACACAGAGCAGAAGGCTGGTCCGGGCCAGCAGGAACCGCCAGGTCCCCACCAACTCCGCATCAAAGCTGCCGGTGAATACGGTGACGATTCCGCTGGTGACGGCCGGCAGCAGCCAGATGACCCGCCACAGCCGGGGCGCGTCGATGCGGTAGGCCTGCCGGGCGGCGTAGCGGAACAGCCGGTACATGGGCAGACAGGCCAGGGCGCACAGCGCCAGACAGAGCACACCGCTTTCCATGCTGCGGGGACCGGCATGGAACAGCCGTGCCGCCAGAAAGGCAGCCACACCCAGGGCGATGTTCTGGTAGTTGACCAGCAGCACATAGGTAAAGAGCAGCTTGCCGGGGGACAGCCGGACATTGACAAAGTACAGTGCCAGAGAAACGGGCACCATGGCCATGCCCACTACAAAAACCAGATCCGACCGGCCCATGGAGATCACCCAGGCCACGCCCAGCAGGTGCAGCAGGATATTGCCCGCCACCGTGGCCGCCATCCATCCTTTGCCGAAGCGCAGCAGGTCCAGAAAGGGCAGATAGGCCAGCAGGTGGATGGGCAGATAGGCGCAGAAGGTATAGACAACGGTTTCCATCAGTTCTCCCCCCTTGTGCGGGCAAATAAATAGTCCTCCCAGGCCCGCCTGGCCCTGGCCCGGTTGGGGCGGCTGATGGGGACATGGTTCCCGTCGGCCATCTCATAGCACTGATAGTCCTGGTTGATGCCCCGGACAAAGGCCAGGTTGACACAGTAGCTCTTGTGGGGACAGAAGAAGGGCTGTCCCTCCAGCTGGGGCAGCAGGCCGGACAGCTTGCCGTAGAGCTGGAGGACGCCGCCGTCCCGGAACACAAGGCGCACATGGTGGCCCTGCTGCTCTAGGTAGAGAAGGCGGGAGAGGGGCACGGCCCGCTCCGCCCCGTCCTGCCGGACGGTGAGCGTGGGGGCGCTGCCCTTTTGCCGCTGGACCAGACGCAACAGGTCGTCCACGTCCTTTTGCCGCACGGGCTTCTCCAGGTATTTCACCACCGACAGGCGGTAGCCCTCCAGGGCGTGCTCGGTGCTGGTGGTGATGAAGGCGATGGGGATGGATTCGTCCATCTCCCTTATTTTTTGCACCGCTTCCACGCCGGTCATACCGTCCAGGTAAATATCCATCAGCACCAGGTCAAACGCGCCGGGACGGAAGGCTTCCAGCAGTTCCTCCCCGCTCCCGAACTGGGTGCAGGCGGTGGGGATGGGGGCCTGTTCCAGCAGGGCAAGCAGCGCTTCCCGCTCCTCCGGCCGGTCGTCGCAGAGAGCAAGGGTCAAGGGTTCCATTCTACCCCTCCTTTCCCGCGTTTGATCTATTATACGGCCTATGCATAAAAAAGTCAATTTGTCAAGTACCAATTATGACGCAGCCGGCGGCACCTTTGGTACTGGAAAACCGGGATTGCCCTGGGGTAAACTGTTATAGAATGGTAAAAAATGTTTTTGCCGAACCAAAGGAGGAAGCTTATGAAAAGACGACTATTGAGTATGTTGTGTGCCCTGGCCCTGTGCCTGAGTTTGCTGCCGACGGCGGCCCTGGCGGACGGCCTGGAGACGGGCACGCCCACACTGCTGAACGGGGAGGGCGAGACCGACTACGCCACCCCCAGCGAGAAGGACGGGTGGACGTGGATGAGTGATGGCACCTGGTTTTTGGCGGCGGAAAAAACCTATGATCAGCCGCTCCGTTCGGAGAACCCCATTCAGATCGACAGAAATGCAACTCTGACAGCGCCTTCCATCACCGTGGATGGAAAGGTGGATGTGTCCGGCAGCGCCCATTTGATCTGCTCCGGTGAACTGCGCGCAGGAGAGCTGCAAGTTTCTTCGTCTGTGACCGTCGGGACCCTTTCCTGTTCGAAGGTTACTGTATCGGGCGGCGGCATACTTACCGTTACCACCAAGTGGAACTGCAGCGGCCAGGTCACCGTAAACGAAAACAGCACACTGAACCTGCCGGCGGGAACCGAGCCGGATTGGGGCAACTTCTCCGGCGAAGGCACGGTCTGCATCGGCGGTATGGCCTATGATACAAAGGGAAACGAGCAGGGCACGGCAATGCTCATACTGACCTCCAGTGCTTCGGCGTCCGGCAGCGGATATACCTGGGATGGAGACACCTGCACGCTGACGCTGAACGGCTTTACCCGGATGTATGACGAAGAGATGGTCTGCGGCATTGGAATTATGGCCGAAGGTGAGGATGTCACGCTGGAGCTGAAGGGCGAAAACGTCATGACCGGTTTGAGCGGCAACGCAATGGGAATTTACTGTGAGGGAGGCAGCCTGACGCTGAAGGGCGCCGGCTCCCTCGACTGCGGGGAGGCCATGGCGGCGCTGGTGATCTACGACGGTTCCCTCGCGCTGGCGGAGGGGTATTCGCTGAATGAAGAGGCGGAGATCTACAATATTTCGGACGGGGAAAGCTCTGCCGGCCATGTCATCCAGGCCGGAACCGCGGAGAGCAACCCCCCCATCCCGGCGACCTCGTTTACCATTGTAAGAGAACAAAGCGAGGACGAGATCGCCATCGACGCGACCCACTTCCCGGACGAAGAGTTCCGTGCGTATGTAAGCCGTAATTTTGATACCAATAGGGACGGATTTCTTTCCCCTGCGGAGCGGGAAGCGGTTGCAGAAATTGATGTATATCTGAACCAGTGGCTTGAAAGCCTCGAGGGGATCGAGTATTTTCCGAATCTGACGGGACTGTACTGCTCCGACAGCAAGCTGACCATGCTGGACGTGAGCAAGAACACAAAGCTGGAGTATCTGGCCTGCTCCGGTAACGATTTCATCACGCTGGACGTGAGCAGCAACACGGAGCTGGCGTATCTGGATTGCTCCTACAACGACTTGACCGCGCTGGACGTGAGCAAGAACCTGGCGCTGAAGGATCTGTACTGCGCATACAACAATTTGACGGCGCTGGACGTGAGCGAGAACCCGGCGCTGGAGGATCTGGACTGCGCCGACAACAACTTGACGGCGCTGGACGTGAGCAGCAATCCGGCGCTGAAAGATTTGGACTGCGCCGACAACTACCAGCTGGCCGAGCTGGACGTGAGCAAGAACCCGGTGCTGGAGGAGCTGGACTGTGATGACAACCAGCTGACTGTGCTGGACGTGAGCGAGAACCCGGCGCTGGAAAATCTGGACTGCGCCGACAACCAACTGACCGAGCTGGACGTGAGCAAGAATCAGGCGCTGTGGGGACTGGACTGCTCCTACAACGAGCTGACCGCGCTGGACGTGAGCAGCAACACGGAGCTGTGGGAACTGGACTGCTCCGGCAACCAGCTGGAAGAGCTGGACGTGAGTCACAACCCGGCGCTGGAGTATCTGGACTGCTCCGGCAACCAGCTGACCGGGCTGGACGTGAGCAGCAACACGGAGCTGTGGGAACTGGACTGCTCCGGCAACCAG
>ERZ772821.1709-NODE-1709-length-12647-cov-32.118647_pt1 | contig 12647 bp, 7 predicted proteins | sample MGYA00580859_ERZ772821 | MGnify/ENA primary metagenome ERZ772821 (study PRJEB29015, sample SAMEA2737674) | human gut metagenome | biome: human gut; feature: human-associated habitat; material: faeces | place: China | collected 2012 ...
AGAAGCAGATATTGTATGTAGGCCGGATAGAGTGGCGCCAGAAGCGTGTAGCCGGCCGACCTTGCGCTGGCGATGTCGCACGTGAACTCCGAGCCCCGCGGCGCGCTCGGCTTCGCGACGCCCGCCCGCGCCTTCCGGGCGATGCTCGGCGACGACGCGGCGGCGCTGCTGGAGGCGTACGGCATCGAGGACGTGCCCGTCGACGGGCTCGACCTGACGCCGGGGCTCATCGCGCGGGCGCGCGCAGAGAGGGGCGATGCCCCGCTGTCCTAGCCTGAAAGGGAAAAACGGAATAGACGGAACCGACCGTTCGGCTGGGTCTGGGAGGAGGTGCCGGGCGGCGGGCGGAGCATGGCCACCGGACCCATCGAAACACATCTCCACCGTTCCTTCAACTGGGAAAACGGCGCCCCCGGGCCCCGGGAGGGGCCGCGGGGGCGTTCGGCTAGGTGCGGGAACGGCCTATTTGCTCAATATGTTCGGCTGAGATCGGAAATCAACCCAGGCTGCTCAACGAGTAGGTCGTAAACTCCAGAATGCACACAGGGACCGAACATCCCTGCGGGAGACACTAGCTCCAGAAAGATGCGGAAAATAGTCGAGAAAATAGGTATCGAGAAGCTCGCTGAGACTGTGCGAGCGCAATCTCAGCGAGCTTCTCGATACCGACAGAGCCCAAATCCAAGCCATTCGGGCGGATTCGAGGAAACCCAGCGTAAATATACAATTCAATACAGGGGACACGAGTTCTATTCCGCCGAGAAAGGAAACCCGGAACCAAGCCTAAACCTAACGATGAACAATATAGGGGCAAAAAATATATCGCTCACTAGGTGGAGCTATTTACTTAGCTAATCTGAAGCTTTTATTCTTTTGTTGTCTCTTGTTGAATAAAAAATCAAGATTTGAGTCGCCAATCAGGATGGAAGCATCGCAGTATCCAGATGTCGACTGTTTCTTTGAGCTGGCAGGCTTTGTTTTATCAAATAACTTAGCCCTAAGTAGTTTTTCTAAAAATAGCATTTTATGACTTTCATCAAAGTTAAGAAAATTTACTTAACGTGCCTCTTCGTAAAGGCTCATATAAACGTTGGATGGCTGATGATAGGGATTAACGGCAGATGCCCATATGGGGACAAGCCAGCCGTCTTTCCAGTGAGGGCCAATTAAACATCGGTAGGGATAAATAGATGTTAGATATTCAGAGAGTCGATCGCTGACAGTGAAATCACGGGGAAGATCGGAAATATAGGACTGCACCGCAAGTGTCCATGAGTTGTCGACTTGGGAAGTCGTAGCAGCACGGAAATCGCTCTCTGGGTGTAAAGCATAATCTGACTTGACATCCATAGTAGCCTCCGATGAATCAGATAGAGACCTTGATACAGGCACGCGAGACATCAGGTCGCCGTGCAACTTGATTTTCCCATATAATGCAAGAGTTGATCCTAAAAACGCTAGGAATACAAGACAGCATTGCCGCAGGTTTATGGGGGTGTGCTGGTTGGCGAGCACTGCCTGAGTTGTATTGCTGGCGGCGCGAATTGCTCAAACTATTATCTTTGGCTAACAAACCTTGTACAAAACCGGGAAGGAATTGCGCAACTTTTTATGGGGTGGGCGCGGGTGTACGCGTCACTTTGGTTTGTGGGGTTGATGGGTATGAAAAAAGGCCACCGGATATCCGATGGCCTTTTAAATCACAATGGTGGAGACGAGGGGGATCGAACCCCTGACCTCTTGACTGCCAGTCAAGCGCTCTCCCAGCTGAGCTACGCCCCCGTGACGAGGTAGTACTATAGGGGAAGATCTTCGGGGATGCAAGAGGGAATTTTGGATTGATTATCCACCTTACGGGTTTTCCTGGGACGGGGCAGAAATAATCACTCTTCGAGCGATTATTTCTATCCACCGTCCCGATAAAACCCTGATGCGAGGCCCCTACTTGTAAAGGTACCCGATGGCGGTGCCGGTGTGGACTTCGATCTCTGCGGTGGATCGGACTATGTTGCTAATGCCTGTGTCGGCTAAAAGGCCCAGGGGGTTGTGGTCTAGTTCCCATTCTAGGCCGTGTTCGCTAACCTGGGTGTTGGGGGCGATGGCGATGATGGAAAACGTTTCGCCCTCGGCGCCTTCGATGGTCCACGATTCGCCTGCGCGAAGGATGCGGGCGACCACCTTGTCCTCGGCAATCCAAACTGGGCCGTCATCGTAGCCTGCAAGCAACCCCAGTACGGAAAGCGCAATGTCCGGACGGCCGCCGGTGGCGCAGGTTGCAACCACTTCGGCACCCGGCCAGCGACGGCGGACGGAATCGAGCGCCAGTGCTAGGTCGGTATAGTCCTTGTACGGGTCGTGGCGCTCAACTTCAAAGTCCTCAGCGGCATCAACAAGAGCGCGACCGGCTTCGCTTACCGTATCGGCGTCCCCTACATATACTTCGCAGCCCAGGCCGGAGCCCAACAGTGCGTCGAGTCCGCGGTCCACGGCGACAACGTGGTCGCACTCCCCTGCTAGCCTACGCAACAGATCCGCGCTCGCCACTACGGGCGAGCCGCAGACCACTAATACCTTGCAAGCCACAGCCCTCGCCTATTCCTCAAACGAAAGCACGCGGGCCAGATCCAGCTCCTCGTAGCTGTCGATAAAGATATCGCAGCTGGCGCGTACGTCGTCGCGCTTCATGCGGCCGTGCGGATCATAGATGCCCACGCGCTTAAAGCCAGCGACCCCAGAGCTCTTTAGGCCAAAAACGGCGTCCTCAAACACCCAGGCGCGCTCAAACCTGCACCCATGACGCTCCTCCTGGCGGCGCAGCGCCAACTCGTACACATCGGGGAACTGCTTGGAGCGCCCCGCCTCGCCCGTCGTGGTAACAAACTCCATGTAGGCATCGAGCCCGGCACCAGCGAGCGCGGACTGCACCAGCTCGGCTGGCGTAGACGTGGCAACGCACATGGCAATGCCCGCCGCCTTCGCCTGCTCCAAAAATGCCAGGAGCCCCTCGCGCGGCGGCACCTTGGAGTACCCATCAATCAGAATGTCGCTCAGCTCGCGATAGAGCTCCTCGCCATTTGCGCCAATGCCCCAGGTGTCGTGGTAGGCCTGGCACTCGTCCTCGAGCGACAAATGCTCAAACTGGGCAAAATCGTCGACCGTTACGTCAACTCCGTGGCGGTGCAATAACTCGGGCTGAGCATAGGCCCAAACGGGGGTGCTATTAACCAGTGTTCCGTCGCAATCGAAAATAAAAGCGACATTGGGAGCAGCGGTCTGGGACATAAACATACCTTTCGATGTCAAATGGTAAACAACCTGCTAAAAACGTTTTACCAAACGTCAGACTAACAATCTTGAAACCCTAATTGGTAAAACTGTCAAGAGTTTTACCATCGCAATTCTGCCAGTGGTCTAAACATGGCGCTCGCCGATTAAACACCGCCGCAAATCCACTTTTCTCCATAAAAGTAACGAACAGGTGTTATCGTATTTCGTGCCGAAAGTTCCACCGAGCACGCGAGGTGGAACGAATCATAGAACTATCGCCGTCCCCTCGATTCGTGCAGCCTTGGACCTTTCGCATCTAGTCACCAAGGCAACACGCTGCCGCGTCATGATGGGATCAAACGTGAGCGATACAAAGCTAAAGCCAGCAACCAAAAAGCCTGCTACCCGAAAAGCCGCCCCGCACGCACCGGAGCTCTCTAAGGACGATGTCTACCTGTTTGGCATTGGCATGTGGGAGCGCAGCTGGGAAAAGATGGGCGCGCACCCCGACACGCAGAACCGTACGCGCGGTTGGCGCTTTTGCGTTTGGGCGCCCGACGTAAAGAGCGTCCATGTCATTGGCGAATTTAACGACTGGAATGAGGAAGCCAACCCGCTGGTGCCCGTGCATACGAGCGCTATTTGGGAAGGCTTTATTCCTGGTGCCGAGCAGGGCCAGCTCTATAAATATCTCATCGAGACCAACGAGGGCGAAAAGCTCTATAAGGCCGATCCGTACGCCTTTAAGGCAGAGTGCCCTCCGGGTACCGCCAGCGTGCTGTGGACCCTCGATGGCTACAAGTGGAACGACGCCGCGTGGCTTAAGCGCCGCGCCAGCCATAACCACATGTCGCAGCCGCTTAACATCTACGAGGTGCATATTGGCTCGTGGAAGCGCCACGGCGATGCGCCGCAGGGCGAGCCGGACGAGTACGGCAACTACCCTGGCCCCATGGACCCCTTCCCCGCGCAGCGCGGCGAGTTTTACACCTACGACGATCTGTCGGTAGAGCTCGTGGACTACGTGCGCGACATGGGCTACACGCATATCGAGGTCATGCCACTCATGGAGCATCCCTTCGATGGCTCCTGGGGCTACCAGACGACCGGCTACTATGCCGCCACGTCGCGCTACGGCAACCCGCAGCAGCTCATGCACCTTATCGATGCGTGCCACGAGGCGGGCATTGGCGTGATCATGGACTGGGTGCCCGGCGGTTTTTGTGCCGACTCCCACGGCCTGGCCACCTTTAACGGCCACATGCTGTTTGAGCACGAGATTCATCCCAACTGGGGCACGCACAAGTTCGATTTCGCCCGTGGCGAGGTCCGCTCCTTCCTGGTCTCCAACGTGCTGTACTGGCTCGAGAACTTCCACGTGGACGGCATTCGCATGGACGGCGTGTCCAGCATGCTGTACCTCAACTTTGGCATTGACGATCCCGGCCAAAAGAAGTTCAACAAGTACGGTACCGAGGAGGACCTGGACGCCAGCGCTTTTATCCGTCAGGTCAACTGCGCCGTGGAAGCCCACTACCCCGACGTGATGATGATGGCCGAGGAGTCCACCGCGTGGCCGCTCGTGACCTATCCGCCGCAGGACGGCGGCCTGGGCTTCCACTACAAATGGGACATGGGCTGGATGAACGACACCCTGCACTACATGCAGACCGATTTTCCGTGGCGCCCCGGCAACCACGGCCTGCTCACGTTCTCCATCATGTACGCCTTTACCGAGAACTTTATCTGCCCGCTGAGCCACGACGAGGTCGTACACGGCAAGTGCTCGCTTATCGGCCGTATGCCAGGCGACTGGTGGCGCCAGTTTGCCGGCCTGCGCACGCTGGCGTTCTACCAGATGACGCATCCCGGTGCCAAGCTCAACTTTATGGGCAACGAGATCGGCCAGTTTATTGAGTGGCGCTACTACGAGTCCATCCAGTGGTTCCTGACCGAGGAGTACGAGACCCACCGTCATCATCAGGCGTTTATCAAGGCGCTCAACCACCTGTACACCGCCGAGCCCGCCCTGTACGAGCGCGGCTACACCGACGACGGCTTTACCTGGATCGATGCGGACAACTCCAAGCAGTCTATCGTGAGCTTTGTGCGTCAGGGCGAGGACATCGACGACGACCTGGTGATCCTGATCAACTTTGACCCGGCGAGCTACGAGAGCTTCCGCGTGGGCGTGCCGCGCGAGGGTGACTGGGAGGTCATCTTCGATTCTGACCGTCCTGAGTTTGGCGGCAGCGGCTATGCCGGCAAGGAGCCCTACACCTGCTCGAGCGAGCCCTATTCCTGGAACGGGCAGATGGACTCCATCGAGATTAAGGTACCCGGTCTGGCAGGTGTGGTGCTTAAGCGCCGCGGTCCCAGCAGCTATAAGCCGCCCGTGGTCGAGGAGCCCAAGGCTGCGCCCAAAAAGCGCATGTCTTCGGTGAAGCCCAAGCCTGCGGCTGCTAAGAAGGCTCCGGCTAAGGCCAAGGCTACGACGACCAAGGCCAAGGCCAAGGCTGCCGCAAAGCCCGCTGCTAAGGCCGCAGCCAAGAAACCGGCTGCCAAAAAGGCCGCTACCAAGGCCAAGTCTGCTTCTGTTAAGCCGTCTGCCAAGGATGCGTAACAAAACCGTTACAGCTGTAATTACCCGCCCCGACGAGGCGTAGGATACAAGTCATAACCGTTCCGGGAGAAACATCCCCGGGGGAAAGGAACGTATGAATAAGATCTTCGACAACAAGCAGGAGTTTACCGAGCTCTATCGCGATGCCGTCATGAGCATCAGCGGTAAGAGCGTCGAGGCCGCCAGCGACCTCGACCGCTTTAACGCCCTGGCCAAGCTCGTGGCCGAGAAGGCGCGCACCGTTGCCACCAAGAGTGACGCCCGCGTCACCGCCGAGGGCAAAAAGCGCGTGTACTACTTCTCGATCGAGTTTTTGATCGGCCGCCTGCTCGACAACTACCTGCTCAACTTTGGCGTGCGCGACATGGTCGCCGAGGCGCTCGACGACATGGGCTTTGACCTGTCCGTCATCGAGAACCAGGAGCCCGATCCGGCCCTGGGCAACGGTGGCCTGGGTCGTCTGGCCGCATGCTTCTTGGATTCCATGGCAGCCGAGGGCATTGCCGGCTACGGCAACGGCATGCGCTACCGCTACGGCCTGTTTAAGCAGGAGATTGTCAACGGCAGCCAGGTCGAGGCCACCGACGAGTGGCTCACCCACGGCTATCCCTGGGAGGTCCGTCGTCAGGACAAGGCCGTGACCATCAAGTTTGGTGGCCATGTTGAGGGCTTTGAGGAGAACGGCCGCACGTTCTACCGCACGGTGGACACGCAGGACATCCTGGCTGTCCCTTATGACATCCCCGTCGTGGGCTATGCCGGCGAGACCGTCAACAAGCTGCGCGTCTGGGCCGCCGAGCCGGTCGAGGAGCACTTCGATCTGGAGGCCTTCAACCGAGGCGACTACGCCCTGGCCGATGCCGAGCGCGCCGAGGCCGAGGCCATCAGCGCCATCCTCTACCCCAACGACGCCGGCGAGCACGGTCGTCTGCTGCGCCTGAAGCAGGAGTACTTGTTTGTTTCGGCCGGCATCTACAGCCTGCTCGACACCTTTGAGAAGGAGCACGGTGAGAACTGGGAGCTGCTGCCGCAGTTTGTGGCCATCCACACCAACGACACGCACCCCGCCATGTGCGGCCCCGAGCTCATGCGCATCCTCATCGACGAGAAGAAGCTCGAGTGGGACGACGCCTGGAACATCGTGACGCAGGTCGTGAGCTACACCAACCACACCATCCTGCCCGAGGCTCTGGAGAAGTGGCCCATCGGCACGTTCTCCAAGCTCCTCCCCCGCGTGTACCAGATCATCGACGAGATCAGCCGTCGTTGGCACGAGTCGTTCGACACCACGAAGGAGGGCTGGCAGGAGCGTCTGCGCCAGACCGCCATCCTGTGGGACGGCGAGATTCGCATGGCCAACCTGTCTGTGATCTGCAGCCACAGCGTCAACGGCGTGGCCAAGATCCACTCCGACATCATCAAGAACATCGTGCTCAAGGACTTCTATGCCCTGACGCCCGAGAAGTTCAACAACAAGACCAACGGCATCTCGCATCGTCGCTTCTTTGCCGAGGCCAACCCCACCTACGCCAAGCTCGTAACCGAGGCCATTGGCGACGGCTGGCTCAAGGACGCCTTTGAGTTAGAGAAGCTCAAGGAGTTTAAGGACGACACCGAGTTCCTGAAGGCCGTGGGTGCCTCCAAGCGCGCCAACAAGGAGCGCCTGGCCGCCTACGTTAAGGCCGAGACCGGTCTGGTCATTGACCCCAACGCCGTCTTCGATGTTCAGGTTAAGCGCTTCCACGCCTACAAGCGCCAGCTCATGAACATCATGAAGGTGATGGACATCTACAACCGTCGCATCGCCGATCCCAACTTCCACGTGACGCCGACGACCTTCATATTTAGCGGCAAGGCTGCCTCGAGCTACACCTTTGCCAAGGAGACTATCCGCCTCATTAACTCCGTGGCCGACGTCATCAACAACGACCCGCGCGTCAACGAGGTCATGAAGGTCTGCTTTATCCCCAACTTCCGTGTGAGCAACGCCCAGCTCATCTACCCCGCTGCCGAGATCTCGGAGCAGATCTCCACGGCCGGCAAAGAGGCCTCGGGCACGTCCAACATGAAGCTCATGATGAACGGCGCCATTACGCTGGGTACCCTCGACGGCGCCAACATCGAGATCGCCGACCTGGCCGGCCGCGAAAACGAGGCCATCTTTGGCCTGACCGCCCCCGAGGTCGAGAAGCTCTGGGCATCCAACAGCTACTTTGCGTGGGATACCCTCAACGGCGACCGCGAGCGTCTGGGCCGCGTGATGGACGAGCTCAAGGACAACACGTTTGCGGGTCTTTCGGGCAACTTCGAGAGCATCTACAACGAGCTCATGAACAACAACGACCCCGACCTAGTCATGGCTGACTTCCGTAGCTACGTGGATGCATGGGAGAACCTCACGGGCAGCTACGGCGACCAGGAGAACTGGAACCGCAAGGCCCTGCTCAACACCGCCTCCTCCGGCTGGTTCTCGAGCGACCGTACCATTCGCGAGTATCGCGACGAGATCTGGCACGCATAAAGCGCGCGAGCTCCCTTTGCAGCACGGCATTATTCGACGGGCGCGACCGAGCGCCGCGCCCGTCGCTAATGGGTTTAGGAACATCGATGACAGAAGGAGAAATCGATGAGTAAGAAAGAATGCATCGCGATGCTCCTCGCAGGAGGACAGGGCAGCCGATTGGGGGCACTCACCCAAAAGATCGCCAAGCCGGCGGTTAGCTTTGGTGGCAAGTTCCGCATTATCGACTTTTCGCTGTCCAACTGCTCCAACTCGGGCATCGACACGGTGGGTGTTCTGACGCAGTACCGCCCCTACCTGCTGCATGCCTACGTGGGCTCCGGCGAGGCGTGGGATCTGGACAGCCGCGACGGCGGCGTGTCGATCCTGCCGCCGTACGAGACGCAGACCGGTGGCGCCTGGTATGCGGGCACGGCCGACGCCATTACGCAGAACCTCGACTACATCAAGGCCAACGACCCCAAGTACGTCCTGATTCTTTCGGGCGATCACCTGTATCGCATGGACTACCGCAAGATGCTCAAGACGCACATTGAGAACAACGCCGACCTCACGGTGAGCGTTATGCCCGTGCCGTGGGAGGAGGCCAGCCGCTTTGGCATCCTGACCACCGACCCCGAGGACGGCCGCATCACCAAGTTCACCGAGAAGCCCGAGAAGCCCGATTCGAACCTCGCGTCCATGGGCATCTACATCTTCTCGGCCGACGTGCTGATCGAGGCGCTCGAGGAGGACGCTCTGGACCAGCGCTCGAGCCACGACTTTGGCAAGGACATCATCCCCAAGCTGCTCGGCGAGAACAAGCGCCTGTACAGCTACGAGTTCCACGGCTTTTGGAAGGACGTCGGCACCATCGCCAGCTTCCACGAGACCTCGATGGACCTGCTAGGCAACAACCCCGAGTTCGATCTGTTTGACAAGAACTTCCCCATCATGTCCAACATCACCACGCGTCCGCCTCACTACATTGGTCCGGACGGCCGCCTGGACGACTGTCTGGTCTCCAACGGCTGCAAGATCTACGGCACCGCTCGCCACTCGATCCTTTCGACCGATGTCATCATCGAGGAGCGCGCCGTGGTCGAGGACTCCGTGCTGCTGCCGGGTGCGCACGTTAAGAGCGGCGCGCGCATCTGCCGCGCTATTTTGGGCGAGAACTCCACGGTCGAAGAGGGCGTGAAGCTCGGCTCTGTCGATACCACCAAGGATACGGCCGTCGTTGGAAATGACGTCGTTATCGGGAAGGGGGAATGATCCGATGATCAATCGCAAGGCCATCGGTTACATCACCGCTAACTACTCTTCGACCTACGGCAGCGTCCTGCTCAAGGACCGCCCCATCGCGTCCGTTCCGTTTTTGGGCCGCTACCGCCTGATCGACTTTCCGCTGTCCAACATGATGAATGCCGGCATTAAGACCGTCGGCGTCGTCATGCCGGGCAACTACCGCTCGCTGATCGACCACGTGGGTTCTGGCAAGGACTGGGGCCTGGACCGCAAGAAGGGCGGCCTGTTCATGGTGCCCGGCAACGCGTATGGCACCACCAAGGGCGGCATGCGTTTCCTGCTGCGCGACATCATCTCCAACAAGACGCTGTTCCAGCGCTCGGAGAAGCCCTATGTCGTGATGATGGGCACCAACATCATCTTTAACATGGACCTCAACACCATCATCGAGGCGCACGAGAACTCCGGCGCCCAGATGACCGTAGTGTACTGCAAGGCCACGCGCAACGTCGATGACGAGACCAAGCTCGAGATTAACGAGAACGGCCGCCTGACGGGCGTGAGCGCCGGCGTCGTGTACGGCGACAACGCGTCCATGGACTGCTGCATCGTCAACCGCGAGACGCTGCTCGAGATTATCGACCATTACCAGGCCGCCGACTATCTGGACCTGCTCGAGGCTCTCCAGGGCGACTTTGGCAACATCGACGTGTGCAGCTACGAGTACAAGGGCGAGGTCGTGGGCGTGTTTAGCGAGAAGTCGCTGTATCGCCGCAGCATGGACCTGCTCGACCAGACTGTGGCCGACCAGCTCTTTGACCCCGAGCGCCCGATCCTGACCAAGGCCCACGACGTTCCGCCTTCGCGCTATGCGACCGGCAGCCACGCCTGCAACTCGATCATCTCGGCCGGCTGCATCATCAAGGGCACCGTGCGCAATTCGATCCTGTCGCGCGGCGTCGTGGTTGAGGAAGGCGCATCGGTGACCAACTCGATCATCAACCAGAGCTGCATCATCAAGAGCGGCGCCCGTGTTGAGAATGCCATTCTGGACAAAAACAACGTGGTTCCCACCAACACCGAGCTTCGCGGCACGCCCGAGAACATCCTGGTGCTGGGCAAGGCTCCGTTAACTTCCGACACCACCATCGTACGTTAACGTTGGCACCGCAACATCGCTCGTAACATGTAGAATAGCCGCCCGGTTTGTGCCAGGCGGCTATTCTCGAATTGCAACATGGGAGACAATATGGCTGATTCCAGCAAAAAGATGCAGATCGTGTTTGCCTCGGCCGAGTGCGCACCGTTTGTGAAGACCGGCGGCCTGGGCGACGTGGCGGGCTCGCTGCCTGCAGCGCTTGTGCGCGCCGGCGCCGAGGTCATCGTGATGGTGCCCAAGTACGCCACCATCAAGGACGAGTACAAGGCGCAGATGGAGCACTTCTCCGACTTTTACGTGAGCCTGGGCTGGCGCAACGAGTACTGCGGGCTCGAGAAGCTCGAGCACGACGGCGTCACCTATATGTTCATCGACAACGAGCGCTACTTTGCGCGCGACTATCCGTACGGCTTCTTTGATGACGGCGAGCGCTTCGCGTTTTTCTCCAAGGCCATCACCGAGAGTCTGCAGCACCTGCCGGCCGGTTTTGAGTGTGACATCCTGCACTGCAATGACTGGCAGACGGCACTGGCGCCCGTGTTCTTGCGCGAGTTTTACCAGGGCCTGCCGCTGTATGACCGCGTCAAGACCGTGTTCTCGATCCACAACGTGGCGTTCCAGGGCCAGTTTAGCGACACCGTGATGGAGGACATCCTGGGTGTGGCGCACATTCCGGCGGCCGCCTCGCAGCTGCGTTGCGACGCCTGCAGCATCAACTACATGCTGGGCGCCCTGCGCTATGCCGACGCCATCACCACGGTGAGCCCCACCTATGCCAACGAGATCCAGACGCCCGAGTTTGGCGAGGGCCTGGATGGCGTGCTGCGCGAGCGTTCGTACGCGCTGCAGGGCATCCTTAATGGCATTGATGTGACAGGCTTTGACCCGGCGACCGACAAGCGCATTGCCGCCAACTACACGGTTGAAGACCGCTCCGGCAAGGCCGTGTGCAAGGCCAAGCTGCAGGAAGAGCTGGGGCTCGAGGTTCGCGACGACCGCCCGCTCATGGTGATGGTCACGCGCCTGACGCGCCAAAAGGGCATGGACCTGGTCATGTACGCGCTCGACCGCATTCTGGCCGGCGGCGTGCAGGTGGCGGTGCTGGGCACCGGCGACCGGGACTACGAGGACGGCCTGCGCTACTTCCAGGACAAGTACCCCGGCACCATGGCCGCGCGCATCGAGTTCGATCCCGCGCTGTCGCAGCGCATGTATGCCGCCGCCGACATGTTCCTAATGCCTTCGAAGTTTGAGCCCTGCGGCCTGTCGCAGATCATCGCCATGCGCTACGGTACCCTGCCCATCGTGCGCGAGACCGGTGGCCTGAAGGACACTGTGATCCCGTACAACGAGTTTACCGGCGAGGGTACGGGCTTCTCGTTTAGTAACTTTAACGGCGACGAGATGGGTGACGCCGTGTTCCGCGCGGCGCGTCTGTTCTGGGATAACCGCGACGCCTGGAACCAGCTGGTAACGCAGGCCATGAGCCAGGACTTTAGCTGGACGCGCTCGGCCGACAAGTATCTGGACCTGTATTTCTTTATGCATCCGGAGATTGAGCGCCCGGCGGCTGTTGTCGACGAGCCTGAGGCTGTTGCTGAGCCGGTGGCCGCTGAGGAGCCCAAGGCCGAAGAGAAGCCGGTTGAGGCCGAGGAGAAGCCGGTTGAGGCTGAGACCGCAAAGGCCGAGCCTGAGGTGAAGGCTGAAGTTGCTCCTGGGGCAGAGGCTGAGGTCAAGCCTGCTGCAAAGCCTGCGGCAAAGAAGACCGCGACTCGTAAGACGACGGCTAAGAAGACCACGACCACGAAGGCCGCTGCGAGCAAGACCACCGCTGCCAAGACAACGACCGC
>ERZ772821.1716-NODE-1716-length-12619-cov-15.286055_pt1 | contig 12619 bp, 8 predicted proteins | sample MGYA00580859_ERZ772821 | MGnify/ENA primary metagenome ERZ772821 (study PRJEB29015, sample SAMEA2737674) | human gut metagenome | biome: human gut; feature: human-associated habitat; material: faeces | place: China | collected 2012 ...
ATAAAATGTTTGATTCACTCAAGATAACAACTAGCTATCTCTCGTTTTACTGTTTATAAAAAGTTCATTCTGTTGAATGATGATTCTTAAAGAATTTTCGAGAATCGTATGTGTTTCACTGTTTAGTTATCAAGGTTCTTTGTTTGTCTGTCTCTCAGACAGCTCGTTTACTTTATCACATTCACCAGCGCCTGTCAAGTACTTTTTTTAAGTTTTTTTCGAGGTGTTTTGATGTTTGTGTGTCGCTCTCAAGCGACTTGTTTACTCTATCACATGTTCGTTTCTTTGTCAACAATTATTTTTGTTTTTTTCAAAACTTTTCAAATTGTTTATTCAGAAGAAACAATTCCTTGCGACAGCTTAGTTAGAATACCACTGTCATAGAGATATGTCAACACTTTTTGAAACTTTTTTTATTTTTCAATCTCGTACACTCTGCGTCCTGCAGCCTCCCAATACAGCAGCTGTCACATTCAGTCCCAAAATTGCAATAAATACTTCTGCTCTGATCCGCGCTTTTTTTTCATATGTACCTCCTTTAACACAATCTTTAAATTCCTATCATTTCCCGATACTCTCTCGGCGTAACTCCATAGCGTTTTTTAAATTGACGATTAAAATTTGACAGATTCATAAATCCTGCATCCTGTGCGATCGTCAATATTTTATCATCAGTCTGGCACAATGCCTCTGCAGCCTCCGCAAGTCTCCGGTCATTTACATAAGAAGTAAAGCTGTCTCCCGTCATCTTTTTGAACCAACGCATGAAGTGGCTACTGCTCCAGCCACAGAATTTCGCCATGTCTGCTACCGAAAGATTCTCACTGCTTTTAACACTGATTTCCTGCAGTACTTCTTTCAACTGCTCCCTATCCGGAGAAGACACGATTTCTCTGGACGGATACATTCTTATGAGAAGAAATATAATCTGTAAAACTGCAGCTTTCACTCCTAGCTCATAAGCATTTTCTTTTGTTTCACACAATTCTTCCATCTGAATAAGACATCTTTTTAATGAATCATAATGCACTTCCTCTGGCTTTATCTGTACCGGAGGAAACAACTTACCTGCTGCAAGCGGGACGAGAAATTCTCCTGCACAGAGATCTGCTGCTCCTTCTCCCAGAAAATCCATTTCAAAGATAATATTTTCGTATTCCATAGAATATCCTTTTATCCTATGAATTGCATGAAGGGTTCCAGGTGTTACTACAAAAATATCCCCCGGTTCTCCCTCAAAGCTTTTTGTTTCGATCTGGATCAGCCCTTTTCCCTTTTTTATATAAATCAATTCCATCTCCTTATGCCAGTGCAAAGGAACCGCCGGAAAATCCAATGGAATCGTACATGGATAAATATTAAACGGAAACAACCGGCTGCCATGCTGTTTTGTTTCCTGATATTTTGTACCACTTTCTTTTTCTTTCATCTATTTCCGCCTCTATGATAGGATAGTATCATTTCTTGCTCGCTTTTGACAAGAAACAACGGACTACCTGTGATATAACTAAAGCAACTTAAGTTAACGAAACTACAACCATTTTATATATGAAAGGAGCAACTCCCATGAGTGAATCTATGAAAACAACACTAAATGAACTTTGCCAAAAGGATATTGCAACTGCTTCCGACGCAGAACTTTATACAGCCCTTCTGAAACTTGTGCAGGAACAGAGTCAGAAACAGATAAAACCAGTAACTGGCAGAAAACTGTATTATATTTCTGCCGAATTCCTAATTGGAAAATTACTTTCCAACAACCTGATCAACCTTGGTCTGTATGATGAAGTTCGTGAAACACTTGCCAGTGTCGGAAAATCTCTTGCAGATATCGAAGAGCAGGAACCGGAACCAAGTCTTGGAAATGGTGGTCTTGGACGACTTGCTGCATGTTTTCTTGACAGCCTTGCAACTCTGAATCTTCCAGGCGATGGTGTCGGTCTTCGTTATCACTGCGGACTTTTTCATCAGAATTTCAAAAACAACATCCAGAACGAAACTCCTGATTTCTGGCTGACTGACCAGTGTTCTGCCAAAGCTACCGATACAGTATTTCCGGTTTCACTTGCGGGAAACACCTATTCTGCAAGACTCTACAAACTTCCTGTTACCGGCTATGAAGGCAGAACCAATATGCTCAATCTGTTTGATCTGGATTCTGTAGATGAATCTGTGATTGCTGATGGAATTTCTTTTGACAAAAAAGACATTGCCAGAAACCTTACATTATTTCTTTATCCAGACGACTCCGATGAAGACGGCCGACTACTTCGTATCTATCAACAGTATTTCATGGTTTCAGCCGGTGCTCAGCTTATTCTCAATGAATGTGCTGCACGTGGATGTAACTATCATGACCTTGCTGACTATGCAGCTATCCAGATCAATGATACACATCCAAGTATGGTAATCCCGGAACTGATCCGCCTCCTTGGGGAACACGGAATCAGCTTTGATGAGGCAGTTCAGATCGTAACAGATACCTGTGCATATACCAATCATACAATTCTTGCAGAAGCTCTGGAAAAATGGCCACGTCATTATCTCGATACCGTTGTTCCTCAGCTTATGCCAATTATTGAAAAGCTGGATAGCATTGCCAAAACACGTACAACTGATCCTTCACTTGCTGTCATCGATCAGAATCAAGTCGTTCATATGGCACATATGGATATTCATTTTTCTCACTCCACAAACGGTGTTGCCACACTGCATACGCAGATTCTGAAAGAAAGCGAACTGGCAGGATTCTATCATCTGTATCCGAACAAATTTAATAATAAAACAAACGGTATCACCTTCCGCCGTTGGCTTCTGAAATGTAATCCGGCCCTGACTTCTGAAATTGAATCTCTGATCGGATCCGGTTTCAAAAAAGATGCTTCTGAACTGAAAAAGCTTCTGAATTATACAGACGATGCAGAAGTACTGAAAAAACTCAGTTGTATTAAAAAATCCAACAAAGAAGCACTTGTTTCCTGGTTAGAAGACAAACAGGGAATCAAATTGAACACCAATGCAATGTTTTCCATTCAGTCCAAACGACTTCATGAATACAAACGTCAGCAGCTGAACCTGCTTTTCCTGATTCATGAATACCTGGAAATCAAAGCAGGACATACTCCAGTAACTCCATTAGTAAGTATCTTCGGTGCAAAAGCAGCTCCTGCCTATATCATCGCCAAAGATATCATTCACGCTCTTCTTACCCTGTCACAGGTTATCAGTGCGGACTCTGAAGTTTCCAGATATCTGCAGCTTGCATTTGTAGAAAACTACAATGTTTCTGCAGCAGAAAAAATGATTCCGGCATGTGATCTTTCTGAACAGATCAGCCTTGCTTCCAAAGAAGCATCCGGAACCGGAAACATGAAATTCATGCTGAACGGTGCACTGACTCTTGGAACCATGGACGGTGCAAATGTAGAAATTGCCGAAGCTGTCGGAAATGACAATATTTACATCTTTGGTCAGAGCAGCAAGCAGGTTATTCACCGCTATGCAGCCGGTGACTACTGTGCAAAAGACTGGTATGAAGCAGACTCGAACCTTCGTCGTGCCATCGATTTCCTTACCAGTGAAGAAATGCTGAAATATGGAGATGAAGAACATCTGAAACGACTGCAGAACGAACTGATAAATAAAGACTGGTTCCAGACTCTTCCGGATTTCAATGCATACGTTGTCCGCAAAGAACAGGCAATGAGTGATTATGCTGTAAATCCGGAAGCATGGAGCCGCAGAACTCTGATCAATATTGCAGAAGCCGGATTCTTCTCCTCAGACAGAACCATCAAAGAGTACGATGACGATATCTGGCATCTCGGAAAATAATCATTCTCCTGGATTAGAGCGGCGAATCTGCTCAGTCAGCTCTTCGCCGCCCTGTTCATACCATTCCTGCACAAAAGTGTCAAAGTAAGTAATTGGTTTTACACCCATGATAATCTGAATGAAAGTGTCTTTTTCAAGCTGCTGAAGAGACTTCGGTATTTCACCGTCTGCATCATCCAGGTATCTTTTGGCTGTTGACCGGTAGTTTCCTTCTATCAACCTTCCAACTGCTGCAAGTCTGGATTCATATGCTGCCCAGTCTTCCGCCGTTTCTGATTTTCCCTGAATAAATTTTTCTGCTGCATCGTAATAAGATTTCTCAATTGCACTTAAACTTTCTTCTTTTCGCATGCCGCTCATTACACTCTGGATATCTTTTGTGATCTGAAACGTCGCCTCGTTATAATCAACATTGATAACCAGCGGTCTGGCTGTCGGTTCTACGTTAAGAGCAAAATAATCATTTACCTCATCCGCATCCTTGGCTTCATATCTGCTATAATCAAACAATACACTGATTATCTTCATTACAATTTCCGGATGCTCATATCCTTTGCGTACAACAACATATTTATTATCCTGAAAAGTATCATATACATTCTGCCAGTCTGTCGGCTGTAGATAAAATGGTTGCCAGTTTGCCTCTTTGTCTGTCTCATAAACATCCATCAGTGGATTGTTCGGTGTCCACCACAGGCCAAAAAAAGCTCCACATTTTCCATCTATCACCAGATCTCTGAGGTTATTCTGCGCACGCAATGCAAAGTTCTTATCCAACACGCCACGTTCATAGAGTTCATGAAGATAACTCAGTGCATTTTTTGTTTCTTCTGTTACGGAACCATACACGATCTTACCATTTTGATTTACCCACCTTTGTGGACTGGCTCCAAATTTATCAAAAACAGGATCTACTGAATAATTAGAGCTGGTAGTTCCCACCAGATCTGTATCACAGGCGAGTCCGATCGGGTCTTCTCCATCCTCCGTGCCCATTTTATTCTGGACAAATTTTTCTACTATGTCAAATGCATCTTCCAGTGTTTTCGGATCTTCAAGGCCAAGCTTATCCATCCAGTCCTTACGCAGCCACATCAGACGCGGACCATGATCTATAACGGTCTCCGGAATTGCCATCAGTTTTCCATTAAATCGCACAGAATCCAGAAGACCGCTTCCATAACTCTCAAACATCTCTTTGATTCTCTCTGAAGTGCAATTCTCATATACTTCGCTCAGATCTTCCACAAGATCATTATCAACCAGTTCTTTGAGTGTTTCTCTGTCCGAAACCACCAGTACATCCGGCAGCGTCTGGTCTTTTACAAGAATGTTCACAAATTCATCATATCGATCTTCCCGTTCCATGTAGACACTTTTATTCTGAATATTCAGTATTTTTCTGAGATAACGAGTGTAAGCATTGTTGTCATAGGTATTTCCATCCGGAAGATTTGAATTATTCGCACCACTCATTTGTCCTAAAGTATACGTTACAAGTTCAGGATAAGCACCATAAGGAGTCTGTGCAGCTGTTTCCCAGGTACCGGTACGGACTGTCTCTGTAGATTCCGTATTTTCTTTTGCTGCCGATGATCTTTTCTGATTCAGCTCCTGTAAATCATTGCTGCATCCGCAGACAGCTATAGCTATGATCCCTATCAGAACAACAGGCAGTTTTTTCCATTTACTCTTCATTCTCTCTGCCCTCCTTCGGAAATTTCATAATAACAGTCGTGCCTTCATCCGGTGAACTGAAAATATGAATTCCATAATTCTCTCCATAAAGAAGCCGGATACGGTCATTTACATTCTTAAGGCCATATCCTTTTGCCTGATAAGTTACCAGTGTTTCTGCTTTTTCCTGTTCCATACCAAGTCCATTATCACGGACAGTGATCTCTACATCATCCCCCTTGCCTTTAAATGACAGGAAAATTTTTTTATCACCATCCTCTTTTTCATCAAGACCGTGTTCGATCGCATTTTCGACAACCGGCTGAAGAAGAAGCTTCGGCATTTTTTCATTTTTTATTGTCGGATCAATATCCCAGTCTACCGAGAAATTATGATCATGCATCGTAAGCTGGATTTCCAGATATGCTTCCATATTCTGAATACAGTTTTCTACCGTAACCACATCTTCACCTTTGCTTAATGCGGTTCTGTAAAAAGTAGAAAGTGCCAGGGTAACCTTACTGATCTCCATCTGGTTACTTCGAATCGCCATCCAGTTCATCATCGACAGTGTGTTATATAAGAAATGTGGATTGATCTGGGCCTGAAGGGCTTTCAGTTCATATTCTTTCAACGCGATCTTATTGACATATACTTCGTCGATCAGGCGGTTAATCTCATCCATCATATTACGGAAACTGTTAACAAGAATTCCTACTTCATCTCCCGAATCACTGTTGACTGTAACTTCACGGCTTCCATGATTTACCCTGTCCATATTTTTCGTCAGTTCTTCAATTTTTCTTGTAAAAATTCTTGAAAATGCCATAGCCAGAAACAGAATGATCAGACCACAGGCCGCAATCAGTGGAATCTCTTCCAGTAGCAGTCTTCGTACAGAACCTGATATCGCATCCTGACTCTTATAAAGATAAAATACCCAGTCATTTTCTTCACTCTTGGTCTTTGTATATGCACAGGACTGGCTGATTTTCTGAATCATGGAATCCATTTTTTCAGATTTATCAAATTCCAGATTTGTCAGACCAGTTTTGTTATAAAGAACTGTACCGTTTTTGTCTGCAACAATTCCACCATTTTCCTGCGTGAGAATATTGGTCAGTGGCTGGAAGATTTTATTATAATCCAGAGAAATGCACAGAACTGCATCCAGTTTCTGATCACTATAGATCATACGTACTGCTGCAACTTCTTTACGATCCTGATCAACTTTCCACTGAATACGCACATCATCTTTCAGCCCTTCACTCCACCACTCTTCTTTCATCTTATCAAGTGGAACAAGTGTATACTCATGCTCCACCTGAATACTGTCCGCAAAAAGCTGAATTCTGTTGATCGCGTCATGATATGATTTTGGTACAGACAAAAGTGGATCCGCTATTTCTGTATATTTTTCATACGCCGTATAATTATCGATATTTTTTTCCTTAATAATTTCCTCAATATCTGGTGAATAGGTCAGATAATTGAGAAGGCTGGCATAAACCGCCGTCTGGCTGTCAATGCTTTCTCTGGTCTGTTCCATGATCGACTGCATATCTTCCAGTTCGCTGCTGCGGACCATAGTACTCAGCCTGCTGTGACTGTACCAGGCAAGTACTGTCATCGGTACCAGGCTTGTAACTACAAGAAAGATCGTCAGTTTATGACGATACTTCATATTTTTGAATATCTTACGAAGTCTGTTCATCCTCTCCGGTTCCTTTCCTGTATGATTCCGGACTGCTTCCGTAATATTCCCGGAAACTTCTGCAGAAATAAGAAACATTTGCAAAACCAACACGTTCACTGACCTGTGCCACCTTCATATTGGTGCTGCAGAGAAGTTCTTTTGCCTTCTCCATCCGGAACACACGTATATATCGGTTCAAATTCATGCCGGTCTCTTTTTTGAAGATAAAACTGAGGTATCCGGAAGACAGATAGACTTTTTCTGCCAGCATTTCAAGATTCAGATCTTCCTCATAATGCTGATAGATATAATTTTTGACTGCTGCCACTTCATTTCTAGAACTACTCATAGAACGGTCAAGAAATGCCTCGTATTCCTTGATATTATCTTCAGTTACTTCAAGGATTTCCATGATATTTCTACAGTTATACAATCGTTCTATCTCATGCTCAAGACGCCGCTCTCCAGAAAACTGATTTTCCTGAAACAGTTCCTGAATGACATTCGAGAAAACAAACTTGATATACATTGCTGAATACTGTGTATTATCATGATATTTTTCTTTCAGGCATGCGAAATGCTTTCTCAGCTGATCTGTATCCTTCCGTGTGATGTCTTCTGAGATCATCTGCATGATCTGCGAATCCTGCACTTCTCCCACCGACAGTTTCAGTACATCATCTTCATTTGAGAAAACATGTTTTTCCGGATGATAAAATTTCTCTTCCATCTGCTGTTCCAGCTGCTCAAGGATTTCCGGCAGACACTCACAACCTTCAAATTTACGGCTGACTGCCAGATAAAAACTGTCTCTGTATTTTCGTTTCATAAAATTATAAAGATGATTTGCCACCAGCTGATAATCGCAATATACGTCCTGAAAAAGGAGAAGCGACTGCCTTGCATTCAAATTCAGATAAAAGCATACTCTTCTCAACTCTTTCTGAATTTCCTCTTCCAGAGTCTCTTCAGCCGTATCAAAAAAAGCTACATCTGATTCGATCAGAATTCCGCAGTGCCATCCGTTCCATTTATCCATGTCAATCATTTCTTTTGCTTTTTCCAGAGTTTCTGCTTTACCAGAGTACAGATAATTCTGAAGAAAATACTGCTGCAGGAAATTTTTTTCTTTCATCTCGCGGCTTTCTTTTTTCTTTCGTCGCTCGATTTCTTTCTCCGCCTTCTGGATCACCTTATGGAAATCATCCGGATTTACCGGTTTCAGGATATATTCTGTCACACCATATCGGATTGCTTCCTGTGCAAATGCAAAATCACTGTATCCACTGAAGATTATGATCTGCAACGCCGGATTTTCTTCCTTGGCACGTCTTGATAATTCCAACCCGTCCATATGAGGCATTTTTATATCAGTCAAAACAAGTTGTATGTCCTCTGACCGAATAATCTGCAGAGCCTGTTTTCCGTTCGAAGCTTCAAAAACATTTCTTTCGCCTTCTTCTCTCGAAAGCAGATATTTCAGACCTTCGCGCTCTATTTTTTCATCATCTACAATAAGAACGTTTGTCATAATTCCCCCCTGTTTTGTTTCCTATAATACTTATGATTATAGCACAAAAAGTCTCTGGAAAAAATATTCTTCCAGAGACTTCCATTCTACATAACCAGAATCAGCCTTTTACGGCACCTGCTACAACGCCTTCAATAATGTACTTCTGACAAACCAGATATACGATGATGATCGGAATGATATCGATCATAATACTTGCCATCATTGGTCCCATCTGTACATGTCCGAAGCTGCCACGGAAATACTGGACTGCCATCGGAATAGTCTTATATTTTTTAATATCAAGAACCAGTGTTGGAAGAAGGTAATCGTTCCATACCCACATCAGTTCCAGGATCGCTGTTGAAATAATTGTTGGTTTTAATATCGGAATCAAAACTTTAAAAAACACCTGTAACGGACTACATCCATCAATCAGAGCTGCTTCCTCAATCTCAAGCGGAATACCTTTTACAAATCCTGTAAACATAAATACCGCAAGACCTGCACCAAATCCAAGATATATAATACAGATGTTATATGGATTATTCAGATGTAAGGTATCTGCTGTTTTTGCCAGTGTAAACATAACCATCTGGAAAGGAACTACCATACTGAACACGCAGAGATAGTAAAACATCTTGGACAGTTTTCCATTTACACGAACAATATACCAGGCTGCCATTGAACAGCATAACATGATAAGAACTACAGACATTACAGAAATTACAAGACTGTACCAGAAAGATTTCAGGAAATCCATCTGAGTAACACTCGCTACAAAGTTCGCAACACCATTCCATGTTTCACTGGTTGGAAGGCTAAATACTCCAGATGTAGTGATCGCTACTTCTTTTTTCAGTGAGTTGATTAATATTAAGACGATTGGGTACATCCAAAGGATACAAACAATTGTCAGTAAGACCGTTGCAACGGAATTTCTTTTTTTATTTTCCATTACTGCTGCACCTCCTTAGATGATGTTGCACGAAGCTGGATCAATGCAATTACAACTACCAGAACAAAGAATACAACAGCTTTTGCCTGTCCAATACCCTTCCATTGAGGTCCGCTTCTTGCATAGAATGTATCATAAATATTTAACGCCAGTAACTGAGACTGTTTTCCAGGATCACCACCGGTCAGTGAGAGGTTCTGGTCGAACATCTTGAAACCATTAGTCAGAGTCAGGAATGTACAAATTGTTACAGATGGCATAATCATCGGAATTTTAATCTTAAACAGAATCTGTCTGCTTGTTGCACCATCGATCTGAGCTGCCTCGATCAGGTCAGGTGATACATTGTTCAGACCTGCAATGTAAATGATCATCATATATCCAATCTGCTGCCACATAAGCAGAATGAGCATACCGATAAAACCATTTTTTGCTGAAAGTGAAAGCAGTGGCTGTCCCCACTTGGAAAGCAGACCATTCAGCAATGTCTGCCAGATATAACCAAGTACAATACCACCGATCAGGTTCGGCATAAAGAATACCGTACGGAATGCATTTGTTCCTCTGTATCCTTTGGTCAGTGCCAGTGCGATAAAAAATGCAAGCACGTTGATCAGAATACTGGATACGAATGCAAATACAACTGTCAGCCAGAAAGAATGACTGAATGTACTATCAAGTAAAATCTTAGAATAATTTGAAAATCCAACAAATGTTACATCCTGCACTGTTGTAAATTTGCAGAATGAAAGATAGATGCCCCAGATAAAAGGCCACAGGAAACCGATTACAAATGCCGCAAAGGTTGGTAATACAAAAACCGGCCACCACTTTTTGATCGTTCTTCCTACCATGATTTTTCTCCTCTTCCCTACTGTTAACAGAAGTTTAAGTTCCTCTGTCTTTTAACTTATGAAAGGAGGCAAGAACCTCTGCCTCCTCCCATAAACAACATGTTATTTTCTATCCTGATTATTCAGAAAGAGCTTTTTCTGTAGCCCATCCATCAACGAATGCGCTAACTACTGCATCCCAATCGCCTGTGCCTGCCGCATATGCTGTAAGAGCTGTACCAAGACCATTCTTCCACTCTTCAGATGGCATTGTTGTAAAGTTCCATGAAACAGGTGTAAGACCAGCATCTGTATACTCAGCATCCTGTTTTACAAATACGTTTGTAGGCGCAACTGCTGTTTTGAAAGGAATTGTGAATCCCATGTCTTCAGACATAGATTTTGTTCCTGCTTCAGATGTTACACACCAGTTCATGAAATCCAGAGTTGCCTGAACATCTTCTTCAGATGCATTCTTATTTACACACCAGTAGTTTTCTGTACCAGTTGCAAGACCTTCGTTCTCATCGTCAACGCCGAAGTAGATCGGAATCATAGCAAGTTCATCATCGCTGTATGTCTTAGCGAGTTCTGCATATTCCCAGGAACCATTCTGATAAAATACTGCATCACCATTTACAAATTCATTTCTGGAGTCATCAGCTGTTTTTGCTGAAAGCTCACTTCCATCACATGTAGAATCTGTAATGTACAGATCAAATACATTCTTATACTGATCAAGATATGTTCCTTTGATTGCTTCTGTATCATCGATTCCATCTGCTTTGTATTCATAGTAGATTGGAAGGTTTGCAAGATGTGTTTTGAATCTCCAGTCAGAGGATCCGTCCATACCTGCTGAGGTGAAAGCACCTTTTACACCAATTTCATCTTTACGTGCCTGAATGTCGTCTGCTACTTTTTTGAGGTCATCAAAGCTTTTGATATCATCCAGAGTATATCCTGCTTTTTCAAGTAATGTTTTGTTTGTGATAAGTCCGTAGGATTCGATAACATATGCGATACCGTCTACAGCATCTCCATCTTTCAGTTCATACGCATCAGATGTAAGTTCTTTTGTAATATCTGCATCTTTCAGATCGTAGCAGTAATCTTTCCAGTTTTTAAGGCCAACCGGTCCATTTACCTGGAACAGTGTCGGTGCATCGCTCTTTGCCATTTCTGACTGAAGAGTTGTCTCATACTGTCCGGATGCTGCTGTAACTACTGTTACATCTGTTCCTGTTTCTTCTGTGTAAGCTTTTGCCAGGTTCTGCCAGGCTTCATCCTGCTCTGGTTTGAAGTTGAGGTAGTAAACCTTTCCGCCTCCGTCTGCCATAACCGGTACTGACGGGATCATTGTAGCCGCCATTAAAGCTGCCATGCTCATTGCTGTAACTTTTTTCATTTTCATAGTGATTGTCTTCTCCTTTACTTGTAAGATTTGTTCTTTCTTAAGCTGTCTTTATTATAGTTTTTGTTGATTTTTTATACCATGATAAAAAATCAAGAAATGTGTTCTTTTTTTTATATTTTCTTTTGGAAAATATAAATGTTTTCATTTATGAAATGAGGAAAGATTTTCTTTGGGAAGCATAAAAACCGCAGAAGGGACTTGTCAGTCCCCTCTGCACACCCCTGGCTGGGTGAGATGGGAAGAATTGTTCAAGACAGAAGGTGGTAAAAATGGACTTGGATATTCAAATAAGAAGGTGGTGGTACGGGTGTTTGGTTCTACGATATTGGCAAGGAGAAGGTTGTTCCGAATATACATAGATATAAAAAATCAAGTCATTTTTCAGGGAATTTTTAGATGACTCTGGTATGTATTACATATTGCCGGGTCATCGCCCATCAAAATGACTTGATTTTGTCAGTTTTCTTTTTTATTATGTTTGTGCTTGCGGGAGAACATTCCAAGAAGGCTTTCATCTTTGGTGTCGGAGAGATTATCATCTGTGATGGTTGGCTCGGATACAACATATGCGCCTCTGCCGGCCAGTGGGGTATCATTATCCTGTCCGGTTATTGTATCTGTCACCCCATCCACTGACGTATCATCTTCGTTTGCCTGTACATCATCCAGGGATTTTTCCATTTCAGAAACTTCT
>ERZ772821.1720-NODE-1720-length-12594-cov-8.603078_pt1 | contig 12594 bp, 10 predicted proteins | sample MGYA00580859_ERZ772821 | MGnify/ENA primary metagenome ERZ772821 (study PRJEB29015, sample SAMEA2737674) | human gut metagenome | biome: human gut; feature: human-associated habitat; material: faeces | place: China | collected 2012 ...
CCTCATAGTCATTTTTCTCATAGCCGCCATTATCCTGCTGTTCCTCTTCAAGCTGTTCCAGGTCAATCTCCAGACTTTCCAGCAATGTTTTCATCTCTTCCCTGTCCAGGAATTTCCAGAGTTCTTCTTCCGGACAATCAGGAATGCTCACCAGTATGCTTAAAATATACTGATCTGTCAGATCCCTGTAAAGGGTAATGTCCCCTTCCTCTCTGCGGCATGCCACATAGTAATGACTTTCTCCCACATCTGTTTCTTTTATTTCTCCATCTGCCTTTGTTTCTGCATTTTTCTTTGCATCCGGGAAGTGAATGATCTGAATATTCAGGTTACCCTCATAAGCACAGTGAATCTTTCCATTCACAAAAAACTCTGCATATTCTCTGCCCTGCCACCGGGTTGGCAGTTTCACGGAAATTCCTTTGGCAGTTACCTCTTCATATTCAATTCCTTCCTGGAATTTTATTCCCTTCAGCACCGTCTGTATCAGCTTATCTTCCATCACAGTATAGATATCATCAAAACGCTCTGTTGTTTTTACTTCAATCTTCAGACCATCCCAGTTTCCCACATAATGATCCTCATATTTCAGAATTGCAGCATATTCTCCGCTTCCCAGATATACTGCAGTCTGATCCGGTCCGTTTTTAGCTTCATCCAGATTAGAGCTGAATACAATTGCATTCATACCACTGATGGTGGTTTCTTCTGTTTTTACCTGCTTTGCTCCTCCTTCACGGGCGTTCTGTGCATATTCAAGCTCCGTAATGCGATTTGAAAGCTGCCCGGCTGTTATGGGTGCAAGTGTCATTGTCCATTTCCCGTTTGGATCTGTAAATTCCAGATACTGCTCTTTTTTTGTCGGTTCTTCTGCTTCATAGGGAAGAGTAACCGTAAATTTTCCCTCAGCATAATCATATTCTTTATACTCCGGCAGTGGTGTGGGTGTTGCTGTGGGCGCTGCTTCTTCAGGCTTTTTCTCACCACATGCACATAAAAGACAAACACCCAAAAATACAATCGGAAGCAGCACTCTTTTTAAACTTTTCATAGCTTCTCCTTTCTGAATCCTTCCTTCACTCACATAACCTTTTTCCTCTTTTCGCTCACAGAGCTTTTATCATGCGTTAAGACGCTGTCCACAATATTCGCAATTACTCAGGCGTCCTTTTATTACCTGATTCTTTGCACCGCAGCTAGTACAGGTAACTGTAATATAAATCTTTTCATTTACACGTCTGTTTGGTGCAGTAATCATAATATAATTTCCTTCTCTGTCTATCTGGATATTCCGGATATATCCCCTGGCAATAAATTTTTCCAGTTTTTTTACTGCGCCTTTTCCCAGTTCCTGCTCAAGTTTCTCAAATGAGACCGTATTCTGGGCATAAGATTCAAACCAGCAGGCAATTTCCCTGGCTTTTTTCTTCCGTAATGCTTTCTGAACTTCCCTGAAAGTCGGATATAAAAATAACAGACAGAGCAGAATCTCTGTTGCTGCCATTCCCCAGCGTCCTTCACCAATATACTTCTCCGATGCACCAATAGCTCCCAGGGATAAAAGTATGCAGAAGCCACAAAGAACCCACTTCAGTTTTCCCAACACCCCTGCTTTTTTATTTTTTTCTGTCAAAAAATCATTCATGTCTGTTTCCTCTTTCTCTGATTAATCAAAATTCTATAATATGTTGGTGAAGCTTCTGTCAGCCTGCCCCCAGCAGAATCCATGCATCACCTGACGGATCATAATAATAAACCACATTGTCTCCTACTGCATAATAATGTTCTTTTGTAAAATGATCCTCATGATCCGTTCCCAGAACAAATACCGGACAATTTCTTCCTTCAATGTACTCCTCAGTACCTGTATACCACAAAGACATCCCAAGACCAAGGTAATAGCTGACTTCATCTGTTTCTGAAAGCTGTTCTCTGGCAATCCTGATATCCAGTTCCGAATCATACCCGGGATCACACTCATCCCAATTATAATATATGGAGAAATCATAGCAGTGGGTTTCTGCTGCAAGATGTCCATCCTTTAACGACACCATAGGATGGTATTGTATACTCATATTCTGCTTCTGTACAGAAACCATCACATTGGAATGAATCTCACTCACATTGCAGCGCAGGATAATGATTTCATTCTCCTTCCCTGTATAATATGGGGCGTTCAGATCATCCAGATATTCCCCTTCTTCCGTAGGCTGAGCCGGATAAACGCTGACCCTGCAATCATCCCCCGGGACAATGGCATAAATTTCATATCCCCCTGCATCAACCACTGTTCCATCCTGTAAAAAAGGATACGCAGCTGCCACTTCTCCCTGTCTGGTATATTCAAGTATCTCTGCTGCCTCTGCACCTTCATAGGTATATCCCAGAAATGCCATTCCGGCCTGACATTCATTTTCCCTGATAATGTCCTGCAGAATTGCCAGATTCTCATCTGCCCCAGGTGCTCTGGCAAATACTTCTCTCATACCTCCGCCATGAATACCAACAGAAAACAGTACCGCACAAACACATACAGCAACCGAATATTTTTTCATACTCTCATCTCCCTTCTTATCAAACGGATATTTGCACTCCGCTTCGCTTTCTGCTCATAACAGAATAACTTCGCAGTTTATCAGCTTGCTATTTTAACGTAGTTACGATCAGTTTACTTTCCAGTGCAGCCGCTATCAAATCTTCTTTACAGCTGTATCCTGCCCTGGCGATCATTTCCTGAAAATTCCATCTCACCCCGGAGGTAGAGCATTTCATTTCCCTGGCAATCTCTGAATATGACATTCCACGGATATACAGGCGGAGCATCTCAATCTGCCTGGGACTGATATCGCCGCTTGTGATCCAGTTAAGCTCCACCTTCGGTGTCACATCCGGAAATACATGCTCACCATTTAAGGTTCTGTGGATCACACTCCGTATTTCCTCTTCCCCGTGATCCTTATACCAGAGACTGTCTGCGCATCCACTTTTTGCCCTCTCCAGCACCTTGGGATCAATCAGGGAAGTAACGATCAATACCTTTGTATAGGGATACTTCTCCCTGATCTCTTTTCCGGCACTGAGCCCATCATGATTATGAAACGTCTGCACATCCATGATCACAAGATCAATTGCCGAATAATCACAGATTTTTACAGCTTCACGTGCATCTGAAACTGTCTGGACATGTCGGAATTCCGGCTCCTGCATAATAATATATTCAAAATACTTCTGCATGATCTTCTGATCTTCTACTATCAGTATCCGTACCATCGAATCCCATCCTTTCTGTCAGTGGCATTTTCAATATCAGACAAAACTCAGGGGAAAAAGAAACCTGCATCCTGCATTTTCCTGATTCAGCTGCCTTTCTCAGTGCAGATAAACCACCGCCTTCTTCCGCATTTTTGTCAGGCACCTCTCCATCATTGGTAATCTGAACAGTATATTCATCTGCATTTTTGTCTATCTTCACCCAAACAGTACTGCCATGGGCATGTCTGGCACAGTTTGTCACACATTCACGGATTGCCCTGTCTGTCAGCAGCCTGTAAGATGGATGCATGGGAAAGTTCCCACTGATCTGAACTGAAATTCCAAGCTCTTCTGCATGTCTGATCGTATCCTTATATACTTCTTCCATACTCTCAACAGCAGAACCGGTAAGAATATAAACCAGATGTTTCAATACAGACAACTGTTTATCCATTTTATCCGGATCTTCTTTTCTTTCCAGTATTCTGCGTATTGACAGAAGGCTTCGTCCAAAATTGTCATGAACCTGCATTTTCATGACAAGCGTCTCCTGCTCTCTGATTTTATCTACGATTTTTTCGTACATTTCCTCCAGCTTATGATTCAGGATTTCCAGCTTTTCATTGTTTGCCCTGATTTTTTCACCATTGTAATAAATTTCTGATACATTAACTGCCACTGTCTGCAGATATCCTGCACAATCCGGCTCCTGCAGACTATATTCCTGAAACATCCAGACGGAACCATCAGGAAAATAAAACACATTACTGTCTTTGCTCAATCTGCAAAGACCTTCCGATTCAGGTTCCCCACTCATTGCTTTCCTTAATGCTTCATAATCCTGCAGATAAGAACCTGTCATGATTCTGCTCAGTTCCTGCATCTTGGTATTACACAAAACAATCCTTCCAAGAGGATCCGAAAAACAGACTCCACAGGGAACGTCATTCACAGCCTCATTCACAGACCAGTAAGACAGAGAATGATGATATCTGCGTCTCTCGCTCCGGATTGCCCAGCAAAGATAAAGCAATAATCCTATAACCACCGTCATTAAAACGCTGAACGGATACCCCTGAAGCATTGGCTGATAGAAACTTTCTCCCAGACAATATCTGTGATCATTCATCAGAACGCCCATAAACATAAAAGAAACAGCAAAGACGGCCACTGCCGTTACGATTTTCTTTTTTCCGGAAAAACAGGTGATTCTTACCAACAGGAGAATTAGTTCCAAAACCAGGCAGATTTCAAAAAGAATCATCAGAAAATCCTGCATTGCCATACCGCATTCCACAAAATCGATCATCTTCCGCCTCTCTTTCTGAAGACGATACAACTGATAAACCATTCGTTTTCATCTTCCTGCTGCACTTTTAATTCCGGTCTTTCTGACATGACTCCACGCAGATCCACCTCTGATACAATATGAACAGAGATCCGCAGAGCATCATCCATCTGTGATACACGGTAAAAAACAGATTGCATGATATCAACCAATCGTTCCACAAGCCATTCAAAGGTGTCATAGCATTTTAGTATATCATCTGCATTCAGCTGCACATCCACATTTTCCACGTAGTAAGCAGCCCGGATCCTGCATAATTTTAAGCTGTCACAGGATTCCGCCAGGCTTTGTCTGAGATCTTCCATTGTAAGCAGATTTCCATCTGATGCATATTGTGTCAGCACCAGATTCTTTCTCCGCTTCAAATACGTACCAACAACTACAATTTTACCGAGAATCCGATCATATTGTTCCCTTGATTCTGTCCGTTCCAGCTCATCCATAAACTGTGACAGCAATTCCAGCTGACCGGCGGTCTGATTCTGTATCATATTTAACAGACGGTTCTGTTCTTCTGTCTTTCTCCGCTCAGCCTCTTTCTGATAAGCTTTCTGTAACAGACGGTTTCTGGCAGTCAGTTCCTCCTGCTGTTCCCGAATATCCTGATACTGATCCAGCAGTACCGAAATATCCTCTGACCAAAACAAATGTCCTCCCCTTATAGGAATATGGTTGATCCGGATTCCCTGTTCCTGTACTGATGATCTGTCTATTATGATTTTACGCAGTTCAGGCGACAACTCAGGAAAGTCACCGGAATGATAATAGCGCTGAAAAGAATGATCTGTAATCTCTGCATCCAGTCCTCCGGAAGTCTGGAATAATTCAAAATATCGATTATTGGTCTGTATCAATCCACATAATATACAACCCTGAAAAATTGCCGCCATTAAAAGGCAGCACACTGCCGTCATATCCCCTGCAATGATTTTGATGAAAGGCAGGCGGAGTATATTTCCGATATTCCACCCCAGAAGTAATATTCCCGGAATCACCGGCAGCCAGAACTGTTTCTTTCCCGGAATTCTGCTTTTTCTGATCAGAATGATTTCCATCCCTGTCAGACAGATCAAGATCCATCCCTGAATCACCATAAAAACAATACCATAACTGTAATCTTTATCCGAAAATGGGGGCTGTTTGGAAAAACGAAATACCAGCTGATGCAAATCATTTGTAAAAACACTTACGATCAATATCGCTGCCACGGTCAATAAAATTATAACCTTTCTGACCGTTTTCTCTTCCTCCTTTTCGCCCAAAAACATTGCTGCTGCCAAACCCAGAACCGGAATCAGAATCATGGGAATATAATATAGATACCAGCAGATATGTTCTCCAAGAGGATCATGAAAAATATGAAATTTTACTGTCCGCACAAAGAACCAGAATACCATCAGACAGCCAATTGCAGTCAGGCAGCTGCGCGTTTTTTTATGTACTACATGCTTTCCCAGATAAATCACCCAGGCACAGTACATTCCCAGATAAATACAGCTACGACACTGATCTGCCAGATTTCTCATAAAAACATTTTCCGTTCTCACCTGCCTGCAGAAATAAGCCAGCAACACACTTATCAGAATCACTCCATATGACAGAGTCCTCTTTTTACTGTATGTCATGAAAGTTCCTCTCTTACCGGAGCGGGTTTGAAAAATGCTTTACGCAAGATGTGCGTCACAATTTGCAGGAATGATTTTTCAAACACACCCAACCTATTTTTGTAATAATTATACTATAAAGTACCATTTTATCATATAGTTTTCAGAAGAATCATCTATTTTCAGAGTTTTTATCACAAACAGAGTGAACAATCCTGTCCACTCTGTTTCCCATTGCTTAAAACGGTCTTGGCTGACCACAGTATTCACAAAACTTTCCGGTATTCTCTGCACCGCACTGGCATTTCCACGAACTGTTATTCTGTTGCATTCCTCCGGTCATGTTCGTTTCTGACATTCCTGTCTGCTGCATTCCTCCGTTCATGTTCATTCCGGGCATTCCGGGCTGCATTCCTCCGTTCATGTTCATTCCCGGCATCCCAGACTGCATCCCTCCGTTCATATTCATTCCGGGCATCCCGGGCTGCATTCCCACATTCATGTTCATCCCGGGCATCCCAGACTGCATCCCTCCGTTCATGTTCATCCCGGTCATTCCAGGCTGCATTCCCGCATTCATGTTCATTCCTGACATCCCGGGCTGCATTCCCGCATTCATATTCATCCCGGGCATCCCAGACTGCATTCCTCCGTTCATGTTCATTCCCGGCATCCCAGACTGCATTCCTCCATTCATGTTCATTCCCGGCATTCCGGACTGCATTCCTCCGGTCATGTTCATTCCTGACATTCCGGACTGCATCCCGGCTGCATTTGGTGTCAGTGCCGCAATAATCTGATAAGCAGTCTGCTCCACTTCCATCAATTCCCTTCTGTTATCACTGCTTATAGAGAAAGTATTCAAGCGAAAATCCATATCATCAAACCACTGAGTTCTCACTTTAATACGCATGGTATAATCAAATTCATATTTATATACCGGTGGCTGATAACTTACAGTTTCTCCATCCTTTGTATATGTTTCCTCATGCTGCTGTTGGTCTACATCAACCCTGCACTGTACAATGGCTGATAAAGGAACTATGTCCGGGTTTTCATTGACATCCAGTTTCCGTGCAACAGTAAAATTCCCCTTATTATCATCAATAAAAACATTGTAATTTCTGGTATTGATCTGACGGGTTATACAAAAGTCCATTACCGCTTTTTTGTTTTTTTCACGATATTCCAGCTGGCGTTTGATATCCTCTACTGTACTGTGCCGCCGCTCCTCAAACCATGGTGATAATTTTTTCGCACAATCCTTACACAGATTTCCGTCATCCAGTTTTCGATTTCCCAATAACCCAATTTTCTCTCCGCAGATGTCACAGATTTTCTTATCAAATAATCCCATACCCTATCCTCCTTTTTTATCTGAAAACCCATACTGCCTCACCGGAATGGTGCGGCAGTATTTTACCTTATTCTGTAACAATTATTTTTTCAAAATATGTCTTTACGGAAAAATCATCTTCACCGGTTTCAGCATCGTCTGCTTCTTCGCCGTCATCAGATTCCTCTGCATCGTCTTCTGCTATCAAACACAGTTTTCCATCATCCAGTAAATTGAACTTCATATTATCAAGACTGAAAAACATAGTTCCTGCCTCATCCTCTGTTACAGCCTTTAATACCAGTGCGTTTCCTTCCACGTCGCCCTGAAGTTCTACTTTTGTCTCTTCTCCGCTCTCTATTAAGATAATTTCAGCCTTTCCGTCTTCCACAGACATACTCATTTCAAATCCTGTAAAGTCAGCATTAACCGGCATCTGCATTCCAAATGCTTCCATCAGAGTACAGCTCCATTCTCCTTCAAAATCCTTCATGGTTGGATTTTCTACCGGTTTGCCCGGTACATAAGGCTCATACTCTTCCTTTTCCTGACTCAGGATCATTGTCGTTCCATCTGCTGTTAAGGTTATCTTACCGTCCTTGTACTCACATTCTCCTGTCTGATCATTATGAGTCATCAAAATTTTATCATTTTCTATTTTCCACTCTGATTCATCTACTTCAGGCTCTTCCCCATAAACAGAACTTGTTGTTTCCATTTTACCGTCTTCTTTAATGTCCACGGTCACTTCCATTCCCATTGCCCCCGGATGAAAGGATGCACCTTCGCCCATAGAAAGCTCATTTACATACCAGGTTCCAATAACATCCTTTTCTTCAAGGGCATAAACACTTACACTCATAAAGCCTGCCATTAAGACTCCTACTGTTCCTGCCATCCACAACCTCATTTTTTTACTCATACAAACATCTCCTTTCTTTTTTAATGTACTCCTCGGACTCTTTTTTACTTAATTTTGTGAGAAGATTTTTTGTTTATCTACATTATACGTGAACGCTCAGATATTTACACTAGCACTTCTGACAGTATGCATGTAATTTTTTGGATAAATTAAAACCTGCTGAAAAGTTTTTAACTTTTCTCAGCAGGTTCATTAAAATACTTTCTGTTTTAGCGCATTCTCTCCAGATTTTCCAGAATTATATCTGCGCTGATTGGTTTGGCAATATGAGCGTTCATACCCGCTTTGATTGCCTTTTTACGGTCTTCTTCAAAAGCATTGGCAGTCATCGCAATTTTTGAATAGGACCTGCTGATTGCGGGAATACTTTTTTATTTCCAGTCAGAAGCAAGGCATACAGGTACCGGATCCTGAATTTCCATTCTGTCAGGTTCTACCAGGCAGTCATAGGCCAAAATATGCACTCCTGCCTTTTTTGCCTCCTGCAGGGTTTCTCCAAATTCCCGATGAGTCTCCCAGTTGGGCTCAAACCTGTCAACTCCCTTCATCTGGATCACCAGAAGCAGATAGGCTTCGTATCCTTCCTGCATACAATGGATCAGCTCTTTCAGATGCTTCACACCTCTTTCTGTAGGTGCATCAGGAAATCGTGCTATATTGTCAGATTCCAGAGTGACACCTTTTACTTCTATAAAAGCCTTACGTTTCTCTGAGCAGACATAAAGATCAAATCTGGAATTTCCATAAGTCTTCTCAGGCGTTACCTGAACCTTTTCCGGAAAAAGATGTCCTGCCTTTATCCATTCCAGCGCTGCTTTATTAGGAATCTGAGAATCCATATTGATCAGACCCCTGCCCTTTTTATTTACGCAGATCAGATCATAGGCTGTCTTTCTCGCCGGATTGCTGCTCTTTTCCAGAAAAACCTGTGTACCCGGGACCAGAAGCTCCCTGCACCTGCCTGTATTCTTTACATGAACCGTTTCCACCTGCCCATTGATCTCCACATGTGCAATAAACCGATTAGGACGATCTATGAAACGGCCCTCTGTGATATGTTCGTACTTCATTTTTTCTGCTCCTCTTTACGCATTGTATACATACCATAACATGTTTTCCTCATACCTACAACATTTTCATTTTGGAAAACTATTCTCCAAACAAAGTGCCCCCGAGGATGTCAAGTCATTGCTACAAAAAATATGCGGCTCTTTTGCCACCAAAATGGCTTAAAACCGCATATTTCTGTATAGAGGACGTTATATAATTGTCACAAAGTAGGTGGGGAGGATGTAACGTCATTGCTACATCTTTTCTATCCTAATGCGTCAATATTTATTCCTACTTTCGCAAATAAAAATTGTAGCAACACATGCATTTGCGTATCTGGATTATCATAATATCTGTTTTCTTTTGGCGTTTTATTTGCCTCTTTACCCTGATTATCCTCTGATATTTTTTTACCCCTTTGAATTGCATTCTTTATATCAGATAATCCGATTTGATTGACTATTTCCGTTACCCTTTTTTCTTTTTTTATGTTTGCATCTGCTGCTAACCCAAAAACTTGTCGTAATTTATCAGCATATGCATCCTGATTTTGTACTATATCAAAATAGTCTTCTTTATGAAGAATTAGCCATAAATCAAAACAATAATTTGTATATCCTAATTCAATCTTATTTTCTATTGCCAAATCTATTGCTTCTTCATACTTATCCTTTTTTCCGTCATAATCAAAAACAGATACTTTGTTTTCCTTACCAATAGATTTCTGAATAGTTCGTTCTACCACACACTTAGGATTTCCGCCATATGGTTCCGCATAATCAAATACTAAATCATGCGTTCTTTCTTCAACGCAATTCACTAATTCTGCTACTTTATCAAAATATATTCTTTCCTGGTTTTTTCCCTCACATCCTACAATGCAGAGGAATTGTGGTCTTCGTATTTTATTGTTCTTTGGACGATTCAAGATTATTCGCCTCTCTTTCCAATATGTGCTTAAATGCAATTTCCAAATCCATATGTGGCAATGCTCCATATTTTCCATTCAAATAATTTTTTAATATTCTTTCTTCTGGACGTAATTTGTAATCTGCTAAAGAATATATCTCGCTCACCATATCATTCCTTCGCTTTTCAACCATTACAATTTGATCATGTCTAAGCAATTCACCGTCTAAATATATTGGATTATGCGTATTGAAAATTAACTGAGCATTATTTTTATTGATATCTTTATTGTTAAAAATTCTTATCAGCGATACAACAATTTCAAAATGCAATGAAGCATCCATTTCATCCAAAACAATGACCCCGCCATTATCTAAAACATCTATAAACGGTTGTAACAATCTAATCAAATGGATAGTTCCTCTCGATTCCATCAGCTCTGAATCTACAATCATGGATATTGCATATTTTTTTTGTGGTTGCTCATCTTTTCTTAATGGTACTTGATACATTGAACACATAGATAATTCATCATTATCTGTTTCTGCCATAAATCCAATTTTTTGATTTCCAAACTCAGCTATATTCATAACTTCTTTAACTGAGGCACTTTCGAAAATATTTCTACGAATATCTTTATCTGGTTTTTTATTAAATATCGTCTTTAAGTCTTTTTGTCTAAAATTCATGTCATTTGCATTCATAATAACATTAAATTTTTCAAACCATAAATTAAAATCCTCAAAATATTTTTTATCAAACAAATTGCTAATTGCACCTGCTACAACTAACTTTTGTTTATCCAATGTCTGGTTCAATTTGTGAATCAAGCGTTCAGAAAAATCCGCATCATCCTTATTAATATAACCTTTTTTTACTAATTTCTTTACATCCACATAAATTTGATTTTCATCATCTCGTGAAAAGAACAAGTCATCATTAACATAAAGAACCTCTTCTTCAATTTTATATACATCAATATCCGTAAACTTAATTCCGTATCTATAAATATTATTTTGAGTGGAAAATGTAATTTCTAAAGAAACCGGATCATACCAACTTGTATCTCTAATAAAAGATAACATACTTTTATAAGATTCCAGCTCTTTGCAATTTAAGGTTCCTTTCATAACCATTTTTTTTAATATATCCATTGCCAACACAATGTTGGATTTTCCACATGCATTTGCTCCATAAATGACAGTCATTGGTAATACTCTTAACTTATTACCATTTACACTTTTATCTATCACATAATCATTATGCGTTTTCTGTTTACTTGAAAGCATTGTAAAAAAAGTCTCATCTTTAAATGACCTAAAGTTTTCCATTTTAAAGTTTAACAACATTTTTTTTGCATCTCCTTTCCATTTCTTTATATAATTATACATCATTATTGCTTTTTATCAACAATTTTATTGTTATTATATGCTAATTTGTTGCTATTTATACTCCACCTCCACTCTCCCGTCATCATACACATATATTCCCTGCACATATTCTTCCAGCATTTCTCGTGTCAACTTCTCATAGCCTAAATACTTCAACATCTGCTCCACCGGAACATTTTTTTTCATCAGAATTTCTTTCTCTCCGTTTATCAGTTCATCCAGTTCCTGTACACGTTTCTGCAGTCGTTCTCTTTCTTCTTCCAACTGCTTCTTTGCTTCCATGAACTGTTTCTGATTCATCTGTCCCTCATGATACTTCTCATAGTTCTGGCGGTTCTGAATCTTTATCTGCTCCTGACGTTTTTCGCAGTCTGCACTTTCCATCTTATAGGCTTCTATACTGTCCTCATGCTGTTTTCTCATAGATTGCTGCATCTGTTCTTGGCTGATATTCTGACGTAAGTAAGCCTTTATTTCTGCCAGCACGATATACTCCAGCATTTTGTTATCCGCTTTCCCGGCAAAACATCCTGTATCTTCTTTTCCTTTACTGTAAGCACAGCTATAAAGGATATGACCATGAACCGGACTGCTTGAAGTCAAGCTTCTGCGACAATTTCCACACTTCACATAGCCACCTAACAGTGTTGTTTCCCTGTCGAATTTGCTTTTCTTGGTGTATCTGATCTGCAGGGACTGTGCTTTTTCAAAAACTTCTTTTGATACGATCGGCTCATGGTGATTTTCCATCACTTTCCACTGATTTCTCGGCACTGGTACTT